>Ga0100401_1003100_pt1 | contig 12768 bp, 8 predicted proteins | sample CryGeymeta201525_FD_80421 | JGI IMG/M metagenome (GOLD analysis project Ga0100401, IMG submission 80421) | Groundwater microbial communities from Crystal Geyser aquifers in Utah, USA - Crystal Geyser metaG 2015-25 | ecosystem: Environmental > Aquatic > Deep subsurface > Groundwater | place: USA...
CCGTTTTCGAATCCTTCTTCCAGCACAACTTTGTAACGTTCGAGAATCTCAAATATCTGTAAACGCCGGTCTTCGTGTTTGTTTTGCATTTCAAGGATAACTTTGGCATTGTCGCGTTCAAGTTCGAATCGAAGCGCCACTCCACGAATCTGGGTTTCGTTCAAAATCCATCTTTTCTTTCTGAAATTTAAAGCGGGCTGTGTTTCGCAATAGCTTTTAAAATTTTGCCAGAAACTCAAATGCAGTTCTTTTATTTCCTCTTTCGAATACATCTTTTTGAGATTAAACATCAATCGGGCAGCAAGAAAATCAATTTTATTTACTTTTGGGCAGGTTCGGTTGAATCAATTATTGAATTTAAAATAAACAGGATGTTTAAAATCGTTGCGTTTCTGGTTTTTTGTTTTTCTTTTCTCGAAAATAAAGCTCAACTTGTTGAAGTGCAATACAATTACAACACGGTTGGCGATTATATTTTTGGCGCTCACAATTACGCAAAAACGCCGCTTTTCGTGCATTTGTTTTTCACCAATATCGAATACACCTCTTTTAAAGAAACGTTGCCTTATGTAAAAAGAGTTGACCCGGGGTTTACCAGCCTTTTCACTTTGCTGCGGGAAGAAGATAATACTCCCCAGTTTATTTTCGATATAAAAACCTTTAGGTCGAATCCGGTTGCCGATATAAATCTCGATTTTCCGTACCTGGTTCCATTTGCGCCGGGGACAATGGTAAAACCGGTTGATATTAAAAATATAGATGGATTTTGGGGTGATGAAGTTCCCAAATCGTGGAAAGCAACCGGTTTCTCAGCCAATCCCGGCGACCAGGTTTACGCTGCCCGACAGGGTCAAGTTATTGAAATTGTTGGCCAGTCGCGGGGTGGAGACCCAAAAACGTGGTATCATACCTGGACAAACGCCATTACACTTTTACAACCCGACGGAACTTTGATTGCCTATAAAAATGTAATTGACAAAGACAAAAAACTTGAACTCAACCAGAAAATACAAGCCGGAGAAATTATGGGAGAGGTTGCACCTAAATCATCGGAAATTGTATTGATGATTTACCACAACATGCTTAAGTCAAACGATTTGAAGTTTATTATTCCGCTGTTTGTTACTGCAACCGATAAAACAGAAATTGTAAATTCAGCTTTAAATATTGAAGTAGTTCATCCCGTTGAAATTCGAGGGCTTGAAATGACGAAAAAGGAGCAGAAGAATTTGCTGAAGTCGAAATAGTAATTATGGCAAATCGGATCAAATGAAGATGTTGCATAAAATGTCATTACAAATTCATACCTCTGAGTTTTGCTTCAAGTTTACCTACAAATTCCTGCGATAAGTTGAGTTTTTTTGCAAAATCAATCACCGTTTTTAAATACGCCGCAGCAACCTGTTTATTGCCAATAGCGATATATGCATCGGCAAGACTTTTCCCTGCTGAAATTGCAGTTTCAGGGGGACAATCTTTGTGATAAAAGGCTCGCTCCAGATACTCAATTCCTGTGTTGTAATTTATCAGTTTTGTGTCGGGACAAACTACCAGTAACGTTCCAAAAATCTCTAAAAGGTAAGGCTCGTTAGGAAAATAAACCATAGATTTATTAAAATGTACGATCGCCTTTTCCCATAACTTCTGGCGCATTAACACATCACTCAATGCTTTCATGCAAATCACATCATCGGGTTTTTTTTCGAAAGATGATTCATAAAAAGTCTGGGCGTTTTTCAAATCACCATTCATTTGGGCAATTTTACCCGAAAGCATTAGCATTTTAGGATCGGAAGGTGAAAGTTGTTTTAACTTTCCGAGGTAAAATTCGGCCTTTTCAAGCTCTTCCATATCAAGCAATTCAACAACCGAATTGGCTACAATAATCGGATTAAGACTGTCCTTTTTATAGTAATCTTCCATCATACTGATGGCTTGCACTTGTTTATTCTGATTATAAACTCCAAGAACCAAATAAATCTGTATATCGGTATCTTCAGGCTTTAACTCCAACGATCGGGTATAATAAAGATTCGATTGAGCAAAATATCTTTTTTCGAACAACAAGTTGGCGACATATTTCAATTCATTAAAATCGTTGTTAAACAACTGAAAGTGCTGTTTTAAAAATGGTAACGCCTCCTTTGCCGTGTTATTTTTTAAATGAAATGTTATGGCTTTTGATATTAAATATTGGTTTTCGGGTATATATTTTTGTCCCTGGTTGATTAACTGTAATTCCCAATCGAAATACCTGTTTTTATCTGCTTCATCAATCTGTTTGAGAAGATACAAATCGCTTCTCGATTGTCTTGAAATCAGATCAATCCAAGTATCCACGGGAGTTGTATAATTTATCAAATCGTTGGCGCGGATTATATATTTATTGCTTCGAACCGAATCGCCTTTTAAACTGTAAACTCTGCCAAGGAGACGATAAGCCCATCCAAATGATTTGTCTCCATCAATAATTTCATTTAACGATTTTTCGGCTAAATCAAAACGGTTTGTATTTATATAGAGCAAAGCCAACTGGCATTTTGTATATGTATTCAGCGAAAAAAAATCGACATGGGTGGTTGTGCCTGCAGTCTGTTCTTTTATCAGCCACGGTGTAATTTTTTCGAATGCAACAATGGCTTTATCATGCTCACCCAAGTTTTGATGTGCTTCGCCAAGATAATACCAGGCAAGATATGCTTTGGGGTTTTCTTTAATTACAGTTTGAAAATTCGCGATTGATTTTCGCGATTCACCCATTTCCCTGTTCAAATATCCAAGATAGTAACTCCAAATCCATTTCGATTTATTTTTCTGAATGGCTATCTGATAACAAGTTGCTGCCTTTTCGTAATTTGAACCTGACTGGAAAACCATTCCGAGTTCGCCTAAATTTTTAGCACTTGGATTAATCTTTGCTTTTAACGATGCAGTTTTTAACTGTTTTTGAACCGGCTGCGATAAGGCCTGCATATCGGGCAATTGCGGGATTTTTGATAAATACGGTAAATCGAGCACTGCCTTTATTAAGATGAATACAATTAGCCCCCCGGTAACAATTAAAATAAGCTTCTTTTTCTTTCCCATCATGCACAAATTATATCGACTAAGTTAATTTTTTCTTTCATTTATTTCGATTCAAATTCATTAAATGCCCGGTACTTTTGTTCATAAATTATAAAAAAGAAGTCCCGGAATATTGATTCCAGGACTTGAACTAACTAACTAACTATTAAAACTATGCATCCTGTTAATAACCAGGATTCTGTTTTATTTTTTGATTTTGGTCAACAGCAGCCCGTGGAATTGGGCTCATATACTGTTTCATTTCATACTTGGGTACGTATTTTACTTCAGGTTCAATACTATACACCCAAACGCCTGAGTTATTTGACGGAACAGAATTGCGGATAACCATATTGTGACGTGGTTTACTCATAACTTCTTCGTTGTTTTTCCAACGTTTGTTATCGAAAAACCTTTTGTTTTCGAAACACAATTCAACGCGCCGTTCTCTCCAAATTGCCTCCCTCATTTGTTCTTTGGACAAACCTAATTCGAGTGCCGGCAACTTTCCGCGTTCACGTATTTCGTTAACTGCCGCGTACACCTCAATATTTGGACCGGTTGCCTCATTTTGAGCTTCAGCAAAATTTAACAAAACCTCTGCATAACGATAGAAAATTTCGTTTTGTCCGCTGGCGTCATTTGCAGGAGATTTATCAGGGTTCAGCCTCTTTTTTACATAATAACCTGAATCGCCAACATCGGTTTTTCCAGCCAAATCAATCTGGTTGGTTTTATCAGGGTTTACGTAGGTTTCATCGATTCGCGTATAAATAATATCGGCTCTTGGCATCCAGTCAAGTTTATATTCAGCGCCATCAAAAACTATAGCATCATAGAACCGCTGCTCTCTTCCCACGTAAGGGTTCTGAGGATCGTAACCAGATGTAGGATCTGTAATCAGCTTTCCGTTTGCCATACAAAACTGGTCAACCACTTCTTGTGTAGGGTTATAATTTCCCCAGGTCATATATTGTCCAAGAACATAGGTTGGCCCGCCACGTCGTTCGTAACTGCTTCCCATGCCCGGAATGTCAAGATACTGCCTGTCCCAGATAACTTCTGAGTTGTATTCGTTTTTTGCCCTGAACAAATTAGCCGGGTCGCCAAATAGTTTGTATGGGGAGCCTTTTCCCATTTCATCGATAAACTTTTTGTTTGTGGCTGCTGCTTTCGCCCAACGTCCGGCATCGGCTGATGCAAAGTGTACTAAATTATCTGCATCCGGAAGATAAGAACTGCCACTATTAAACAATGGGCTTGCGGCAAACAATTCGATCCAACCTTTTAAAGCCAGCGCTGCACCCAAAGTTGCACGTCCGGCGTTTGGATCACCACCGTTGTATTTCACAGGAAGGTACTTGTTATCCACAATTTTTCCCAATTCGCTGGTTATAAAATTGTATGTCTCTTCAAACGTACTGCGGGGATAATACATTTCATCTTCTGTCATTGTATTCCTGTCGAGTGGTACAAGAATTATTGGAAGTCCTCCCACATGCATAAAATAATCAGAATAAAAGTAAGCCCTGAGAAATTTAGCCTCATCCATTCTCTTGTTGTAATAAGCATCTGTATAATTTGCTTTATTGGCTTCTACTTTTTGAATAAATGTATTGCATTTTCTGATGATAGTAAAAAATCTGTTCCAATGCATACCATTGGTCGGGCCATGTGTTCCACCCCAAACTCCGTCGGTAGCGGTTGATGGCGCCTGGCAAATGCCCACTCTCCAGTTGGAAGCAGTATAATAATGGCTAATATTGTAATCATCAGTGTAGTAATCCAACTGTTCAGCAAGATTATAGACTTTAACTATTTCGCTGTAAACGTCGTTCAAAAATATATCAGCGTTGCCTTCTGAAGCCCATTGGGTTTGGTCAGTAAGATTCGATTTGTTATCATTCTCAAGAAAATCTTCAGAATTACAAGAACTTGTGGCGAAAATTACCACGGCACAAATTCCAAATATTAAATATTTCAATTTTAAACTTTTCATAATGTATCTGTTTTATGATTAAAAAGTTATATCAAGTCCAAGTGTATGACTTCTCATTACAGGATAAGAATTTTCCCGCTGATCGTAACCCATTTCCGGATCGATATGCGTAATATTACTTATGGTTAAGAGGTTTTGCCCGGTATAATAAACACGGATACCGTTTATACCTATTTTGCTCATCACAGTTTTAGGAATATTGTAACCAATAACCATGGTTTTTAATCTTAAATAACTGGAACTTACCGTCCACCAATCAGACGCTTGAGTATTATTTGCATAAGGAGCCGGAGTAGATCTCGGATACCTTGCCCCTTGGTTGTCGGAAGTCCAACGATTATTTAAGTATTCATAAGCTGTGTTACTTCCATTATTTTCGAAGGGTACAGTCATAAACTGACGAATGTTGATACTCGACATAGCTGTGCCCTGGAAAAACAACGAAACATCCACTCCTTTCCAACGCAATTCGGGCGTAAAACCAAAAGTCATTAAAGGATATACCGGGTTTCCAATCGGGTGTTCATCGTTTGAATCAATTTTGCCGTCGGGAACTCCGTCGGGGCCGCTTAAGTCGGCATATTTAATATCTCCGGGGTGTAAAATACCAAACTGTGCTACATTATAACCATCAGTGGCATTTATAATTCCATCGCCATTTGTATCTTCTGCTGTGGAAAAAATACCGAGGGCTTTATAACCAAACGGCGTACCATAAGGTCTTCCGGTTAGTGTCCGATTTGGGTTGTTTCGTTGTGCGTCAGTCTGAAAAACCTCTATCATCTGGTTTTTGGCATAACTCATGTTTCCGCTGATGTTTAACTCTATTCCGTTATTGAATTGTTTGTGCGAGGAAACAGTAAATTCAAAACCATTGTTTTTCATTTCACCTGCATTTTCCTGCGAAAGCGCCAATCCATATTCTGCAGGCAGGGTTACCTGAGGAGCCAAAAGCATACCGGTACGGTTTTCATGAAAATAATCTAATTCGAAACCCAATAATCCTTCCCACAAATTAAAGTCAAGTCCGATATCGGTTTTGGTAGAAATTTCCCAGGTAATATTTGGGTTAGGTTCCTGCGTTACCCTTGACCCCTGCACAAGAGCTGAATTGCCATATAAATAGGCGTTGCCGCGCAACTGGTAACCGGCCATGTACTGGAATGGCCCCCCGGCCAACATCCCCGATTGTCCCCACGATGCACGTAATTTCATGTTATTGATTATTTTGGAATTGGCCATAAAGTTTTCTTCCGAAATTCTCCATGCTGCTGAAAAGGCGGGGAAATAACCCCAGCGGGCATCGGGTGCAAAATAGTAGTGCCCGTCATACCGGCCCGATGCTTCAGCCAGGTATTTATCCTTGTAGCTGTAGCCAACGCGATAAACATAACCAATTTCACTGCCTTCGCTCGATGAACCTCCATTATCATAATCCAGTTTGTTGGAACTGCCAAAGTCGAGTTCATCAATTTCCAAAGCAAAATTATTCCTTCGGGCCATAAAAGTAGAGTAGGTGTTTTTACGTGCTTCGGCAACAAACAGACCTGTAACCCCATGGTCGCCAAACTTACGGTTATAGTTTAAATAACCTTGTAATGTGTAATTTTTCCAGTTACGGTTATCCTGCTGCAAATAGATGTAAGTCGGTGAATTTCCTTCCTGTGCTGTTATTGCTTCGGTGTAGCTGTAAGGTGTAGTATTCAGATTAATTACGTGATAAATAAATGGAAGATGCCATTGTTTCCGGAGCTCAGATGTCGGGTCGTAACTAAACACGCCTTTTGCGCTTAATCCTTCGATAAATGGCAGTTGTTGTTCAATGTAGGCCGATGCTAAAAGCGTGTTTTTATCCCATTTCTCATAACCTTCTGAATTAATGGCGGCCATTGGGGAACTTGCCGATGATTCGCCCCATTTGTCACCTTCAGGATACAGTATGGTTTGGGTTGGGATAAATTTATAGAACGCCCTGAAAAGGTGGCCTGTGGCATTTTCGCCGGGATCGAGGTCTTTTGTTTCTTCCACCGAACCATATAACGACATACCGATTTTTGTGGTATTGGTTGCCTTCATTTCAAGGCTCAGGTCGTAATTATACCTTTTGTATCCAATCGGGTCGAAAAGCCCTTTTTGGTTGTAATATCCCAGCCCTGCATGATAAGTTACTTTATCGGTACCACCGCTCAATTCAAGATTGTGATTCTGAACCGGAACGTTTGTGTTCCAGGTGTCAATAAATTTTGAATCCGGATATCTCCAGGGATCATCTTTGTGCAATTGTTTATAGTTAGCAATCAAATCGGGATCGTTGGGCGGAGTTGTTCCGTTTGGTGTTTGGTTATAATATCCTTCGTTTTGAAGTGTCATATAATCGGTTGCATCAAGCATATCGGGCACATAAGTCGGGTTTTGTATGCCCCACGATGTGTTTAGCCTTACAACAGGTTTCCCAGTTTGTCCTTTTTTTGTAGTAATAAGTATTACACCATTTGCACCACCCATTCCGTAAGGTGCAACAGCCGCAGCATCCTTTAAAACAGTAATATTGTCGATGGTACTCGGATCAACCTGGCTGATATTGTTCCGTTTTACACCATCTACAATAACCAGCGGGCTGTTGTTCCCGGTTGTAACAATACCACGGACATGAATGTCCGGATTACCCATTCCCGGTTGAGATCCGGCTGCATAATTCATACTCACTCCGGCCAGTTTGCCAGCCATTGCGTGGGCAATGTTGGGTACAGGAATAGCTGCAAGTTCTTCCCCTTTAATTGTGCTGATTGAACCTGTTACAGTGGTTTTTTTCTGAACGCCATAACCAATGGTTACAATCTCCTCTATTCCAATAGAATCGGTGAGAAGTGTTACATTAATTACCGTTTTTCCAGCCGAAGAAATTTCCTGGGATATCATTCCAACAAAGGAAAAAACCAGAACGGTTCCTTCGGGAACATTGGCCAGGGCATAACTACCATCAGCATCGGTAACCATTCCGATTGTTGTGCCTTTAACAACCACAGTAACGCCGGGCAATGGCTGTCCATTACTGTCTGTTACTTTACCGGAAATAGTGGATTGCTGATCGATAGCAATACTTGTTTCGGCTTTGAAATCTTCCATTCCGGGAGAAATCTCAGCCTGAGCGTTAAATGCCAACAGGAAAAGCAACGAAAGTATTAAACCTGTTGCCTGATGAACTTTTTTGAGCCAACCCGTTTTTCGGGATGGCAAAACTTTAATGCATTGTTTCATAAGTTAATGATTTAATTTGTTAAACATTTAAAAACCAATTTTTTGCAGATAAGAAACTGACCATGAAAGTTCCTTGTTATGCACAGAAAACTCAATGTATAAAATGGTCGTTTTATAATTAGGTGACGTTCATTTTTAGTTTACAGAAATTTTTATTGATTATATTTTATTATAGAAGTTCATGATTTATTGTTGATTTTCATTATGTTCTGTTCTGTTAATTAATTTTGTAAATGTATGCAAAAAATAATTTCTTGATATGTGTTTTAAAACATAATATAGAGAATGGAAATGTGGGAATATCATAAAAAAAAGCCACCAGAAAATATTCCGGTGGCTTTCTATCCTTCCCTTTCGGCTACTCTTTATACATATCTTTTTAAGAAAATGAATTAAAGATAATAATGAACTTTTTTTAATGTAAAATATCCAATAAGCCCGCCTGACCGGACGGGCAGGGAATAAGAAATCATAAAGTTCTTGCCCAGCTTCAACTCTTTTAACACTTTTTTATTCGTTATTCCTTATTTTTTTGAATTCTTAAACTTAATATTTGTGTACAAAGATAAGCCCTTTCGGGGAGGTTAAGAGGGGCTTTTTTTACCAAACTTCTTCCCCAAAACTCCAACCTTCGCGAACGGGTTCTTTGATGTAATTTTCCATTCCTTGGTGGTTGGTAACTTTCATATTTTCGGCATCGAATTCAATACGGGTATTAAAGCGCTGCGCAAGTACCCCAACAGCAGCCATTTCGGTTAAACGTGTCGAGTAATCGAAATTAGAACCGGGTGCAGGTCCGCCTTTTATCGCGTCAAGAAATTCCTTTTGCGGGCCGCCGTCAATCCGTGGAATAGTTGCTTCGGGCATTTCGTTGGTTTTCCAGCTTTCCCATTCTTCTGCCGGCATCATCAACTGTGCGTTGTTTGGCCGGCCTCCGGTTATGATGTTGTGTTTTTCGCCAACCATAATCATCCCCGAATCGGGCAGTTCATCCATTTTCCATTCCGGGCGGTTTTCGGGTTTTAAGCCACCTTCGAACCACTGTAAAGTTACCGGTGGTTTATTGCCCCTGGCCGGAAATTCAAATTTGATAATCGATTTGTCGGGAAGAAAACCTTCGGGCGCGCCTGAGTTAAAAACAGCTTCTGTTGCTGTTGGCGACCCCAAATCGAGCGACCAAAATGGGGCATCCAGCGTATGACAGGCCCAGTCGCCCAATTCGGCATTGCCAAAATCGTAAAAGCCACGCCAGGTTTTTGGCACATAAACGTGATTATATGGACGGGCAGCAGCCGGGCCGAGCCACAAATCCCAGTCAAGTCCTTCAGGAATTGGTTCTTCTGCCGGTGGAAATTCTGTGGGTTTATTAAAGTATTTATCAGGGCCAAACTCGGGGCCGTTAAACCAGGCAATTACTTCTTTTACATCGCCTAAAATGCCTGCGTCAACCCACTCTTTCACGCGGCGGATTCCGTCGGTGGCATGACCCTGGTTTCCCATTTGGGTAATTACTTTGTAATGGCGGGCAGCTTTTTGCAAGGTTCGCAGTTGCCAAATGTTGTGTGCCAGCGGTTTTTCAACATACACATGTTTTCCAAGTTGCATGGCAACCATAGCTGCAGCAAAATGATGGTGGTCGGGTGTAGAAATCATAACGGCATCAATTTGACTGCCCATTTCGTCCATCATTTTTCTGTAGTCTTTGTAGCGTTTTGCATTCGGATACGCTGCATAACCTTCGGCGGCGCGGTTGTCATCAACATCGCATAAGGCAACTACATTTTCCTCAGTACAAGTTTCCCACTGCGCCTTTCCGCGGCCTCCAACGCCAATAATGGCAATATTGACTTTTTTTGATGGGGAACAACTGATAAAATTCGGAATAATCACTGCTCCGGCTGTTACAGCTCCGGCAGTGTGTAAAAAATTTCTTCGTGATATAAATTTCATTATAAAAAGATTAAGTGGTTTAGAAACAGGTGGCGAATATAAGCCAAATCGTTTTTTAATCTTCCTGTTTGTTGAATTCTTTTTGAAAAACGGGCCAAATCGGGTTGTTTTTAACCTTATTAAAGTTACAGAATATTGAAATGAATGTCAATAGCAGCAGAAAAGGAAAAATTCCGGGTGTACGACAAATTCCATATTAAGAGCATTAAATGCTAAAGCCGAAAATGCCTCCGAAAAGAGTTTTAAACACCGGGCAAAAGCACCGGTGTAAAAAATTGATTGTTTGTTCAGTGATTTGAAACGATGTTTAGCATACCGGTCCTCTTTTACAAACAGTCCGAATTTCAGTGGGTAGTTGTTTCAGGTTCTGTGGTTTGGGCTTTTGCTATGATTGTTTTGGCAGCGCTGTTATCAAAAATCTGTATCAGGTTAAAGTTGTAATTTTTTCGGAATTGTCAGATATTTATTCTTTGCAAAGTTCAACTATTATATCGGCAATATCTTCGATGTTTACTATGTAATCGGGCTCAAATAAAGTCGTTGCCGAATATGGCATTGTCTTCGAAAAAGCGGTTTTCGGATTTTCAACAATGGTTTTTCCTCCATATTTTTTTATTTCTAGTAAACCCATTGAACCATCATTGTTCGACCCGGTAAGTAAAACCCCTATGATTTCGTCTTTATATACCCAGGCTGCGGTTTCGAATAAAACATCAATTGAAGGGCGCGAAAAATTAACTTTTGCATCGGTTGAAAGACTAATGGTTTGATTATCTTCAATTTGTATGTGGTAGTTTGGCGGGGCGAAATAAACTGTTTTCGGGCTGATAGTTTCTTTTTCCTCGGCCTCTTTTACGAAAAAGCTGGTTTTATTATTTAATTGTGAAAGTAAAGCGCTGATTTTATTATTGCCAATGTGTAAAACAATAACAACAGGTATATTCAGGCTTACCGGAAGTTTTGCCAGAAGTATCCTGATAGCTTGAATTCCACCGCTGGACGCACCAACTACAACTAATCTTGTCATTATTCAGATTTGCGATTTTTTATAAATTTTCATCTTTTTATCGATAATTGTATAACCATCGTCAAATTCGGTAAATTTCAGGCTTTCTTTTGTGCCAAGGCATAAGAATCCTCTTTTGGAAAGGCTGTCGGAAAAAAGTTTAAGCACTTTGTTTTGCAAAAACTTATCGAAATAGATTAAAACATTTCTGCAAAATACAAGGTTTACTTCTGCAAATACACCGTCAGTTACCAGGTTATGATCGGCAAATACTATGTTTTTTGATAGAGATTTGTCGAACAAAACCAATCCGTATTTCGAAGTATAATAATCGGAGAGTTGGCCTTTCCCTCCTGAGTCAAGGTAATTTCTTGAATACAGTTCAATTTCCTTGTTGCTGTAAATTCCCTGCCTCGCAGTTTCGAGAACACTTTTGTTAATGTCGGTAGCGTAAATTTGGGTTCGTTGAAGGAGGTTTTCTTCTTTTAGTAAGATTGCCAGCGAATATACTTCTTCTCCAGAGGAACACCCTGCATGCCAGACTTTTATATGTGCATAGGTTTTTAAATCGGAAATAACTTTTTTCCTGAATGATAAATAAAAGTCGGGATCGCGAAACATTTCGGTAACATTGATTGAAAGGTCCTGAAGAAAAATCCTGTAAAATTCTTTGTCCCAAAGAACTTTGTTTTGCAATTCTGAAATGGAATTTAAACCGCTCAGTTTTAATCTTTGGAATACTCGTCTTTTCAGGTGTGCTTTATTGTAATTTCTGAAATCGTATCCATATTTCAGATTTACGGCCTGAAGCAACAAATCCATCTCAATATTTTGTGTGTCAGAGTTTTCAGGATTACAGGCCAATATGTTTTCGTTTTTATTCACTGAGGGCAATTTTTATTATTTTTTTTAAAGCGGCAATATTTATTGGTTTGGTTATAAAATTATTCATACCCATGCCGAAACATTTTTGTTTATCCTCTAAAAAAGCATTTGCCGTTACTGCAATGATGTAAACAGGTTTTTCAATTTCTGCGCTTTGTTCGTATTCCCTTATTTTAACTGTCGATTCAATTCCATTCAGTACCGGCATTTGCATGTCCATTAAAATAATATCGTAATGGTTTAATTTAAACATTTCATACGCTTTCATCCCATCTCCGGCGATATCGCAATTCACCCCGATTTTTTGCAGGATAAATTTAGTAACCCGTTGGTTTACAATATTATCTTCGGCACATAAAATATTTAAACTTCCTGGAATATCAAAATCTTCTGTTTGGGTTTCCCTGTTTATGTCATTTCTGTACTCAAATTTCAGGTTAAACCAGAATTCAGATCCTTCTCCCAAAATACTTTTAACTCCAATTTCCCCATCCATTAAATGAACAAGTTTTTTGCATATAGCCAGCCCTAAACCAGTTCCACCATATTTGCGCGTGGTTGAGCTTTCGGTTTGGTAAAATTCGCTAAACAAATTTTCTTTACC
>Ga0100401_1003107_pt1 | contig 12753 bp, 11 predicted proteins | sample CryGeymeta201525_FD_80421 | JGI IMG/M metagenome (GOLD analysis project Ga0100401, IMG submission 80421) | Groundwater microbial communities from Crystal Geyser aquifers in Utah, USA - Crystal Geyser metaG 2015-25 | ecosystem: Environmental > Aquatic > Deep subsurface > Groundwater | place: USA...
GCACCGTGACCGCCCGCCGCTCGTCCGTCGGCAGCCGTGAAGGTTGATTCCGTGTTTTCATAGTAAGTAACCTATTACTTACTTAAGCGGATGTCAAGCGGCTCATTGAAGTTATTTTTGGGTGAATTGACATGGACCCCCGGATCACCGGTTTGGTATAAAGACCGCCAAGTGAATTAATAGGGAGGCACTTGCAGAACCCCTCGTGGTGCCCGCTTGAAGCCGGGCACCACGAGGGGTTCTGCAAGTGCCTCCTGTAACGGGATAGCCGTTTTCGGTCAGTCTCTGGGCCACTTGGTCGATGTCATCGGTCTCGAGGCAGAAAGGCGCGATCGGGGCTCTATCGGTGGTGTTGATCTCGCCGCCGCTGAATACCTCGATATAGGTGTTCTCGGCCACTTCCAGGTAGAACCCGGTAACCGTACCGTTGCGGATGAAATCGAAAACCTTGCGGAACCCGAGTCCCTCGCCTTAGAACCGCTCTGCGGCCGGCAGATCGGTGGCGGCCAGGCAGACATGTGCAAATCCCATAATCATGATCAACCTCCAGAACCCGCAGTATCACGAATCCGGCTTGCATGATCAAACCAAATTTGCGTTCCCGCGCTTTTCGCCTTATTTGCTTGCGAAAGGACACGGTAGGCTTGCAAGCACGGTGACTATTGCCGCTCGGTGAGCTCAACTACGAGGGATACATCCAGCGGCAGCCAGGCGGGCAGGCGGTGCCGGGCCATCTTGGCTTTCTTGCGGCGCTTGTTCTGCGAGTGCTCGATCGACTTGGCGAGCGCATCCGCGACCCGCTCTTCCAGCCAGGGAGCCATGTTGTCCACACGGATATCGAGTTTCTCGACCCGTGCCGCGTAATCGAACCCCGTGCCGTCCTCGTGCACCACCGGCGCGAACGTGAACACGATGGCAAGCCGCTGGACATCGGCGGTCAGGCGTGCGGACACAACCCCGTCCTTGAACCAGTAGCGCAGCCGACCGGTCGCGGTGGCGCGGAAACGAAGTGGAGCTGATGGCGACTGGCGCGGCATGTCGAGCGATTCGAGATGCAGCGATGCGAACCGGATCCGCTGATCGAGGTCGTAGTGCCCAAGCATGTACTCGCCGCGCTCACTCCAGTCCTCGGCGAACTCATCGCTCAGCAGGCTGTTGAGTTCGGCAACGGGAAACTGGATATGTATCCGCGGTAGCAAGCCGGCTACGGCATCAAGTCGCCACACGCAGGGCAGGCTCAGGGCCTTCTGGGTATCCGGCGGCAGCCAGTCGGCGTGTATCGCCATGCCGTCGACAATCAGGCCGGGGGGCAAAAGCCAGGCGGGAACCGGACTGCGCGTGAGCAGCTCCATGAGATAAGCCTTGCTCATGGTGACCTGCAGACCGCGCCCGGCGTGCTCGGCCAGGGCACCACCAGTCGAGATCCCGCGAATGGCAACGCCCTGCGGCTCCAGCAGCGGCGGAAGCAGGCGGGGGAGCAGGTGTCGACGCAGGCCACCGCCGATCCAACCGGTTTGCCATAGCGCTGCGAACAGCACAACGGCAAGCAGCAGCACTAGGGAGGACCTTGCCTGCTTTGGCGATAATCTTTTCACATCACCTGTTCCCCACTTTGTAGCCCGTTCGCCGCTTGCCCGCCGTAGCCGAGCTAAGGCTGGACCGCGAGCGCGGCTTTCGCGATGCCCGCAAATTATTATCCGGCATATTCGCGGGTGCTTTTCGTAATCGCATGCACATCCCCGTTGCCTCAGTTGCGGCGCAACTGGGCTACGATTCGCTCCGGGTTACCAGTGCGATGCGTGTGAGTTTGCGTTCGTGCAACGCTCGCAGCACGCGCACCACGTCGCCGTACGGCACGTCCTTGTCGGCCCTGATATAGATCGCTGTTGAGGGGGCGGTCTGCGCTAGTGCCGCGCACTGCGCCACCAGCGCCTCGAACGTGAGCGGTCGGTCATCGAGATAAAGATTTGCCGCCCCGTCGAGACTGATCACCACGCGCGCGGTATCCGTTGGCAGCGGCGTAGCTGATCCCTGCGGCAGGTTGATCGGCACGCCCTGCTCGATCAACGGGAAGGTGATGATGAACGTGATCAGCAGGATGAACGTCAAGTCCATCAGCGGGGTCAGGTTGATCTCGCTGAGCGGCTTCATGGTTGCCAGTGGTACTCTGCGGCTCATCGGGAATCCCTTTGTTCAGGAGACATGCACACGTTCGAGATCGCCGACCAGTTCCTGCGCGAAGTTGTCCATCATCACGGTCAACTGCCGCACCCGGTCGCTGAGAATGTTGTAGCCGATCGACGATGGCAGCGCAACAAACAGGCCGACGACCGTGGTCATCAGTGCACTGGCGATGCCGGGGGCCACTTCCGAGAGCAGTGCAGAGCCCGAGCCGGCCATACTGCCGAACGCGCCCATGACGCCCAGGACCGTACCAAGCAATCCGAGAAAGGGTGCCATGTTGGCTGCACTGGCCAGGTAGCCCACGCTTGATTCCAGCAGGAGGGCCTGATCGGCCACCATGCGTTCCGCCGCGTTCTGTACGGACCGGATCTGGCGGTCGCTGAGGGGAACGCGCGACAAGCCGCCTTCGGCATGCAGATGCTCCGCGCCGATCCCCTGCACATCCAGCACGGCCTCCAAGGCGGCGCAGGCCTGGTCGTAGACCGCTTGCACGGGGGCCTGCGCTGTGCGCCGCCGTTCGCCCAGATAAAGCTCGGCCGGATGTTTCAATGCACGATAGCGCCGCAGAAACGCTTGCGATTCATCGCGCGCAGTCTTCAGATAGATCAACTTCGAGACCATGATCGACCATGCATAAACGGAACCACCGAACAGCAGCAGGGAGATCACGATTCCGGGCTGGTCCATCTTCAACATCATCGAAAGTAAACTCGCACAGGGCATCGTCAGCAGTATGTCGGCCAGCATGATAAGTTCGTCTCCTTCATCCAGCGGCACCTTCCTTCAATCGCATAGCCGCTTAATAAAAAAGGCGACCGGCGCAATGCCGGCCGCCTTTTCTGCACAACGCCGCTTATTTCTTCTTCGCGGGCGCCTTCTTGGCAACAGCCTTCTTCACAGCCGCCTTCTTCGCGGGAGCCTTCTTGGCAACAGCCTTCTTCACAGCCGCCTTCTTCGCGGGCGCCTTCTTGGCAACGGCCTTCTTCGCGGGGGCCTTCTTGGCAACGGCCTTCTTCGCCGGTGCCTTCTTGGCAACGGCCTTCTTGGCCGGAGCCTTCTTCGCCACTGCCTTCTTGGCCACGGTCTTCGTCGCTGTTTTCTTTGCTGCCATAACTCAGCCTCTCCTCACTGTGCGCCGGGAAATCCGGCACGTTTACGGCCGCTATGCATATCCACTCGCGAAAGCCACCACAGCCTTGGTCATCGATATGCCGCGTGCCACACATTGTGTGCAGTCACTGCACCAGCTAACGCAAACGTTAAACCGTTTTAATTTTGTCGTCAATAGCTGTTGTGATTTTTTTTGATTTTTTTATAACGTCTCACACGCGCTCATGGCGATGTGAATCCTCGCCTTGAAATTCATGAACGCACCGATTGACCTCGCGCTCTTTTTATGGCTGACTCTCTGCATGATATTCATCTTGTACGCATTGCTGCTTGCTCCGCTCGCCTTGCTCTTCCACGCATGGATCCTCTATCCGCTGCTGTGGCTCGTGACGCAACGTCAGGCTCATGACGCGCGCGACGCAACGCAGGACTTCGAGAAAGACTGCAGACTGCAGACCGCAGGCAGCAGACAGGAAACACAATGTCCAACAACCAACGCCCAACAACCAACGCCCAACACTCCGCCAGTCGTGGTACTGCTCTCCGCGTTCAATGAAGCGGCTGTCATTGCCGCGCGTGTGGCGAACCTGGTGGCGATGGATTATCCATGCGATCGCGTGCGCGTGCTGATCGGCACCGACGGCTGTACGGATGATACCGCCGCGCGTGCAAGGGACGCTGCTGTGGCAACCCCGTGGATCGAAGTCATTGCCTTCGCGCACAATCGCGGCAAGGTGGCGGTGCTGCGCGATCTCGTCGCGAGGGCGCAACGGCATGACAGCTATACGCCCGACACGCTGCTGGTCTTCACCGACGCCAACACCCGCTTCCGTCCGGATGCACTGCGCCAGCTTGCACGGCACTTCGATGATCCTGCTGTCGGGGGCGTGTGCGGACGGCTTGTCTTTACCGGTTCCGGCAGCGATGCGGAAAAGTCATACTGGAATCTGGAGAATGCACTCAAGGCGCGCGAGTCGGAGATCGACTCCTGTCTCGGTGCCAACGGCGCGATCTACGCGTTGCGACCGCCGTGCTTCTGGCAGGCGATCCCGACAAACACGGTCGTGGATGATTTCGTCATCGGCATGAAAGTGCGCGAGGCTGGTTTGCGTATGCTCTACGATCCGGACGCCGTGGCCGAGGAGGATGTGCCGGCGGTGCAGGATGAATGGCAACGGCGGGTCCGTATCGGCAGCGGCGATTACCAGGCCGCCTGGCTATGTCGCGCCTGCCTGCATCCGCGCTACGGCCGGTTTGCCGGCTGCTTCTGGTCGCACAAGATCCTGCGCTGGTTCACACCGCATCTGGTGCTTGCCGTGCTGGCTGCCGCTACCGTCTCGCTCGCCTGTTGTCGCTCAAGTGCGGCCAGCTCGCCGCTCGTGCTACTCGCTCTAGCCGCTATCACCGGCAGTGTCCTGCTACTGATAGCCGCGCTGGCCGGACGGCTTGCGCGGCGCTTGGCATGGAGGGGAGCGCTCGGTAAACTCTGCCGCGGCATCGATCACTTCGTCACCATGCAGGCGGCCTTGCTCGTCGGTTTCGTGCGCTACTGCCGCGGCAACCTCTCCGGTGCGTGGCGGCGAACACCAAGGACACCGACATGATATTCAGACGCACGCGGCACTTGCAGAACCACCCAGCGGCTCGCGAGGACGCTCGCCCTCCAACTTTCGGAATGGTGCCTGTTTCCTTAATGGAGGGCGAGCGTCCTCGCGAGCCGGTTTCTGTGGATGAGGTTTTGCAAGAGCCTCGCACATGCCAGAACATGAACCGTCGCGTGAAACTCCGCCGTCTTGTCGGCATCACCGCGCTCGCAGGGCTTGCGATTCTCGCGTTGCTGTGCGGTCCGGCTGCCGACCGGCTGCAGATGCGCGGCCGGTTGGCGGATCCCACGCAGCCGTGGGATGCCGTCTATCTCGTCTGCGGGGCGCGCGCCCAGCAGCGCCGCCTCCGTGCGCTGACCGCCTGGGTCGCGCGTGCACCGTTGTCAACGGTGATCCTCGTGGGCAATGATCCGCAGCCAAGCTTGTGGTCGCGCGAACACCAACGCAACCTGACACGAACAGAGTGGGGTGTCGAGGCGCTGGAGGTTTGGAAACGCGCGCAATACGGCGAGGATGCAGGGAAGCCAGTCATTCATGTGGTCCCTGGAGTTTTCAGCAACACCGACGGCGAGATGCAGGCGCTCGCCGATTACCTGCGCGGTCGCCCCTATCAACGCGTGGCACTGGTCACTAGCCGTTTTCACGCCCGTCGCGTCCTGGAACGTCTGGAGGCGCACGCCCCCGACAACATCGAATTCGCCATCGTACAGGGTACCCCCTACTGGGAGAACCGCGCCCCTTGGATCGTTGCCGGCGAATACCTCAAGCGGCTACGCGACCGCCTCGGGCAGTCGCAGACCCCGCTGCTCACCAGGCCGCATGACGGTGTTTGAGACTAACCAATCCGCATATCCATGCGTATCTGTTCTCGAATCTGTTTGGCATTGGCAACCGCGAGACGTGCCATGTCTCGTGTGGCCGATTCGCCAGGATAGCGGAAAGCTACCGCGAAACTGGTCAGATCACTCACGCCAGACCGAAACGCTTCCCACAATGGCTCTAGCGGAACAATCCGATCCAGCAGCACATCAAGATCATGTGTTTTTGGAAACGAAATTTCTGCTTCGAGGAGCCGGGCCTTGAAGTATTTCTCAACGCTCTGCTGAGCAAAGAAACAGGCTGCATCAAAATTCGGGGACTTGCGGGCTCTGTACTCTCGCCCTGCACTAGTGAAGTCGGATTCGGCCTTATCGATCCATTCCCGTGTATTAGCCTTCATACAGCGGTTGCCCTCGTTCCAGGACTTCTTTGATAAAGACGTCCCCAATGCTTATGCGGCGACGAATTTCTTCAGGACTCCGGACAACCAGATCCAGTGGAAATCCTGACCTGACATTCTTTCGAATTTCGGATGCCATCACGGCCGGATGTCCCTGGTGCGGCATGACAACAAGCAGATCAACATCTGAATCAGGCGATGGGTGGCCGTATGCATACGACCCGAAAAGGATCACCCGTTGCGGATGGAATCGATCTGCCATGCGATGCACATACTCGCTAATCTGACGGCGTTTTATCATGGGACCAAAGATATGCGCCTCTCTCTGGTTAGACAAGTGTTTTATTCATCGACTCGCTTCTCGCCGCCCTCGGGTAGTCACCACCGGATATTCGCGCGTCACCGTGACGAGTTCGTGGGTTATGGATCGGGCAATCATGGAAGCTGTATGAAGTATGCAAAAAAGGATTGCAAGTCCTTGTTTGCATAAAACAGAATAAACACAAATAACTGTCACATAAAATTCGTTCTATTATAACCATTATTAATCGTGACATTATGGCGAGCAGATTATGAGTGAGGAAAACGCACTTGACCTTACCGCTTTACCGGCTATTATATCCATGTAATTCGATAATAAAGGCTTTCGATATGCATGATTACGTAAAGCGTAAGGCCGAGTACGATGTTGAGCGTGCATTAAGCCGCTCCCCAGTTGTGGCCATACTGGGGCCGCGTCAATGCGGCAAATCAACACTGGCACGGAAGTTCCTTGCGGAACGGTCGATCGACCGTGTCTATTTGGATCTTCAGGACCGTGCAGACCGAAGCAAACTCACCGAACCGGAACTATTCCTGGAACGCCACCGGAATCATCTTATCTGTCTTGATGAAATCCAATTGGTGCCCGATTTATTTCCGGCATTGCGCGTCGAGGTTGACCGCGACCGTAGACCCGGCCGAATACTGATTCTGGGTTCGGCATCACGTGACCTGCTGCGTCAATCCAACGAGACGCTTGCCGGACGTATCGCCTTTGTGGATTTGACACCTTTGCGCCACGATGAAGTATTGCATCTCCAACCATGGCAGGATATATGGAACCGAGGTGGCTTTCCTGACAGTCTGCTGGCCAAGGACGATCAGGATAGTTTCGCCTGGCGAGCGGATTTTATCCGGACATTCCTGGAAAGGGATATCCCGGCATTGGGCTTCTCAATTCCTCTTGGCGTCATGGAACGGCTCTGGCGAATACTCGCGCACTACCACGGACAGACCATAAACCACAGCAAAGCTGCAATTGCAGCCGATTTGTCTGTTCCCACATTGCGCAAATACCTATCGATTCTTGAGCAGACCTACATGATTCGGCTCCTGCCACCCATGGAAGCGAATATCAAGAAGCGACTTGTCAAAGCCCCAAAACTTTATATTCGCGATAGTGGACTGCTCCATGCCTTGCGGGATATCGACTGTGTGGATGACCTGATGGCCAATCCCGTGAACGGGCCGTCCTGGGAAGGATTCGTGCTCGAAAACCTGATCACGACAAACCCGCGCTGGAAAACCTCGTACTTGCGCACATCCAATGATGCCGAAGTCGATCTTGTTTTGGAAAGAGCAGGAAAAAGGGTACTGGTTGAATGCAAGCTAACCAAGGCACCTCGATTGTCGCGAGGGTTTCGTGAGCTGATTTCCGACCTCAAGCCCGATGCTGCCTGGATTGCCGCCCCGGTCGAGGAACCCTACGAGATTGCCGCCAACGTTACCGTGGGACACATCCACCACATCCATTTGAACACTACTGTGTAAACCAAAACGGGGAACCCCCAATGTGGAGTGCACGGGTGTGCGTCGAGTATATTGACCTGCTCTGGACGTATCAGAATGCCGTCGGCGTCGTGCAGCGCAACGACCGGCTCCTGCCACCGCATCCGGCCATAACGGCATTCAAGGCGTTTCTCCGCAGCGAATGGCAAGCCTCGCTGGGCCTGATGGAGACCACCCGCCAGAGAGTAACCAAACGACACGCCGTGGACTCCCCCCATGGATAAACGGCTATCTCACGATCAGCACGGTGCCAGAGGGTGGCTCCATGTGCAGCACCGTCAGAATGCCATCGCCAGAGAAATAGGTATCATCCGTATTGTCAGCCGCACTAAGACCACTGCCCCAAGTACCGACTGTGACCGGTTTATTGTCAAAATACAGGCTTTTGACCGTCTCGTTGACACCCGTACGCAGATTCACCATTGCACCCGCCGAAACGCGCAGGGACGTGTCATCGTTCAGCGTACTGCTGGCAGCCAAATCAAGCGTACCCTCCTCAACATACGTGTCCCCGTCATACGTGTTAACCGCCGTCAACTGAAGCCAGCCGGGACCGATCTTGATGATCCCCGCTGGCGTTTCACCTGAGTTGCGAATCACGCCGGTCACCCGCCCGCCGGCATTGGTCATGTTGCCGTTGTTTAGGACAGGTGTTATTGAACTGGTAGAATTACAAGCTATTGTGCGATCGGCACCATTGAGGTCGATCTTATTCAGTAGGTTGACAATTTGAATTGGTGCTGCTGCCTGTTCGTTCATCACGAACACATCCGGTTTAAAGTAGTCGCTTCCCCACACAACTTCAAAGTTGACGTTGTTGCTGAAGGAAACCTCACCCCATGAGTCTGCCTGTCTGGTGTTAAATCCACTGGCACCACCCGTGATCTGGAATGCGCCAGGACCAGCACCCAGCATACGGTGGAATTGACCATATGTAGTAAACGTACCGCCATTAAGCTCAAGATTCGACCCGGTTGTGGGCACGCCCACCACATAACCGCCTGGTAAAGAATCTCTTGATGTCCAACCTGTACCGCACTGGAGGATACCGCCCGTGACGATGGTTGATCCGGTATAAGAGTTTGCAGTATTAAGAAGAATCAAAGTCCCAGCCCCCGACTTGACAAGACTACCAGAGCCACTGATCGCACCGGAGACCGTGAAATCATTGGCAGAATGGTTCGCCCAAGTCTGGTCTGCACCGAGAGCAATCGGCGCGGCAATTGAGCTAGCAAGGACTCCCGTACCAATGGTGATACCAGTAGAGGAAGAACTCGGGGTGATGGTCAAGCTACTCCCTAAGGTGTCTGCATTCAGGCTGAAGGCGGTTGCAGTGTTGGTGATCGTCAGAGACCGCACGGTCATGTTGTTGCCAAGTGTCATGCCTGCCATGGTACCGGGAGAAGTGGCGGTAGAAAAAACGAGGTCGGACGCGGCACTGGGCACGAGCGGTTGGTTCACCCCGTCAGTGACCTGCCAGTTACTACTATCTGTACCATCGGATGCCGACCAGACGGCAGTGGCCCCCGGAAGACCGCCCTTCCAGTACACATTGCCGCTGAGCGGTGTGGCGGAGCCCACGCTTACGCTGATCGCGGTGGCGGTGCGAGCGAAGTTGGAAAGGATCAAATCTGTGTTGTTGTAAACCTTGCCAAGGGTATACGTACCACCGTCCAAACCGCTTGCCGCCGTAATCAAGTTGTGGGTACCAACGGCAGGGGGTACGCCAGGGATGAGCCGAACATTGACCACTCCGGTTCCCGCAAGAGAGGCCGTGCCAGAGGAGATAATCGCCGACTGGCTAAGAGAGCCCCCTAATGCGGCGTTCAGCGTGGTAGCAGAATCCAAGGTATAATCGCCACCGACGGTCAGCGCCCCGGCTGTGGTAGGAGCGTAGATGAATGATTTGCCCGCAGCAATGGTCAAAGCTCCCATTGTGGAGGGGGCGGTCACGGTCAGAGTACCGTTAGAGACAGTTGTGAGTCCGCTATAGTTGTTCGCGCCAGCCAGGCTACTGGAACCTGTGGAATTGTGGCTTAACGATGCGGCTCCGCTGATGACGCCGGTGGCACTTTGGTTGAGAACGGACGAACCGTTGACAGAAATAGCGTTGCCCCCCGTCAGTGTCCCGTTGAGAATGAGTGTGCCTTGATTGAGCGTTGTGGTACCACTGTACGTATTGATACCATTCAGAATAAAGGTATTGATGCCACCGTTATTAGTAAGGGTCAGATTCCGGCTACCGCCGACTTCGCCAATTGCTCCATTAACAATGATCGTTGCCTTATTCGCGACTTGCACATTGGTTCCTAGCGTTACGGGGCCATTAAAGGTGATCGTCTGGCCAGACGCACTGACCAAGGTGGAGGCAATGTTACCATCCCAGTGCTGATCCATGTCGATGGTGGTTCCTGTGCCGCTGTTCGGAACGCTGATCGTCGCGCCGCCGCTGAGCGTCAGCAAGCCTGAACCTGCAAGCGTGGTGCCTGTAGCGTTAATCTTCAGCGTTCCACCGCTCAACGCCATGTTGCCGTTGAAGGTAGAGGTGCCTGCCGTCGAAAGTATCAGCCCGTTAGTCGAGGAAATATTTGCGGAGTGCGTATTGTTTCCAGAAATCGTCAGTGTGCCCGTGCCTGATTGAGTTAGCGTCTTTCCCGCTGCGGTCGTGATGCTGCCGCCCAAAGTCAACGCTCCGCCGATCGATGCCGCAAGATTATCATCCAAAATAATCGGTGCGTTGATCGTGTCAGCAACAGATCCAACCTCGTTCAATGCCGCTCCATTGCCATTGTTGGCAAAGGTCAGCGATGCGCCACCGTTGGCATTCAGCACGAAGCCGTGGGTGTTGTTGGAGTCACCAATATTGAGAGTGCCATTCGTCCGCGAGGTGGCATCAATCGTTACCGTCCGACCTCCCGTAATGTCATGGTTGAGGCTGATCTCATCGCCCGCCGCCGTGCCTGGCACATCGGGGTCGGAGGACCATTTCGTTGCGTCGCTCCAGTTGCCGTTCCCATCGGAAATCCAATTGCCGTCAACCGCCTGGGCCATCTGCACCACCCCAGCCGCCATCATCCCGCCAAGCACCATCATCACGATCATCGTCTTCATTTTTGTATTCTCCTCTGCTGCATCACCGAACCACCCTTAGAGTCTATTCCCGTCCACCTGATCAATCAACTTTTTAGTGTCACCTATTCTGGCCTTTCTCTCTATATGTAGTCATCCCGCCAAGGACGCGGACGGGGTGGAACCCGTCCCTCCAAATTCGCCAAATTCGAATAATTTGCGGTTCCAACTCTTTTCAGTTTTATTCCCTGCTTCTACAGGTAATTGTTATTTACAGCCTGACCCGAAGGTTTAAAGGTTTGACAGCCTGTTGCGGGAATCTACTTGATGACAACAATTGTCCCAGACGGAGGTAATGCTCTTGTAATTTCCACTTGGGCGATAGCCATGCGAGTATCAACAGCAGCTATCGACATAACCTCGATACCGATGTATCTGGCAGAAACACCACCAAGCAGATTTGTGTTTGAAACGGCACCATGAACCGAACCAAGCGTGTTGGAGCCAATTAGAGTCCAATCGCCGCTGGAAAAATCATAATCCCCTGTTGTACTCTTGGATTTTGGCATCGCTGGCAAGGTGTCGATGCCAACCCCACTGGAGTAATAAAGATTGTAATTCCTCACCTGTTCCTTACCCGAATCTGTTTGGGCTATTGAGCTAGCCCACATATATAGATTCGCGAGTCCATCAACAACAGTACCAAGATCGATCACCGCCCATCCTATTTTGCCGTTTAAGGAGTTTGTAGATGCCAGTAGTGAGTTCGCATGCCAGGTATTTTGGTAATCTCCGGACCACGTCCAAACGGCAGGATTATTAGTTCCCTCTGACGTATCTGCAGATGTGTTCATTCCTGGTAGATGATCTGGAGTTAAAAACCCAACATCCGTACCATTAAGCATGTCGGTAAGATGACCTCTATAATCCGTCCAGTTACCCCCATCGTGGCCCGTAACACCTACCGGATGAACAACTACTTCTTGCGCTGCAAAGGTTTGACCAGCAACCAGACAAACCACAACCAAAATACCTTTCAGAGCCCGCATGTTTTCCTCCTGTTTTCCATTTTCCTGATTTCGACTTTTCCCACCTCGAAAAAAACGAGGTATTCGATTTTCCGTGTGTTCTGCGTATTCCGTGGTTCCTCTAAATTCGTAACATTCGCTAACTTGGCAGTTACGTCATTTTCAGCATCTCAGCATCTCAGCGTTTCAGCATCTCAGTATTTCAGCATTTTCCCCAACATTCCTCCTACCGGAAGCGGAAGATCGTGCCGGACGGACCGGTCAGCGCGATCTTGTTGCCCTCGTAAGTGTAGTTGACTACCCAACCGGAGGGGAGGGTGAGATTGCTACCGAAGTCGCCGGTGAGTGTGCCGTAGGTGGCGATAACTCGGATCGCGCTAGAGGTGGTTCCGGTGACCTCCAGCGAACCCCCGGTGATGTCCAGTTCGCCGCTCACATCCACCGCATTGCCATTTCCGTCGAGGGTAATCGCCAGCGTCCCTCCGACCGTGGCATCGCCCGTGATCGTCAGCGTGCCATCCGGGCTGCCCGGCTGCAGGGTTGCTCCCGAGGGAACGCCTACGTTGCCGGTGATCGTGCCTGTGCCCGCCAGTGTCGCCCCGCTGCTGATCGTAACCGCGCTTGTCAGCGATCCATTCACCTGCAGTGTCCCGTTGTTCACCGCCGTCGCGCCGGTATAGGTATTCGCCCCGGACAGGGTCAGCGTGCC
>Ga0100401_1003115_pt1 | contig 12731 bp, 12 predicted proteins | sample CryGeymeta201525_FD_80421 | JGI IMG/M metagenome (GOLD analysis project Ga0100401, IMG submission 80421) | Groundwater microbial communities from Crystal Geyser aquifers in Utah, USA - Crystal Geyser metaG 2015-25 | ecosystem: Environmental > Aquatic > Deep subsurface > Groundwater | place: USA...
CTTTTGAGGAGCAGTATAATGCCAAAGCCGCAGTCCGGATAAAACAAAACACCACCCTGCCGGTCATCACCGTCGGCGGCATACGCAGTCTGCGCGGGATGACCGACTGCCTGGTCCGTGACGGGATGGACGCGGTCTCCCTTTGTCGCCCGTTGATTTGCGAGCCGGATTTACCGCTCAAACTTCAAACCGGCATTGCCTTGCATTCGGCCTGCACAAACTGTAACCGTTGCACCATCTACTGTGATTCGCCGCACCCGTTGCGCTGCTACCGCAATGAAAGAGGAAATTCCGATGAGAACTATCGCTGATGAAGACATGTGCTTTGAAGACTTTGTGCCGAATGGTGGCGACAGTGACATTTTCACCAAGGTGAATGCATTGGACTGCTACGTAAAAAAGGCGAATCCGGCATATCTGGACGGTCTGGGCATGCAGATCATGGGGCCGGCCAGCGGGCGTGTCGTGATGAAGGACAACAACGGAACGGAACGCCAGGTCATCATGCTGGGCTCCAACTCATACCTGTCCTTGACCACGCACCCCCGCGTGGTGGCGGCCTGCAAGGAAGCCGCGGACAAATACGGCTATGGCATGGGGGCGGTTTCGTTGTATGCCGGAACCAGCCCCTTGCATCGTGAACTGGAGCAACTCCTCGCACAAGTCTACAAGACCGAGGATGCTATCCTATTCCCCTGCGGCTATTCGGGAAACATCGGTGTCATTTCCGCGCTATGCGGACCGGGCGACATCATCATCAACGATGCCGCCAATCATGCCTCGATTTTTGACGGCTGCATACTATCTGGATCCGACATCAGGATTTACCTTCATCGGAACATCAAGCATCTTGAGAAAATCCTCAAGGGGTTGCCACCGGAACGGAAAGGGAGGCTCATCGTCACCGACGGGGTGTTTTCCATGCACGGGGATCTGGCACCGCTCGCCGAGATCGTCAAACTGGCGAAACAATACGACTGCAGGATCATGATCGACGAGGCCCATAGCCTTGGGATCATCGGTCCCACGGGACGCGGAACCCCGGAGCATTTCGGCTGCGAAGGCCAAGTAGACATCATTTATGGCACGCTTAGCAAGGCACCGGCCGCCATCGGCGGCTATTGTGCCGGCTCGGCCGCACTGGTGCGCTATCTGCGTTACTATGCCCGCACCTATTTCTTCTCAACCAGTATCCCGGCTCCTGTCGTCGCCGGGTTGATCGAAGTCCTGAAGCTGATGCTGGAGGATCAGGCCGGACGGGCAAAATTATGGGAGAATGTGCGCTACATGCTGAAAGGCTTGAACGCACTGGGGTTTGATACGGGGAACACGGAATCCGCCGTGATTCCGCTGCTGGTTGGCGACGAGCAGAAACTGGGGTTGTTCCAGAATGATCTCAAGAACAACGGCGTGTACACCAATGTTGTCACCTATCCCGCCGTACGGCGAAAAGAATGCCGCCTGCGCCTCTGCGTCATGAATTCACTCACGCCAGAAGACATGGATGACGCGCTGGCGGTGCTTGCCAGGCTAGGGCGGAAATACGGGATCATCGCATGAAACATGTTTTCATTACCGGTGCGGCGGGATTTATCGGCGGCTATATCACCGAATGCTTTGTCAAACAGGACTGGCATGTTTTCGCCCTGGTTCACCGTACCGCGTCCCCCTCGCTTGAAAAGGTTGCACGAGACGGTGCCGTGACGATCATACACGGGGATCTGAAGGATGTTGCCGCCATCCATGCAAAGCTGACCGGAGAATTGGCCCGCCGCCACGGGGAACTTGATGCGATTATTCACTGCGGCGGACGCGCCTCGGATACCGGCTGGCACCGCGAATTCCGCAAAACCAACTACGAGGCGGTCACACATCTGGCCGATATGAGCATGGCGCTGAACGCCGGGCGGTTTGTTTTCATTTCCACAACCGATGTCTACGGCCTGCGCGATTATCACGGCGAGCAGGAAGATGATTTACCGCTCGGCGCGCGGCCTTCCAACCCGTACCCTGAATTCAAGATCGCCGCCGAACACTATATCCGCAAAACCATGCCGTCATCCAGGTTTTCGATCATACGTCCGGCCCAGGTATGGGGAACCGGCGACAAGACGCTGACGCCGCGCATTGTTGATTTCCTGCGAGCCTCGCCGTGGATTGTTCATTTCGGAAAATGGCGTGGACGCAACCGCTGGCCGCTGGCCCATGTGCGCAACGTGGCCACGACCGCGTTCCTGGCCGCCACCACCGCGGAGGCCGCCGGGAAAACCATCAACGTTGTGGATGACGAAAGAACCACCATGGACGAGTTTTATCGCCTTCTGGCCCGAATCTATTTACCCGACAAGCACTTCAGGACGATAACGCTGCCATTCGTGGTCGGACAGGGCTTCGCATTTTGCATTTCATTGGTTTCAAATCTTCTCAACCTCAAGAGACCCTTTGCCGACCCCTCTTACTACGCGCTGTATGCCGTCAGCCACAACCTTGACTTCGGAAACCGCCGGATGCAGGCGCTTTTCAAGCAGGCCGGTTGCACCCCCTTCACACGCGAAGCCGGCATCAAGGAGGCAAAAGCACAACCGTCTGGCCGACTCGGGCTAGGATGACGAAACACCCGACAACAAAAAGGGCGCCCTTTTCAGGGCGCCCTCCGCGAATCAATTGAACCGGCGTTACTCGGCCGGCTCGAAATCCTCAACCCCCGCCCCGCAGTCCGGGCAGACCCAGTCTTCCGGCAGATCGGCAAATGCCGTTCCGGCGGCAACGCCGTTGTCCGGATCGCCGATCTCGGGATCATAGATGTAACCGCAAAGATTGCAAACGTACTTCTGCATGTTTTCCCCTTTTCTCGTTGTTGCTTGATAAAACGCCATGACTTATAGCGCAAATGCGCTCTATGTGCAAGCGCAACCTTACCAGTTCTCGGCCAGCAGCTCGAAGTGTGCCTGCGGATGGGCACAGGCCGCGCACACCTTGGGTGCCTCGTTGGCCTCGACGATGTAGCCGCAGTTGATGCAGCGCCACACGACCGGCTGGTCCTTCATGAAGACCTTGCCGCTGTCGACGCTCTCCGCCAGCGCCAGGTAACGCTTCTCATGCTGGCGCTCAGCCACGGCGATCGCCTCGAACACCTTGGCAATGTTCTCAAAACCTTCCTCCCGAGCAATCTTGGCGAAGCCCGGATACATCTCGGTCCACTCGTAGTGCTCGCCCGCCGCGCCATGGCGCAGGTTCTCGACCGTCGACCCGATCGGCCCCGCCGGGAACGTACCCGTGATTTCCAGATCGCCACCCTCCATCAGCTTGAACAGCCGCTTGGCGTGTTCGCGTTCCTGATCCGCCGTCTCCTCGAAGATATCCGCGATTTGCCGGTATCCCGCCTTATGCGCCTCGGCCGAGGCATAGGTGTAGCGGTTGCGTGCCTGCGATTCGCCCGCGAACGCGGCCATCAGATTCTTTACCGTCTTGCTGCCCTTCAGTGCCATGTGCTGCTCCTTCTGCTGTTACTGCTGTTTTCTCTGTTTCCGACATTGCCGCACAGGCAATGCACGATCCGTTTATAATGCCTCTATTTTTACCGCATTTAGCAGCGACGGTAAAGCAAACGCACGCCACCGGAATTCACGCTCTGTGAAATTCATGGAAACCCAGTGCAAAACAAAACATTTTTTACTTATCGTGTAAAAATTACCCGATTGCCTTGTGCATTTCCTACAGCGCACGAACAGGCGTTTCGCCCGCCCGCCGGGCGGCAATGCCGTCGGCGGCAGTGATGCAAGGCATTGCGAGCCATCATGCATCCAGCAGTTCGGCAATAAAACTGTCCTTGGCCTTGATCTCCTCCGGCGTAAGCCCGTCGAGTTCATGCGGGAAGACGATCCAGCGGTCAGTCTTGCGCAGATAGTAATCGGGCTGGATATCGGTCACGTTGGCACCCTCCTTGTAGTAGAGCGTGGCGATGCGGATCTGCCCGACCCGCGGCCCGAGCTGCTGCACCACCTTGCGCATGGTGCAACCGGAATCGAAAATATCATCCACCACCAGCACTTTGCTTTGCGGCGTGATATGGTCGAGCAACCGGTCGAAATGCTCAAGCGCCGGCTCGCCGCGCTCGCCGATTCCCGTATAGGAGGTCGCCTTGATGGCGGTATGGTAGGTCGCGATACCCTTGTATTGGAGGAACTCATGGATCACGATCCCGATCGGCGTCCCGCCCCGCCATAGCACGATCAGCACATCCGGCACATAGCCCGAATCATAGATCTTACGTGCCAGGGCAAAGGAGTCGCGCACCTGGTCATCCGCCCGGATAAACATTTTTTCCGCCATCACACCACCTCGCCATCAACGCACGAAAAACACCATGGTCATCGGCGGGATACCACCCTCCGTAACCTTTTCTCCACTCAACACGCGGCCATCGCTGAAACGGTAGAAGGTCGTCGGGGCATTCCATTTGGCACCGCAGATATCGAAGGCACTGCGCTTGGCGGTCACATAACCACCGTGGATGTAGCCAACCAGGATGCGCGTGCCGGATGGCAAGGCATCGACCTGTTCGCGGGTCATCTCGCGACCCTGCCGAACCCGCCCGTCCTTGAGGAAATAGATGGTTGTCGATGCCAGGGCCTCGTCGCCGGCCAATTCGCCGGCACCGCCACTTTCCGTCCCGATCTCCAGCAGCTGTTCGTCCTCATTCTCCCGCGGGGCGGAAGCGAGCACCACGCGCGTGCCGGGCGGCATTGCCTTCCAGTTGGTGACCTGGTCGCCACGCAGCTCCTTGCCATCCGGAAACACGTAGCGCGTATCCGGACTGCGGTATTGGTCGCGCGCGATGTCCCAGGCGCTGCGTCCGGGGGCAATGATCAGGGCTGCGTCACCGTCGAAATGCGCCGCCGCCCTGGTTTGCTCACGCGCACTGCCGAAAAGCACCACTGCCAGATAGGGATCCGCGTTGACAAGCCGGCCGGCCTTGACATCCGGATCAAACAGCGGCTGGTGCCTGAGGCCCAGCTTCTCGCGCAGCGACCGGTCGGCAAACTGCATGCCGCAGCGCTTGCGTCCGCGATGCGAACGCCGGTGCCAACGGTTCGGTGCCCCATAGGCCACCATCGAATGCGGGATGATGTTCTGATCCGGGATCCCGTAGAGACCTTTCAACTGCTCCAGCAGTTCGCGCAGGGCGGCAATCTGGGCCTTGGTGATGTCGCGGTTGTGATAGCCAACCACCTCGATCCCGATGGCGTAGTCATCGAGCCCCGTACGCCCCTCCCACATGCTGCGCCCGGCATGCATGGCCACGCGGCGGCGGTCGATCAGACGATAGACAGCCCCGCCGGGATCAACCATGTAATGCGCCTCGCCATAACGGTGGAGCTTCTCCAGCGCCCCCTTGGCCGGCCCCTCGGTCGTGTGCAGCAGGATATAACGCGTCTCACGGCGCGGCGCACGCTTCAGGTTCCAGGGACTGTAGTGATCCCGATACTGAAGCGCCGCCAAGGCCGTCTGTGCCACCAGCACACCGAGCAGCAACACCTGCAGCCCGCACAAGCGCATCCTGTCGATCATCCACCCCATCCAGCACCCCATACTCCGCCTACTTCACCAGCAGGCTCACCGCCGTCATTTCCGCCGGTATCGGCAAACCAAGCAAGTCGAGCACCGTCGGCGCAATATCCGAGAGCTTGCCATGCGGGAGCAACCGCCGCCCGACGGCATCCTTCGCCACGTAGATGAACTCCACGGGGTTCAGCGTGTGACTGGTCTTGACCATGCCGGTCACCCGATCCAGCATCTCTTCCGAGTTGCCGTGATCAGCCGTGATCAGCACATTCGCGTCCAGTTCCAGGCAACGGTCCACCAGCCGACCGACGCACCCGTCCACGATCTCGATCGCCTTGCGTGCCGCCTCGAAAAGCCCCGTATGCCCGACCATATCGCCATTGGCATAGTTGACCACGATAAAGGCGTACGGGTTGTCCTGCAAGCGCGCCAGAATCGCATCGGTCAGGTTATAGGCCTCCATCTCGGGATGACTGCCGAACGCGGATGCGTCAAATCGGCTGGGCACATCCACCTGGTCCTCGCCCGGATACGGCGTGGTCGACTTGCCGTTGAAGAAGCTGGTGACGTGCCGGAACTTCTGGGTCTCGGCAATGCGCAGCTGCCGCAGGCCGGCGGATGCGACGACCTCGCCGAGCAGGTTCTCCATGCCACCCTCGGCATCCATGGCCCCCATCATGTACTCGGTGAACTCGTTGAAATAGCGGGTCAGCCCCAGGAACGTGAGTGCCGGACGTACCTTGCGCGTACCCTGGTAATCATCGGCGGTGAAGGCCAGCGCGAGCTGGATCGCCCGGTCCTGCCGGTAATTGGTGTGCAGCACGCAATCGCCGTCGCGCATGCCCTCGTACCCCTCCATGCGGTAGGGCAGAATGTACTCATCGACCATCGGCTCGCCGTCGGGCGTCTTATCGTTGGCATACGATTCCTCAACCGCCTGCCGGATGGTCGACGCCACGCGACCCTCGCCGCTGACCAGGCAGTGATAGGCGATGTCCGTCAGGCGCCAGTTCTGCGAGCGGTCCATCGCATAATAGCGGCCCATCGCGGTGCCGATCGAGCACCCGCCGACTTCCGCCATCACCTGCTCGAGCTTGGCGATATACTCGAGCGAACTGCGCGGTGGCGTGTCGCGCCCGTCAAGGAACGGGTGGATCACGATCGCGCCCTCCGGATACTCGCGGCGTGCCCGGCGCATGATCTTGAACAGATGCTCCTGATGCGCATGGACCCCCTCGTCCTGAAGCAGGCCAAGCAGGTGCAGGCGGCTGCCATTGGCCTTCCAGTTGGTCACCAGCGCCTTCCACTTGGCCGCCTCAAACAGCTTGCCGGTACGCAGCCCGTCGTCGATCCGCTTGAGTTCCTGGATCACGATCCGCCCCGCCCCGATGTTCAGATGGCCAACCTCACTCGACCCCTGGTAGCCGTCCGGCAGCCCGACCGGCTCGCCGGAACAATCCAGCGGAGTCCATGGATACTGCGCCTTGTAACGATCAATATTCGGCGTCGCCGCCGCCATGACCGCATTGCCCCTCGCCTCCTCGTTGATCCCCCACCCATCACGTATGATCAATACAACCGGTCTCATCCGTTCCTCCCTTTCTGCTCGTTCAATGTATTCACGGACCCGCTGATAGCGAATCCCGATGTTGACTTGTCCGCCTATTGAACCCGAACCCGGTCAAATGAGCAAGAATATTGCACCTATCGATTTCAAGCCCCCTGATTTTTTCAAAAAAATAATGACAACGGCAACCATATGTGTAATCTTTACACATCAAGCAAAGGAAGGAGCATTTCATGGCTATGATAAAGACTAAAGACGGTAAGATGACAGGGCGACTCAAACTCTCGACATCCGAACGGTTCGGGGCGCGCCTGCGCCTGTGGCGGCGTGCCGAAGGGCTACCGCTCAAACGGGTGGCCCATGACCTGGATGTGTCGGTATCGGTGGTCAGCCAGTGGGAGCGCGGACTGCGCTTCCCGTCGGTCAAGAACCTCGACAGCATTGCGCAGTACATGGACATTCCGGTGTGCAGCCTGCTTTACGAGGGACAAAGCGACTGCCCTCACAAGAAACGCGACTAGACACAAAAACACCCGCTGGAGAAATCCGGCGGGTGTTTCTTGCCTGTCGTCAACGCAAGCCGGATCAGACGTCAGTAGGCTCAACTGGTCTCTGTTGGCGTTTACGCTTCATCTCGCCAGCCCCATCTCCCGAGCGTTTGCGTTTCATCTCCTCGCCGCGTTCCTTGCCCCGCTTGCCATCGCGATCATGTTTCATTTCCGGACGTGAAGCCTGCAGGGCACCCAGGATATCTGCTTTCGTTAAATCCTCCTTACCCGCCAGCGCATCCAGATTGGCAAGCAGTTCAGCATACTGCGCCTCCGCCTTGGCCTTGCGCTCCTCCATATTCTTGACCATCTGCTTCAGCATTTCCTCGCGCTTGGCGGTATCCATTTCGCTGCCTTCGAGCCGCTCACCGACCTTGGCGAGCTTTTCCTCCATCATTTCCTGATGAAACGCGGCGCGCTCCGCATGCTGGCTGACACAGTGCTCACGCACCATGGTCAGCGCCTTCTGCGCATCCTCCTCGGCGCGAACCGCTTCCATGAGTTGCTTGCGAGCCTGACGGTTTTTCTCCATGCGCTCCCGCATCTGCGCGCGCATCTTCTCCCGTTCCGCCCCACCCTGCCTATCGGTGCCCGTCAACGGGATCCCGCGTCCGATTTCAGAATCCGTTGCCTCGCCTGCCCCTTTTCCCTTACCCTTGCCCCCCCCCTCTGCAAGCACCACCTGCCCGACCAGCAACCCCGCCGCCAGTACGCCCATCGTCCCGATCCTGATTCCTGTCTTCATGCTTATCGCTCCTGTTTCCGCGTTTCTGTCGCGCTCCCTGCGCGAACCTATGACACGAAGAACGCGTCACCGGTGCGCATTATTGCAACCGCACGTGAATTTCCTTAATCATCAACTAACTCAACCAGGGCGCGATCCACATCCAGGGCTACCGATTGCCCGATCATCTCGACATTCAGGCGTACCTGCGTCTTTCCACGCACAGTCGCCAGCACCCCCTCAATACCCGCAAACGGCCCGGTTTTAACCCGTACACGCCGTCCTTCACGAAAGGCAGCGTCGGCCTCCAGACACGGATCCGCCTCAAGAGCCATCCGGATCTGCTCAAGATCACGCAGCAGCCCCGCTTCATCGTCAGGCAGCAGAACGCGGATCAGGTGATTCGTCCGCTGTAGGTGAACACGCTGATCGGGACCGAACGCGGCAAACAGGTAGCCGCTGAAAAGCGGCTTAAAGACGGTGACCTTGCGACGCTGGTAGATCTTGGTTTCCTCGCGCAGCGGCAGGTAATGCTCGATCCCGTTCGTCAGACAGACTTGCGCCACTTTTTTTTCCGTGCGCGGCCTCAGATGTAAAACATGCCAGTTCATGGGCGCGCATCCTAATCTAACGCCATACTGATGACAAGCGTAACCCGCCTTGGCATTTCAACTGGACAAAATGCGCCACCACACTAAACTACAGGGCATGTTTAAACGATTGTCACTGATCATGCTTGTCGGCGGGCTTGGCCTGAGGTCCAGTGCCTCCCCGCTCCACCAGGCGGTACGGGCGCGCGACATCGTCACGCTCGAAGAGTTGCTCGAGTCGCATGTCGGCCGCGCACTCAACGCCACGATCGGCAACGGGGTTACACCCCTGCATCTGGCGGCGGCGACCGACCAGGCCGATATCGCGGCCCTGTTGATCGCGCGCGGGGCCGACGTCAACGCGACCAACAGCCTTGCATTCACCCCGTTGCACTGGGCGGCAAGCCGTGACGGCGTCGCGACGATGCGCCTCCTCATCGAGGCCGGTGCCGACGTCAACGCCAAGGCCCGCAACGACATCACCCCCTTGCATTGGGCGGCCACCAAAAACGCAGCGACGGCCGTCACATTCCTGATCGAGACGGGTGCCGACATTACCGCCACCACCGCCATGGGCTATACCCCCCTGCATCTGGCAGTCAAGCACAATCCCTACTGCGAGGCCGCCGTCCTGCTCGCCCAGGCGCGCGCCCGTCAGGAAGATGAAGCCGGCATCCTGCCATCATCCGCCACCGCTCCCAAGCCCGCCGCCACAGCCGTTGCGTCGCCCGGCGACGCGCTGCCGGAAGCCCCCGAGCCGGCGATCGAGCCCGTCACCCCCGGCATGTTCCTGAGCGTCCCGATCGGCCTGGGCGATGTCATCAGCTTTGTCTGGATGCCGGAAACCGGCATCTGGTTCGGCAAGCACGAGATCAGCAACGACCGCTACCGGCGCTTCGACCCGCTGCACTCCAGCCGGCGCATCGAGGGCATCACCCTCGACGACCCCGATCAGCCCGCCGTCTATGTCAGTTGGCATGACGCCATGGCCTATTGCGACTGGCTCACGGCGAACTTCGCCGACCGCATCCCGGCGGGCTACACGTTCCGGCTGCCGACCGAAGCCGAATGGATGCTTGCCGCCGGTGCCGGCACGATTCGCTCCTACCCCTGGGGCAACGATTGGCTGCCGACCTATGGTAATTTTTCCGACCAGGCCGCCCGGAAAGCGTTTTCCCAATGGCGCGGCATCGAAGGCTACAACGACGGTTATACGGCCACGGCCCCCGTCGAGGCCGCCGGCATGAACGAACTGGGCATTTTCGGACTGGCCGGCAACGTCTGGGAATGGACCATCGACTGGGTTGACGACGTCAAGCAGGAGTACAAGATCCGCAAGGGCGGTTGCTGGGACTTCGACGGACAGGACAGCCTGCGCATCGACGCCCGCGGCTTCGATCGTCCGGACGCCCGCTACGACACGATCGGGTTCCGCATCGTCGTCGCGCCGCCAAGGAATTAACACCATGCTCACGATCACGATCAATGGCGACACGCCAACCACGACTCCCGAGGGCACCCGCGTGCTGAATCTGGCTCCCACGCAGCCAGCTGGCAGCCTGCCCTGGGTGGCGGCCCTGGTCAACAACGACCTGGTCTCGCTCACCTACCCGTTGGGTGTCAACAGCGACATCCGCTTCATCACCGCCGCCAACCCGCACGGCTGGCGCGTCTACCGCTGGTCGGTCTGCTACCTTCTGGCCAAGGCCGTAAAGGATGTGGCCCCGCAGGCGGCCTTCTCGATCGAACACGCCATCGGTCCCGGCCTCTACTGCACGTTCAACGGTGGCGAAGAACTGAATCCGCAAAGGCTGGCGCAGATCAGACAGCGCATGCAGGAGCTGATCGTCCGGAACCTGCCGATCGAACGGCGTAAGGTCGCCTTCCTCGATGCCGTGCAGATCTTCGAGCAGAACGGACTTGAGGAGAAACTGCACCTGCTACAGTATCGCAACCCGCCCCGCGTCGTCATCCACTGGTGCGACGGCTTCTGTGACCTGGCCCACGGCCCGCTGACACCCTCGACCGGCATCCTGGGGCATTTCGACCTGATCCCCTACCCGCCCGGCTTCATCATCCAGCTCCCGACCGTCGAAGCACCGGCCGCTGTACCCCCTTTCCAGGACCAGCCCCACCTGTTCCAGATCTTCCGCGAGCACAAGCACTGGGGACGCATCCTCGGCGTCACCACCGCCGGCCGGCTCAACCGCATCACCTATGCGGGCGAAGTCGAACGGTTCATCCATACCGCCGAGGCCCTGCACGAGAAAAAGCTCGGCCGGATCGCGGACCAGATCACCGAGCGCCAGTCGCCCATCCGGATCGTGCTGATCGCCGGGCCGTCATCGGCCGGCAAGACCACTTTCGCCAAACGCCTCTCCACCCACCTGCGCGTGAACGGGCTGAAGCCGGTTACCATCGCCACGGACGACTACTTCGTCGGCGAGAGTCTGAACCCGCTCGGCGAGGATGGCAAGCCCGACTACGAGCACATCGAGGCAGTCGACATCGAGGCGTTCAACCGCGACCTGCGTGATCTCATCGAGGGCCACCCTGTACCGATCCGGCGGTTCAACTTCGAAAAACGCGCCCCGCAGATTTCCAAGGAGGTCCTGACGCTGGCCGACGACGAGATCCTGATCATCGAGGGCATCCATGGGCTCAACCCCCGCCTGACCGCCATGATCCCCGCCTCGCGGAAATTCCGCATCTACGTCAATGCCCTCACGCAGCTCAACGTCGACAGCCACAACCGCATCTCCACCACCGACAACCGGCTGATCCGCCGTATGGTTCGTGACCATCAGTTCCGCGGCCACAGCCCGCTGCGCACGCTCGCGATGTGGCCGATGGTCCGCCGCGGCGAGGAACGCTGGATCTTCCCGTTCCAGCAGGAAGCCGATGCCACCTTCAACTCCGCGCTTGATTACGAGCTGGCCGTGCTCAAACCCTTCGTCGAGCAGCTGCTGATGCAGGTCAAGCCCGACCAGCCCGAATACGCCGAATCACGTCGGCTCTCCGAATTCCTGCTCAACTTCATCCCCGTCCAGGAGGATCTCGTCCCCCGCAACTCCATCCTGCGTGAATACATCGGCGGCAGCATGCTGCACTACTGACCGCGCCAGCGCCACTGCCGGTTCAAAACCCCGCCTCGAGCATGTAACACGCACGTACAACAATTCGGGCCAATTCCTGCCGGGATGCATAACACCACATTATCGCCAGAATCAGGACTATGTCCCGCAGTAAGCCAAACAGCCTCGTGTAGACTAAACGACGCCGATACATTCGTTTGTACGCAGCCCGGTTCATTGCAATTACGTCGATGACGGTCATATCTACCCAACCTCATTATGGGCTTGCGCCCTAGTTAAATTATCACTGGCTAGCAGACTGTATGGCAGTAAGCGTGCCAACCGCTCGAAAAGCAGAAAAGAGACGATTTACCCGCCTTTGATTCGCAGAACTGAAAAAAGAAAACCTCAAAAGGAAGCTAATTCGCTCTCAATTGTGATAACGCACCGTCCGGCTAGCCGTCGACAGTAACCAGTGCATTTTTTGCAGCCGTTACAGATCAGGCGAGCCTGTTACATGCAGATCTTTTTTCGGATGGCAGAGGCACTTGCAGAACCCCTCGTGGTTTCCGCTTGAAGCCGGAAACCACGAGGGGTTCTGCAAGGGAAAATGGCGGATGCTGCGCACGTGAGGGGTTTTGGACAGCCTGATGGGCTGGAATC
>Ga0100401_1003117_pt1 | contig 12730 bp, 9 predicted proteins | sample CryGeymeta201525_FD_80421 | JGI IMG/M metagenome (GOLD analysis project Ga0100401, IMG submission 80421) | Groundwater microbial communities from Crystal Geyser aquifers in Utah, USA - Crystal Geyser metaG 2015-25 | ecosystem: Environmental > Aquatic > Deep subsurface > Groundwater | place: USA...
AGAGCGTAGTTTTCGGAGTCTCGGCCACGCCTCTGAACAACCTCCTCCTTGAATTCAACGTCAAGTGGTACAACTGGTCAAGCGCGGACGGTTACGAGGACTTTGATTGGGACGACCAGTGGGTATATGCAATAGGAGGGCAGTACAAGATGGGAGCGTTCAGTTTGCGGGCCGGATTCAACTATTCAAAGAACCCTGTCAACACCCACGACGGATTCAATCCCCAGGGGACAACAAATGTTCAAGGGAAAAACGTTCCTACTATGAACTATGAGTTTCTGAGAATCATCGGTTTCCCGGCCGTTGTGGAAAAGCATCTTACCTTAGGTATAGGTTACGAGCTTCCAATCAACATGAGCATAAATCTCTCCTACATGCATGCTTTTGAGGAAACCATTGAGGAAACTTCCGCTGGCGGCGCGGTAAAGCTTTCTTCATCTCTCGAAGAAGACTCCCTGACACTAGGAATTACATGGCGTTTTTAGTTAAGACATCTCAGGCTGACCTGCCGCAAGGCAGGCCGGCCCTCTGAGATAGTGTCCATCCGGAAATGAGATAGTTTCGTCGAGTTCAAGGCGGGCGATAATTTTAACCACAGGAATACATTGATGTATTTCGAGGATTAAAATTTGAGCCCAACGCCGAAATCGGGGAAAATAGCCATTTCCTGATGGGCACGATATATAAATCTGTAAATCTAAAGAACGTCCCCCACCTTTATATAAGGAAACAGCCCTTGCTCGGATTCATGGAGTGAAGATTCTATGGATGTTATTTTGTTGAGGATGGGATAGATGTTTCCTGAAAACATGGTATTGCCGAGCCTTCCCCTGATCTTCCCGTTCTCTATGTAGAGGCCGGGGCTCATTCCCACTGAAAAATCTCCGTTGGGGATGTTGCCGCTGTGGGCTCCGAGCACCCCTTCTATCAAAACCCCTCTGCGAGTCGAAGCTATCATCTCATCTAAGGATTCACTCCCGGGTTTCACCCTGCAGTGAGAAAGAGACGGGGAAGGCTTAAGCGAAACCGCGTCGCCCCCCCACATGGCGGTTCTGTAGCCGTGACCTGTTGGTTCAAGCTTTAGCCTTGAGGCGGAATCAAGGTCGGAGAAAAAGCCGCGGAAGATGCCGTTTTCAATAACAGGATGGCGCCTCGTCCGGACTCCCTCATCGTCAAACCAGCGGGACTGAGGATTACCGTTTATCCTGGCATCGTCTTCCAGGGAAAAAATATTGCTCGCTATCTTCTGCCCCACCTTCCCTCTAAGCCTGGAAGCGCCGTCATATAGTGACGCGGCGCTCGCCGCAGCCTCAAGACGCCACAAAAAGACTTGAAAAGCGCTCGGAGCTATGATCGCATCCCAGCCCTTCGGAGTGACATCCAGCACCGGCAAGCCGGACAAAAATGCCCTTCCAAGATTAATCAGCCTTGATTCTGGAAATACCCTGAAGCCTGTTGCGCTCTTCCTGATTCTCAAGGATTCCTGGGAATTAGGGAAAAGAATTTGGGGCGAAATCCTGTAGAAGGATATCTTCTGTGATACCTCAAGACCTGCTGTGTTAATTATGTGAAAAAAAGCCTCCCCGTAGGAGGCAGTCACATTACACTGACCTTTTCCCTTCAGTTCACCGGCTAATAGGGCGCATATCCTCTTAATTTCATTTATCACCTGAAGATCGGAGATATGCTCTATTTCAGGATCAAATGTCTCCAGCTCTTCTGCGGGATGGGCTTGCGGGAATGTAAAAAAGGCCTTAATGCCTGCATCAAGAGACACGGCAGCCCTTCCTACAAGCCCGGCGGGATCATCAAGTCCGCTACAGTAAGATGAGCCTGTCTTGTCTGCCTTTCTTATCCTCAGGGCGACGCCCGCCCTGCGTGAGTGGTTTATCGAGGAAGGGGATGAATCCTCAAAGACAATCTCCGTCTCTTGGATTTCCCTGTAATAAACCTCAGCCGAGTCGGCTATGCCGCGAGCCATCGAAAGCACCTTCTCCATCAACAGCCCCCTACCCTTACAGCCTTTATCAGGATATGGGGTCCGCCCATCGCAGACCTGATGTTCATCTGCCCCTTGCCGCAACCGCCCATTTCAGAGATCGCTGTGTCCCGGCCCACTCCTTTCACTGCAAAGAGCGTTTCAAAGAGATTACCCATCAGGTTTATGTCCCTTACCATTGCCCCAGATTTCCCGTTCCTTATAAGATAACCGTATTGGGCTCCGAAGGTAAAATTCTCCCCGCTTGTCTGCCCGCCCTTGGCATCAAGGACATAAAGCCCATCACCTGCGCCATCTAAAAGCTCAGAGGGCTCATTATCTCCAGGGGTTACGTAAATGCAACCCATTCTGACAATCGGAGGGTATCTGAAATCCTCTGCTATGGCGTGCCCGTTAAGACTCTCGCCGTATGAACGCGCAGTCCGCATGGAATGCAGTCTTCCTCTCAATATTCCTTTTTGCATTAGAACGACCCTCCTCCCGGCTACTCCCTCATCATCGTAAGAATAGTGCCCTATCTGGGCGGGCATAGTGGGGTCGTCGCAAACAGTCAGGAGTTCGCAGCCAAGTCTCCTGTCCATGGTCATCTTCTCTCTCAGAGACGGGTTGTGCTCAATCAGGTCGGCCTCGCTGAAATGACCGAAGGCCTCGTGAATAAATACGCCGGTCATCTCGGGATTAAGCACCACATTGTAGGTTCCGGCCTCAACCGGTCTTGCCTGCAGCAGCCTGGATACGATTTCCGCCTTTCTTAAAAAAACATCCTCTCTGCCAAGCAGCCTCTCGAAACCGTCGCTCCCCCCCACAACCGCCCTGCCGTTTTGAAGGACACCGTTTCCGGCGGCGATCATCCTGATGGAGATGGATGCTGTGACAAGAGGCTCTGCCACGTATGTCCCTGCGGAGTTTATAAAGTGCCTTTCCCTTGTCACCTCCTCATAGACCGCCAATGTTGTAATCATATCTCTTGAAGCCATCACGAGACGGTTATAAGAACTCAACAAGGCCATCTTTTCCTCAAGGCTTACTGCCCTTGGATCACCCTTAATGGTTGGCTCAATTTCATCCTCAACCGGGGGAGGGACAAGCAATCGGGTATTCATTTCTCCTCCGCTTCCCATAGATTGAGCGCATTCTTTTGCCTTCCTGATGGCAGCATCCAGCTCGGAGCCATCGTTAAAACATGCCGAAGCAAAACCTCCCTTCTCAAGAATCCTCAGCACGAAACCCTGGGTAACGCTTGAGCCTGACTCAAGAAGCTCACGGCCCCTGTATTCTACCCGTGTCCTCTCCATGCGCTCAAAGCGCATGTCTGAATAATCCCCACCAACTCTTTCCAGATAATTGCCAAGCAGGCGCTTCACATTAGCCTCCGTATTCCTATCTCGTGTCCATCCGGAAATGGCTATTTTCACCGATTTCGGCGTTGGGCTCTAATTTTAATCGTCGAAATACGTCAATGTATTCCTGTGGTTAAAATTATCGCCCGCCTTGAACTCGACGACACTATCTTATTTGCGGATGGACACTATTTCATCGTCAACAGGCTGTTAAAATCTATCATCCACCGAAAAGAGCGTCAATTGAACCTCGATTCCGCCAACGCTCATAAGCGGCTTGACGCTCTATACCTTATACTCTAAAGTGCCTGCAATTACTCTTGTGAAGTGGAGGATATATCTTGAAAAATCAAGGAGGCGAGAAGTATGCCCGATGAGATAAGCGCTGCTCTCCTGCGAGAGATGATCCGAAAGGAGGAGTATAACGTACCAACAACCGGTATTGCCAAAGGTTATGTGCAGGCAAATCTTGTGATGCTGCCGAAGGAAGCTGCCTTCGATTTTCTCCTCTTTTGCACGAGAAATCCAAAGCCGTGCCCTATCCTGGATGTCCTTGAACCGGGGAAGTGGGAACCGTTCATCGCCCCCGGAGCTGACCTGCGAACCGATTTGCCGCTCTACAGGATATATAGAGACGGAGTTCTGGATAAGGAGGTGAGGCAGGTCAGGGATCTTTTCTGCGAAGACACCGTCAGTTTTCTTCTTGGATGCAGTTTTTCCTTCGAGGATGCGCTTATAAGATCCGGAGTTCCCGTCAGAAACATCGAGGAGGGAAAAAACGTATCCATGTATGTCACAAACAGGCCGTGCAGACCTGCTGGAGTCTTTTCAGGCCAGCTTGTTGTAACGATGCGGCCCATGACACCCTACCAGGCGATTCGCGCCACACAGATCACCACACGTTTTCATCTGACCCACGGTGCCCCGATACATCTGGGATCTCCATCGGAAATAGGCATAAAGAACTTAAGCCGGCCTGATTTCGGTGATCCTGTAACCATGCATCAGGGTGAAATACCGGTATTTTGGGCATGCGGCGTAACAAGCCAGGTTGCGGTTCTCTCAGCCAGGCTCCCCATGGTCATAACTCACGCACCCGGACACATGTTTGTTTCAGACCTTAAGGACGAACACCTTACGATTCTCTGAGCCAATCTTGGCAACTGGATTCCAGATCAAGTCCGCACTGGCATGCAGTATTTTCATCTTTAGCCATGCCCCGCCCGGGCATGACCGTTAATATGATCTCAAAAATCCGGGGTAGGTGCGGCTTCAGCCGCAGAGGCACCGTAACACGTGCGCCTAAAGGCGCACCTACAGTAGCGTATCTAGTCTGCTTGTGTAACGGCCATTCCTGACGGGGCACAACGAATGATGAAAATCACCCCCACCCCTCCCTCCCCCGTCGAGGCAGAGGAGGAAAGGGATGGGCCATTTTCATATAAAGCAAAGGCATCCCCCCGATTTATTGAGATGATACCGTTCTTATGATGGCCCACAGTCATATCCGGTGAAACCATCGGCTTGACTTTGAAGAAGGAGTCCTTTAATTTCAGACACGGTTTTTTCTATTCCCAACAATCCAAACTTTTTCAGTGGGGATATTCCCCGGTAAAGGAGGCAAAAGATGAAACGGATGATTTCGGCAGGAAGGTTTCTATTGACGGCTTTGTTTGCGGCTGCTCTCCTCATTCCACAGACAACATGGGCAGTGCAGGAAATAAAGATAGGCGTCATCTATCCACTCACCGGCGGGGCTGCGGCCGCGGGACGTGAACTGATGGCCGGGGCGGAGCTGGCCGCTGAAATAGCTAACAGCGTCATGCCAGAACTGTCAATGACCATGGCCAAGAATGAAGGAATCAAAAGCCTTCGAGGCGCCAAGATAAAACTTATTTTCAAGGACCATGAGGGAAATCCAACCCTCGGAGCTGATCTGGCCAAAAAGCTCATCCACGATGACAAGGTTGACGGCATACTCGGCTGTTATCACAGCTCGGTCACCAAGACCGTAAGCGCTGTCTGCGAGCAGTATGGAGTTCCCATGATAAACGGCTCATCCACCTCTCCGGAACTTACCTTCAGGGGCTTCAAATGGTTCTGGAGGACTACGCCCCACGATACGCTCTTTACCAAAGACCTCTTTGATTTTCTAAAGGGCCTCACAGAAGGCAAGGTCAAGGGTGTACCGGCCGTGGCAAAAAAGGATATAACGACCCTTGCTTCCGCATGCGAAAAGACGGAGTGGGGTTCCCACGTATCAGAGCTGATTAAAACTTATTCCAAAGAATACGGCTTTGATCTTAAGAAATCCCTTCTCTATGCCGCAAAATCCGCCGACCTTTCAAGCGAGGTACGCTCTCTTAAGTCGGTAAAGCCGGCCGCTATGCTCTTTGCGTCATATACATCCGACGCGATTCTCATGGTAAAAACCCTGAAGGAACAAAAAGCCAATCCAAAGATCATCTGGGGACAGGATGCCGGATTTGAGACCCCTGAATTCAGAAGCACCTTGGGCGCGGATATCGAAGGCTTTCTTACCCGCAGCGTCTTCATCCCTAAAGTTGCCGAGGTCAAGAAGATTTCCGGTCAGGTAAATGAGATGTACAAGAAAAAAACAGGCCACGATCTGAGCGGAGCATCCGCTCGCTCCTTTACCGGTCTTCAAGCTTGGGTAGCGATCATTGAAAAGGCAGGATCTGTAAAACCCGCTGATATCCAGGCAGCCGCTAATTCCATAGAGATGGCAGGAAGCGAACTGGTGGTTCCATGGAAGGGAATCAAGTTTTCAACATCCGGAGAGGAGCTGGGGCAAAACATCTGGAGTTCGGGTATAATCGGCCAGTACCAGCTTGACAAGAGCGGCCAGGTAGTCATGGAGATCGTTTATCCTTTTGACGCGGCATCTGCGAACATGATTTATCCTCTAAAGGGTTTCTAACCCCGATGCCCTATTGGGGCACAACGAAGGATGAAAATCACCCCCACCCCTCCCTCCCCCATCGAGGGGGAGGAGTTAAGGCGAGGGGCATTTTCGTATAAATTAGGATAACTTAGGCGGGGACAGGAGGCCGGCGCCGGATTCGGACTCCCTCCTGCCCCGATTCCAAATCATCGAGATTGATAGCATTACTTTGATTTTGGCCTGAAAGAAAGAGTTACCCCGCCGACAGGCAAAACATAATGACCGTCTTATAGGCTGAAGGCCCATAGAGGGCGAGCCTGTTTTTAATGGAGATGAGTTCAACAAAACTTCCTGCGGGGGTGAGATTTTTTATAATCAGACAAGAGCCTTTATGGATATACTGATCAGCTCCATAGTGGCGGGCCTTCTTATCGGGATGGCCCTCGCCCTCGTTGCCCTCGGACTCACGATCATCTTCGGAGTCATGGACATTGTTAATTTTGCCCATGGTGAGTTTTTGATGATAGGCATGTACACCGGCCTTTTTACGGCACAGAGCACGGGAATGGACCCGCTGTTGACCCTTCCGCTTGCCGCCCTCGTAGGTTTTCTGCTGGGCGTTTTATGTTACGCCGGCTTCGTAAGATTTCTTCTCCGCGGGCCGATGGTAGCACAACTCCTTGGGACATTCGGCCTGATGCTCCTCCTTCGAAATATAGCTCTCCTTATCTTTGGTTCAGAGGATCGGGCTTTACATCATGGTATCCTTGTGGGTAAGAGCTTCGACGTAGGCATGGAAATAATACTGCCTGCCACCAAGCTGGCGGCTGCGGGGCTTTCGATCCTCGCGTTCGGGGCCGTATGGCTTTTCATGAAAAAGACCCGAATAGGAAAGGCGTTGACTGCAACTGCTCTTAACAGGCAGGCAGCCAGCTATATGGGTATCCCTGCAGAGCGAATGAACGCCCTGGCATGGGGTATAGGAGTAAGTTCCGTAACGATTGCGGGCGCACTCCTTGTCAATTTCTGGTCTGTAAATCCTTACGTGGGACTTCTCTTCACCATGATCGCCTTCGCGATTGTCGCCCTCGGGGGTTTCGGCAGCGTGCCCGGGGCGCTTTTTGCAGGCCTCGTGGTGGGGCTTATCACAGAGATTCCGGGATTCTGGGATTTCTTGACATTAGCCTTCAGCGCGGAGTGGATGGAAAATGTTCCCATGACATCTTTCAAATACATGTGGGTTTACGTTGCCTATTTCGTGATCATGGTGGTAAGGCCCAGGGGACTTTTCGGATGGAAGTATTAAATAGCGCCTTTGATTTTAAGGACTTTCCGCGCCTTGACCTTACTATTGCCGCCTTGGTGGCTGTTTTCCTGGCCTTCTTTCCGGTCCTTCCCCACTCTTCCTTTGCCATGGCAACCGTCATACAGTTCCTCATGTTTTCCCTTTACGGCATGGGATGGAATACATAGGCGGTTACGGGGGGCAGGTGGACCTTGGAAAGGCCCAGTACGTAGGGATAGGCGCCTATACCACTGCTGTAATGCTCACCAAATGGGACATATCCTTCTGGTTTTCGATGCCGGTGGGCGTCTGTTTTTCTGTTCTATGGTCATTTATCCTTGGATATCCTCTTTTTCGCCTCAAGGGTCATTACTTTGCCATTGCAACCATCGCTACTTCTTTGGTGTTAAAGGATTTATTCGAGGTATGGGACTTTGTAGGGGCGGCCCGAGGCATAGAAATATCTCCCATCCAGTTTCCGTCCCCTGATTTCATAAGGCTCATCTTCAAGGAAGACGTATATTACTACTACTTGATCCTGATCTTCTTCTTCATCGGAATCCTGTACATGAACTGGTTCCGTAAGTCTCGATTGGGGTTTCAACTCCGCGCCATCAAGGATAATGAAGAGGTGGCAAGGTCCCTGGGCATAAATGTCCACTGGGCCAAAATAAGGACCTATGCCATTGCCACAGCATTTGTCAGCGTGGTGGGGTCATTCCATGCCTGCTACATAAAAAACATCGAACCTGAAGACACCATGAGCCTGGACATCTCCATACTTATAGCCCTGATGGCCATGCTTGGAGGGGCAGGCTCACTATGGGGACCTATCATCGGTGCCGGCATCCTGATCCCCCTAAAGAGCTATCTTAAGGAGTGGCTTGGGGCCAGAGCCGGTCTCATAGGAATTGACCTCATTATCTACGCCTTGATCATTATGGCGATCTCGGCATTTGAGCCGCGCGGTATCTGGGGTATCGTTCAGAAGATCCGCCGCAGGAGAAGATAGTCATGGCCTTGTTGGAACTCCAAGGGGTCACCAAGAGCTTCGGCGGTCTGATGGCAAACTACGACATCTCCTTTTCCATTGAGAAAGGGGAACTCGTAGGCCTTATCGGCCCAAACGGCGCAGGAAAGACAACCCTCTTCAATTGCATATCAGGGGTCTTTCCCCTGAGTTCAGGAAAGATCTTTTTCGACGGCGAGGATATAACCAGACTTAAGGCACATGAGGTGGCAAGAAAGGGATTGGCAAGGACCTTCCAGGTCTATGTGGCATCCGGAGATATGACCGTCCTGGAAAATGTCATGGTAGGATGCTTCATGCACACCCGTTCAAGATCGAAAGCAAAAAGCACAGCCAGACAGATACTGGATGATCTGAGGATTGGAGATCTATCAGAAGCCCTGGTTCATGAACTTCCGGTTGCATCGCAAAAGCGGGTTACAATGGCCACGGCAATCGCCACCAAACCAAAGCTCCTTATGCTGGATGAGGTGGCTGCCGGGCTTAATCCCGGTGAAATAGAAGAAATCATGGGAAGCATAAGGCATCTCCATGATGATCTAGGCATGACGGTTATTCTTATCGAACATGTGATGGAGCTTGTCATGAAGATAAGCCACCGGATCGTTGTTCTGGATTACGGACGTAAGATCGCTGAAGGGCCCCCGGAGGCAGTATCAAGAGACCCATCTGTGGTCAAGGCCTACCTTGGTGAAAGATACGCTCAAGACAGCACTGTTGATGGGGGCTAGTGCATGGATAAAATGCTTCTCGAGATAGAAAACCTGGTAGTCAAATACGGTGGTCTTCCGGTTCTTCAAGGGGTTTGTCTCGCGGTAAAAACAGGGGAAACCGTATGCGTTCTGGGCTCAAACGGCGCGGGCAAATCCACCCTTCTCAGGGCGGTTATGGGCAGCCAGAGGGCTACCGCCGGAAAAATCATCTTTGAGGAAGAAGAGATTCAGGGCTCCCGCACAGAATATATTGTGCGTAAGGGTATCGTCTATGTCCCAGAGGGAAAAATGCTCTTCGGCCCCCTCCCGGTTGAGGAAAACCTTCTTCTCGGAGCTTACATCTTAAGGGATGAAAAGGCTGTAGCGCGCAACCTTGAATTCGTTTACGGCTTGTTTCCCCGGCTGCTTGAAAGAAGAAACCAGCCGGCATCCACCCTGTCCGGAGGAGAACAGCAGATGGTGGCAATAGGCCGGGGCCTTATGTCAAATCCCAGACTACTTATGCTCGATGAGCCCTCTTTGGGCCTTGCCCCTTTGTTGGTAGATGAAGTGCTGAGCACGGTACACAGCTTGAAAAGACAGGGGATGACCATCCTGCTTGTCGAGCAAAGCGTACGTGAGGCGCTTGACTTGGCCGATCGAGGCTATGTGCTTCAGACCGGAAGGATCACAGGGCAAGGGACAGGAAGCGAACTGCTGCAGAGTGATATATTTCGATCCGCCTTCCTCGGTATATGACCATGTCCTTTTATATGAAAATGGCACTTTCCTTTCCTCCTCCCCCTCGACGGGGGAGGGAGGGGTGGGGGTGATTTTCATCCTTCGTTGTGCCCTGCCAGGGCATGGCAGTTAGTGCCTTGTTCCAAAGCTTTCGGTCACAAAAAACAAGGAAATTTCGGCATGCTTTATCTGCAATTTTAACCTTCCGTCATTCCGGCACGGTTTTGGCCGGAATCCAGAAATGCGGGGAAGTAGATTCCGGCTGAGGGCATGCCGGAATGACGATGCTCCACACTGGCGCCTTGGTTGCGGGTATCCGCATCAGTAAAGAAGACTCCACCCAATTCCCGCCTGCATGGCGCAAAGCCTCTTGACAGGTAATGGCTCATAACCTATTTATATTATTAAATCCACGATAGCACAGCCCAGACTGGAGGCTAATTTGCGAAGGTCAATTCCGGGGTCATCCTTTTTTAATATCTATAACCACAATTTCATAAGGGCCGCGGTGGCGGTTCCGGAGCTGAAGGTGGCGAATCCCGCCTTTAATGCGGCAAAGACCTTAGAACTTATGAAGGAAGCAGCATCGAAGCACGCGGTGCTTGTGGTTTTTCCGGAACTTGGCCTAACTTCCTATACCTGCGATGATCTTTTCCATCAAAATACCATCCTTGAGGCCGCCTTAGAGGCACTTGACCGGATCAGGGAAGCATCCAAGAACATACCATTGGCCGCTGTCGTTGGGCTTCCGGTTTTGATTGACGGCATGCTCTTTAATTGCGCGGCTGTTGTGTCGGGTGGCAACATACTCGGCATAGTCCCTAAGACCTATATCCCCAATTACAGGGAATTTTACGAATCGCGTTACTTTGCTCCGGCAGACAGCATCCATAAACAGTTTATAGAGATATGCGGAATCAAGGATGTGCCCTTCGGAACGGAATTGATTTTTCAAATGGGGGAGCAGCCTCTTTTCACCTTCCACGTGGAGATCTGCGAAGACCTTTGGACCCCGATTCCGCCTTCCTCATTCGGGGCACTGGCCGGAGCCACGGTGCTTGTAAATCTATCAGCTTCCAATATAACTGTAGCCAAGGACGATTACAGGAAACAACTCGCATGCAATCAATCAGCCAGATGTATAGCCGCATATCTCTACACGGCAGCCGGAACCGGAGAATCCACAACGGATTTGGCCTGGGACGGTCACGGCCTAATCTATGAAAACGGCACCCTCTTATCCGAGACGCAGCGCTTTCAATACATACCACAGATAGCCATCGCCGATGTTGACCTCGACAGGCTTGTACTCGATCGCGTGAGGCAGAACAGTTTCCGTCAGGCCGCCTCCCGCTATAAGGATCAGATAGCACGTTACAGGACGATTGCTCTGCCTGTACCTGTTCCCTTCCGAGGAGTGCTTCTTCCGGCAAGACCCTATGAGAGGTTCCCCTATGTTCCGAGCGACCCCGGCATGCGTGACGAGCGCTGTGGGGAGATATATGAAATCCAGGTCCAGGGCCTTGTAAAAAGGCTTAAGGCATCCGGCATAGAAAAAGCTGTGATAGGAGTTTCAGGGGGCCTTGATTCCGCCCATGCGCTTCTTGTATGTGCAAAGGCTATGGATATAATGGGGCTTTCCAGAAAGAACATTCATGCCTTTACCATGCCGGGCTTTGCAACCGGCGAACGCACTCTCAATCAGGCAAAGGCCTTGATGACTGCGCTGGGATGCACGGCAGGCGAAATTGATATTAGGCCGAGCTGTCTGCAGATGCTGAAAGACATAGGACATGCCTTTTCTAAAGGGGTGCCTCTCTACGACATAACCTTTGAAAACGTGCAGGCAGGTGAGAGAACAAGCCATCTTTTCCGCCTGGCGAACCTTCTATCGGCAATAGTGATAGGCACCAGCGACCTCAGCGAATTGGCTCTCGGATGGTGTACTTACGGGGTCGGAGATCATATGGCCCATTATCACATAAACGCCGGCATTCCCAAGACTCTCATACGATATCTTGTAAACTGGGTGGCGGAAAAAGGCGGGCTTGGCAATGACGCGCGCAAGGTCCTCCAGGAGGTGCTTGATACAGACATAAGTCCTGAGCTTGTTCCCGGCACCAAAGGCGATCAGCCGGTGCAGCGAAGCGAAGATGTCATCGGACCTTACGAGCTTCAGGATTTCAATTTATATTATACCCTGCGTTTCGGATATACCCCTACAAAAGTCGCCTTCCTCTCCTGGTGGGCATGGAGCGACAGGACCAGGGGACCATGGCCTGAGATACCCGAGGACAAGCAGAATCAATACGGAATAGGAGAGATAAAGAGCTGGCTAAGGGTTTTTGTCACCAGGTTTTTTCAATCAAGCCAGTATAAGAGAAGCTGCGTAGCAAACAGCCCGAAAGTGGGATCCGGGGGCTCCCTTTCTCCGCGAGGTGATTACCGGGCGCCAAGCGACAGCGACGCATCCGCCTGGATCGCCCAGATTGATTGGATTCCGGATCAGGCCCCTCCCATACTTCCCCATTAGTTTTGTTGATGTTTTATTTGAAACTGAATTGAATTTATTGGCAATTTTCATGTTTCCTTGTGCCCTTTCAGGACATGACCGTTAGTTAGTGCCCATCCGGAAATGGCTATTTTCACCGATTTCGGCGTTGGGCTCAAATTTTAATCCTCGAAATACGTCAATGTATTCCTGTGGTTAAAATTATCGCCCGCCTTGAACTCGACGA
>Ga0100401_1003124_pt1 | contig 12716 bp, 9 predicted proteins | sample CryGeymeta201525_FD_80421 | JGI IMG/M metagenome (GOLD analysis project Ga0100401, IMG submission 80421) | Groundwater microbial communities from Crystal Geyser aquifers in Utah, USA - Crystal Geyser metaG 2015-25 | ecosystem: Environmental > Aquatic > Deep subsurface > Groundwater | place: USA...
CGTTTACATCTTCTAGTGCTTTTGTAAAATCTCTATTAAATTCAGCACTTACAAAAACAACTTTTATATTTTTATCAAGTTTTGAATAATCTCAAATTTGCATTTTATAGTTAGACATATTTTTATTTGTTAGATTGTAATTTATTTATATATTTTCATAGAATATCAAATTCTAAATTCACTGTATCTCAAACTTTTAAAAGTCATATATTTGTTATAGATTGAGTATGCGGAATAATTGATACACTTAAATAATCTTTTCAATCTTCTACTACTGTTAAACTAACTCAATTTATAGTAATACTTCATTTTTCAATTACTAAATTATTATATTTATTATCATATTTTATGAAATAGTATTTAGAATTATCAGTATTTTCTATTATTTTTTCTACTATTCAAGTAGTATCTATATGACCAGAAACAAAATGCCCATCCATAGTGTCACTAAGTTTTAGACTTCATTCAATATTAAAAAAATCTCAAATATGCTTTGTTTTAAAGTTTGTTTTTTTGATAGATTCTTCCATTACAAAAAAGCTATATTTTTCATTATCACTTTCTATAATTGTCATACATGCTCAATCATGAGCTATACTAATACCTTGTTTAAGAGGTTTTTTAAATATATTTTCAACTGTATATGTTCAATTATTAATATTTAAAATATGAGATTTATTTTCTATTATTCAAGAAAACATAATATTTTTAATTACTATATAAATTATAGTTATTATAGAAAAAAATAAATAAAAGCAAAGCTTTTATTTATTTTTTTAATACATCTTTAGGATATTTTTCCCAGAATTTATTTCTAAATTCTTCATATCTATTTTCAAGTATTGCAACTCTTGCATTTTTAGCCAAGTGTATAAGAAAATGCAAATTGTGATAACTAAGTAATTGCATACCAAGAATTTCATCTTCTTGAATTAAGTGTCTTAAATATCATTTACTATAGTTTTTACAAACTTTGCAAACACATTCACTATCAAGTGGAGTTTTATCAAGTTTAAATTTCATGTTTGTTATTTTTAGATTTCAAGTATAAGTAAAAGCTACTCAATGTCTACCAAGTCTAGTAGGTAAAACACAATCAAACATATCAATTCATCTATAAATACCTTCGATTAAATCTTCAGGAGTTCAAACTCACATCAAATATCTTGGTTTATTTGCAGGAAGTTTATCTTTGATTACATCAAGAGTTTTGTACATATCAAGTTTTGGTTCTCAAACTGATAATCATCAAATTGCAACTCAAGGTGTATCTAGATTTCATATAAAAAGTGCACTTTCAGTTCTTAAATCTGCATAATTTACTCATTGAACAATAGGGAATAGTGCTTGTTCATAAGTTCATTCATTTCTTCTTTTTTCATTGTTTTCTTTCCATTTTTTTACACATCTTTCTGCCCATCTATGAGTTCTTTCCATTGCTTTTCTTGCATATTCTTTATTTGATTTTCCAGGAGCACATTCATCAAATGCCATTATTATATCTGCTCATATATTACTTTGAATATCCATAACACTCTCAGCATCAAAATAGTGTTTTGATCCATCAATAAAACTTCTAAAATGAACTCACTCTTCTGTTATTTTTACAAGAGATTGTTTTTTTTCTCAAGGTTTTAATTCAGTAGTTGACCTAAGATTTCAAAGTGAAAATACTTGAAATCAACCAGAATCAGTAAGAATAGGCTTATTATAATTTTGAAATTTATGTGCTCATCCAAATTCTTTTAGAGTTAAATCACCAGGTCTAAGAAATAAGTGATAAGTATTGTTTAAAATAATTTCAGCTCACATTTCATCTAGTTCTTCTCTGTGGATTCATTTCACACTTGTTTTAGTTCAAACTGGCATAAAAATAGGAGTTTTAAAACTACCATGTTCAGTAAAAAATTCTCAAGCTCTTGCAAATCAATCAGCATTTTCTAGATTAAATTTAAAATCAAACATTTATTTTTTATTATTTTTAAAAATTCGGCAAAATATTAGGGTTTTTTTATAAAAAAGCAAATAAAAAGAAGAAGGATTAAAATCCTTCTTCTTCTAATTCATATAACATTTTTTTTAGATTTTCAACTTTCTTTTTATCTCTTTCATATTTTTGAGAATTTGTTTTATATTTAAATTCTTTTAGTAATTCAACAGATGCATGTTTCCATTCAGGGTCATTTATTTTTATATTTTTTACAATTTCAATTTCTCTTTTTATATCATTATTTTTTTGTAAAAAATCATCTCTTCAAAGATTATCCATATCAGCATCTTTTATTATTTCTTCATAATAATTTTGAGGATTTTTATATGCTGGATCAGTTGCTAAAATTATTTTTTCAATTAAGTTTATTTTTTCTGCTGGGTAAAAAACACTTTTTAAATAATTTTTTGCAATTCTTGCTCAAAAAATTTCATTATTATCATATTGTATCACGAATCAAGTATCGTGAAATAATCATGCTAAAGCTAATATTTCAGTATCTGACTCATTTAATCATTCTTTTTCAGCTAAATAAATAGCTCTAGTCATTACATCAATAGCATGTCAATAACTATGATAATAATGATTTTCAAGAGGATAAAGTAATTTATTTACATATTTTTTAGCATTTTGTATAATATTTCTATTCATTATATTACTAATTATTAAATATTTTATTTATATCATTATACGCTATTATTAAACTTAATGCAATTAATAGAACTAAAAAAGAGAAATGAATTATATTTTCTATTTTTTCACTTATTGCTTTTTTTCAAAAGATTTTTTTAATCATTGAATTTATAAGTATAAATATAAATCTTCATCAATCAAGAGCTGGAATTGGAAGTAGATTAAATACTCAAAGATTTATAGAAATTATAGCTCAAATAATCACTAAAAAAATAAATCATGCACTAAGTGAATTATTTATAAAATCTACTATTCAAATAGGTCAGCTTAAGCTATCTATTGCTTCTTGTCTTTCTACTGGAGTTTCTGGATTAAATATTTTTTTAACAAGGATTCAGATTCATTTAAAAGTTAAAAGTATTTGATTCTTTGTTTCTAAAAAAGCATATTTTGCTGAATCAATTATACTATATTTTATTATGTAATCTTGGTTTACTTCTATATTTTCTCAAATGTAAGTTCATATCTTTCACTCACTAGGAACATTTATTTTTATTATTTTATTATTTTTTAGTGAAAGATTTACTTCTTTATTTTTTGAATCAGATATTATTTTTATTATAGAATTAGTATCATTTATTTCTATGTCATTTATTTTTAGTAATATATCTCATTCTTTTAATCAAGAATTTTCTGCAATACTTCAAGAAATTGGATATAAAATAACTCAAGATTTTTTTATTAATAATCATGAATTTATTGCTTGCTCTTTTGTTGGAATTATTTTTAAATCAAGAGAAGTTTCTATCTTATCATTTATTCAAATTGGCTTTATTCAAATTAAAAAAAGTATAAAAAATATAAAAAAAGCTAGAAGAAAGTTCATAAAAATTCATGCTAGCATTATAATTGCTTGTTGCCAACTTGTCTTATTTGCAAGATTGTATGATGAATTATTTTCTTCAAGTAATTTAAGTATTTCATCTTTTTCTTGTTTTCAAATTTTTTCTCCAGATTTATAAAATATGTCTTTATTTTTTTTAAGATCATTTTCTAAATCATGATTATTGTATAATTTTTTATTCTTATCATATACTAAAAAAGTATTTGGTGTTTCTCAAGTTAGTTTTACAAATCAACCTAAAGGTAGCCAATTTAAACTAAAAAGAGTTCATTTTTTATCTATGAAAATTTTTTTGGCACGAGGAGGAATTCATAATCCAAACTCTTCAACTCTTACTCAAAATTTTCTAGCAGCAGTAAAATGTCATAATTCATGAACTAATACTACAATTGAAAAGATTATTATTGATACTATTATTCATATTATTATCATTTTTTATTTGTGAAAATTTAATATAAAAATATTAGTTAATAAAATGGAAAAGTAAAATTTTTTATTTGTTTCTATTATTTTGCAAATATGAGCTTTTATGCTATAATAAATAAAATATTTTTTAATATAAAATTTATGGTTTCAAATAAAAATCCTGAATTAAATGAATCTATAGAAAATAAAAAAAATCAAAATCAAGATATAAAATGAAAATTTATAAAAGAATTTTCTAAAGTTTTTTTGGCTTGAGCAGATAAAATCTCATTTATAAATGAGATAATGAATTCAAATTCTATATCTGATTCAAAACTTATTGAAAGAAAATTAAAACTTTTTCAATCTAGTAGTGATGATGCAGATATACAAAATTTTGATCTTTCTAAAATAAATATTTTTGATTTAAGAAGGTTGGTTTGAAAAGATTACATGAAATTAAGAAACAGTAGACTTTTATTAACTGAAGCTATATTAAGAGAATATACTGTTTCAACTGTTGATGAAAAATTAACAAAGGATTTATCATTTGAAAGAATTGAAGAATTAATTTCTTCAGAAATAGAATTAGAAAAACATTTAAACTCTACTTTATGACTCAATCTTAAAAAAAGTTCAGATTTATTTCCTATTGATATCGCTAACTTAACTGAGGAACAAAAAAGAAATAAAATAGATAATTTATTACCTTCAAACTTAAGAGAAGAGGTAGAATGAATATTATTTGATATTTCTAGAGGTAGGATTGTTGATTCTGATATTAGAACTTTATTTAAAACAAATTTATTTGATTTAGAACAAAAGAAACTTTTTATTAAAACTTTTATTCCTACTCTAACTTTAGAAAAATTAGTGGAATTGAAAATTTATACAAAAGAAGAAGCTAATGAGAAAAAAGAATTATTATTAAAAGAAACATTTAAAAATGAATTTGATGATATTTCAACTATAATTGAAAGTATAGCTTTATCTGATATACAAGTTTCTACTAGTGATTTGGATTTAAATGAAGAAAGTATTTTTTCTTTATCTCAAAAAATATGATTTAAAAATTTAGAAAATAATTTTAATGAGGTAAATGAAAAAATAAAAGAAGAAATAAAAAATGAATGACCACAAAGTATAAGTGCTTTAATTAAAGAATTAGAAAAAAATAATACTAACTCTAAATTTAAAAATTTAGATAAATTTTCTAAATCAAATATAATTAAATTTCTTGTAAAAGATGAAAAATGAAATAAAAAACCTATTTTCATTAGAATAAAAGAAATAGACGATGAAAACAAATTATTAAAATTAGAAGAAATTTGAAGTGATAATATTATCAATTTATCTGCTTCTTGAAATGAAAAAGAAGTTTCTTTTTTAGATTTCTTAGATATTTGAAAAAAATCTAATATAGAATTAGATTTTTTAACTACACTTGAAATAAAATGAAAAATTAATAGTAAAAATGATGATTTAACAACATCAGAATTAATTCAATATAATTGAGATGATTTATTAGATGAAGAATTAAAGGAAAAATATAAAAGATCATATTTTGAAAATAAACAAAAAGAATTAGATGAATTAAAAGAAAAAGATACTGCAGGTTTAGCAAATAGTATTGAAAAAGAAAACATAGTTAAATACGAAAATGAAATAAATTCTAATGTTGTATCAGATGAGGATTTATTATCATTTTTAAATATTGATTCTCTTATTAGATGATTAGATGAAATTGATAGTGAATGAAAAAAATTATGATTATATAAATGATTATTATTAGAAGCAGCTGATTGATGAGTACATGAAATAATTGGTATTAATCAATTTGATACTGAAAAGACAATTGATGTTATGACTAATTGACAAAAAGTATCACTTAGTTATGAAAAATTTTTTCAAACCTTCAAAAAATTAGAAACTAAAAGAGCTAAAAAAATCAATAATTTTTCTGAAATTATTGATTTATTTAAGATAAATGATAATAAAAATTGGAAAGATTTATCTTTTGAAAATTGATCAATTGTTTCAAGTGATAGTGAAAAAAAATGAAAAAAATTAGAATATTTTGTTTCAGGTAATGAAGATGATATTTTTAGAATAAAAGAAATTTCATGAGATAAGATTACTTTGCAATTTTGAGAAAGAAAAATTGATAAAGATACTGGTTCAGAAAATATCCTTATAGAATGATCAGATGAAGTAACTTTTACATTAAATGAATTTAAAAATTCTATATTATGAGATAAAAAATATAAATTTAGACCAGATTTTTCAGTTTGAAACAAAAAAGAAAAAACTGATAAGTGAAATAATAATTTTAAATCAAGTTTAGTTACTAGAATTTTTAATGCTAGTTCTGTAGCAGATATACTTGCTTGATGAAAAATGCTTTTAGATTCTATTACTGAAACTTTAAAAAAATGAAATGATTTAAAAGCTGCTAGAGCGGCATTGGCTATGTGAAAGTTTCTTCCTGAAGAACTGAGAGCAGAACTTCAAATAAAAGTTGAAAGAGAGGAAGCGGATTCTATGGATAAAGCATTAGATTGATTATGAAAAGTAGATTCTCCAATAGCTGTAGGAAGAATAAAGGATTGGTTACAAGATAAAAATACTCCAGAATATAAAAAAGAAGCATGACTTATGTTTATGCTTTCTAAATATTGACACTTATGTGCAAAATGAGCCTTGTATGAATATAGAGGAAAATTTTTTTGGTATGAAGCTTTTGGTTGAAAGATATGAGATGAATTATATAAAGAAATTAAAAAGGAAGCACTAGATTGATGAATTACATTTTCAGAAGAATATCTTTTACATATGTTATTAAAAAAACAATGTAAATCTGAACCATATAATGGTATTAAAAGAAGATCTAGATTACATAAAGAGTATGAATGAAAATGGGCTGCTGGTATAAATGAAGAATTTGAAAAATGATATAAGGATGCTGGAAAAAAAAGAAAGGCTGATGCAATGGTTAAGTGAGGTATGGATGAAGCAACTTGATGAACAACATCTAATGCTATCTGATGGTTTAAGAAAGCAGTTGAGAGATGATGAACTTTGGAGGATATGAGTGAGGGGTTTTTCTGTTTACTATATTCTGGTGCTATATATAATTTAGATCAAAAAACTTTTTTACAAATAAAATGATTATGGGATGGTGAAGGTATGCCTATTGTAATGACTAGATTTTGTTCTACTATACCTGAAATGAAGATTTTCAATAATACTGTTTTAGAATTATCTAAAGAAATTCAAAAAGCATATTGAAATAAATTTCCAAAAATAGCACAAAGAGCGGAATCTTTATTTAATGATGCTCATTCATGAAAATGAGATGAAAAAGATAGATTAAAAAGAGCTCAAGAATTTTGGAAGGATTATGGTAAAGTTTTATCAAGAGCATTAAATATGTCAAATACTGATGATATAACATACTCTAAAACAGATAAAATAGTTTTTTTAAAAAAAGAAGAAAATCTAATATTATGAGAATATTATAAACAAATAAGAAATAAAACTACTGAAGGTAATATATTCAAAAAAGATTTTATGGATGATGCATGTTGAGATGCATGAGTTTCTTGATTAAATGTATGAAAAATAGTTTCAAAATATTTTTCAAAAAATCCTGGTTGATGATTTCATGAAAAAGAAGTTGCACCGAAAATGTGGCTTGAAATTTCAAATGATATAAAAAAAACAAAAGATAAAATATTTAGTGATGATCCAATTTTAGATGAAAAATATAAAAAAACTTATTTAAGACAAATATTGAGAGAATTAGTTTCATCAATAATTGATTTAAGTTGATCTCGTCCAGAAGTGCTAGATTCTTATAATTTATTAACTACTGAAACCTGAATTGATTTTAATGATTGGTGATTAAATTTAAAAGACTTTTCAAAACTTTCACCATGATTAATTTTAGATGATTGAAAATGAGATAAAATATTAGACAAAGTTGTAGATAATATATTATCTTGAAGAAAAGCAGAAGTTATTGAAAAATGAGTATTTGATTCTATTTTAAATGATGTAAAATCAAGAGTTAATGAAAATGCTTCATAAATAAAAAATAAAACCTTTATATTAATATAAAGGTTTTATTTTTTATTTATGATTTGTGAGTATAGTTTTTAGCTCTATTTCATGATAATTTGTAGTAGTTGAATCTACCCATCTAACAATACTTTTTACTTCTAATCAATCATTTACAGATCAACCAGTTGGTGTAAAATATGTTGTTTTTATTTGTCTAGTGAAATTATTATTAATTTTAGTAATAGTTCAAGTTTGGGTATATAATCAATTTAAATCTAATCATATTTCGTAAAAATTTCTATATGAAGAATCTGTATAATTATCTGTAAATGGTAATGCTTCTTGTAAAATCCATCTATTATCTACATCTCTATATATTTTATAATTTCAATTATCTTCTATGTTGTTTGGTGCTGTATTTCAAATACATCCAGAAGTATAATTAAATGTTTTCCAACAATTTTTTTTGTCAGAAGAAAAAATCAACCAATTTGTATCTCTTATATTTGTCATTGCTTCAATTCATTCTCTAGCTATTTGAATTGCTTTTATTTTTGTTTCTACATTATTAGTTACTTTTGTAGATGCAGAATATATACTATAAACTCAAGTTAATCACATTACTATAATTAGTGTTACTACCATAGCTTCAGCGATTGTAGTTGCCATTTTTGATTTTTTCATTTTACAAAAGAGAAAAATAAAGTAAATTATAATTGAAATTACTTTAAATATAATAATTAAAAAAATAAATGCAAAAATTTTCTATACATGATGAAAAAAAAGTAAAAGAACTACTTGAAGCAAACTGAGAAAAAGCTTTTAGATATAGTCAAATTGAAAATGCTATATATAAAAATTTTGTTACAAATTTCGATGAAATGAATACTTTATCTTTAAAAATAAGAGATTTATTAAAAGAAAATTGTTTTTTTAATTCACTTATTGTAGATGAACAAAAAACAAGCACAAACTGACAAACTACAAAAATTTTATTTAAAACTGAAACTTGAGAATTTATTGAAGCTGTAATAATGAGACATCTTACTTGAAGAGTAACTCTTTGTATTTCATGTCAAGCAGGTTGTCCTATGTGATGTACTTTTTGTGCAACTTGAAAATTATGACTTTTAAAAAATCTAACTACTTATGAAGTTATTGAACAAATATATTATTCTGCAAAACTTTTAAATGATGAAGGTGATAAACTTAGAAATATAGTTTATATGGGTATGTGAGAGCCAATGCTTAATTATGAAGTAGTAAAAGAAACTATAAATATTGCCAATAATCAAAAGAAATTTGATCTAGCAAATAGAAGAGTAACAGTTTCAACTTGTTGAATAGTTCCATGAATTAAAAAATTTACTTCTGATTTTCCACAAACTAGTTTGGCAATAAGTCTTCATGCACCAAATGATGAAATAAGAAAACAAATAATGCCAGTAGATCATACTTATTCTCTAGATGAATTGATGAAAACATTAGATGAATATGTTGAAAAAACAAACAAAAGAATATTTTATGAATATATAATGATAAATTGAGTAAATGATAATATAAAACTTGCTCATGAATTATGAAAACTTTTAGAATGAAAATTAGCTCATGTAAATTTTATTCCATACAATGCATGAGAATGAACTTGATGAACATATACTGCGACTCCTAGATTTGTAATTGAAAAATTTCAAACTATATTACAACATTATGGTGTAGTATCTACTATAAGAGCTACAATGTGAGATGATATAGATGCTGCTTGTTGACAATTAGCAAACAAAAAAGAAACTACTAAGTAGTTTCTTTTTTGTTTGCTAATAACATAAAAAATATTTTTGTCAAAGCAAAAATATTGGCTTTTAGTATTATTTTTTTACTTTTTTTCAAAAAACATATAATTAGTTGAACTTACTATTATACTTACAATATTATGAGACATTTAATTTTTAGAATTTTTTTAATTTCAATTTCAGGTATTTTATTATTGTCATATGTTTTTCCATGGCATAATTATAATATAAATGTTCCTTTTTCAGGAGGAGATTATAGATTATGACTTGATTTACAATGATGAATTGAATTAGATTATAAAATTGATTTATCAGAAGTTTCTAAAGCTTCAGATTATAATAGTAAAAAAGAAAAAGAAATTGTAGAATGATTAAAGTCAATAATTGATAAAAGGGTGGAAACATTAAATATAAATGACTCTGAAATAAATGATGCATCTTATGCATGAGAAAACCACATAATAGTTCAAATTCCTCTAAAATGAAATGATAGCTTAGAAAATAGTTTAAATATAGAAAAAGCTAAAGAAGCAATTTGAAAAGTAGTAAAAATTCAATTTAAAGAGAGAAAAGCAAATTTTACACAAGAAGATTTTGATGCTAGAACTAATATAGCACAATCTGCTTTAGACGAAATTTCTGCTTGAGAAAAATTTTCAGTTTTAGCGGCTAAAACATCTTTAAATTATGAAAATATAGTTTCTTGAACTGTTTCTAGTTTAGAAAAACTTATAAAAACTGATAAAGAAATAAAAAATAATCAATTAAATGAAGTAGAATTATTAGATTGAAATTCTTGATATTTGTTAGTTGAAAGTTTAGAAGACACAAAAATTAATTATCTATTTATATCAAAAACTCCATCTGAATGGACTTCGGCTATTGATTCTAGTTGAAGAGTTCTGGACGATAAATATTTTTCACAATCATCAGTTCAATTTAATGATGCATTTCAACCAATGATTGAATTAGTTTTTAATAATGAATGAGCAGAGATTTTTTGAGAATTATCTAAAAGATTAATTGGTCAACAAATGGCAATATTTGTTTGATGAGAGATGTTAACAGCACCTGTTATAAATGAAGCAATATATGGTTGAAAAGCAGTTATAACTTGAAATTATACTCCTGATGAGGCAAAAAAATTATCAAACGATATAAATACATGAGTAGTACCAGCACCAATTTATTTAACTAGTGAAAAAACTATTGATTCAAAAATTTGAGAAAGTTCACTTGAAAAATTAGTTATTGCTTGATATATGTGATTTTTATTAATATTTTTATTTTTATTTTTTACATATAGATTCTCTGGTCTAATGGCATCTATATCATTATTATTATATGTACTTATATTATTATCGATAGTAAAAGTATTATGAATAGTATTGACACTAGCTTCAATTGCAGGACTTATATTATCTATATGAATAGCTATTGATTCTAATATTCTTATATTTGAAAGAATAAAAGAAGAGTTGAGAAAATGAAATGATATTATAGTTTCAACTGATACTTGATTTAGAAAAAGTTGGTCAGCTATATGGGATTCAAATTTTACATGACTTATAGTTTCATTTATATTATTTATATTTTGAATTAATTTAATTAAGTGATTTTGATTAATGTTATGACTTTGAATATTAGTTTCACTTTTTACAGTTATGTGGATTTCAAAAGTATTTTTACTTTTAAATTCAATTACAATAAAAAATAAAAATACTTTTATATGATTTAAAAAATAAAATATATAACAAAAAAAAACCGCTTTATCGGTTTTTTTATTAACAAATTAAATTATTACATATATTTTTTATTATAAAATCGGGTTTTCAATTTATATAAATTAAACTTATTAATACTATAATTAACAATATAGTAATTATATAAAAATATATTATTATTAAATTATATTTATTTTTTATTTTTATTAAATTATTTTCTAAGTACCAAATATACGGAAGTTGCATAGTACTAATAAATAATGATCATAATAATGCATATATATAATTTATAAAAAATGTTAATATATAAAAAATTAGTACTAAGTTTATTGCATAAAAAAATCTAGATAATGATTTTCAAGGAACTGTTTTAGGATCACTTATCATATAAAACATAAATATAAAAAACGTTACACTAAAGTATTCCATAGCTGTACTTATATTTACATAATTTGGTATTATTAAGAATAATATAATATGTAAAAAGAAGAATGGAGCTAAATAATCGATAAAATATTTAAATTTAAAGAATTCATAAACTCTGTAATTTATAAAAACTCAAAGAAATCATATTATAGAAATTATTAATATATATTTATAATTTAATTCTCATATATAATTTCACCAGTGTAATCATTCAGTCCAAGTATAATTTTGAAATAAAAGTAGCGTTACAAAAATTCACATATTTGAAGGGTTGAAAAAGTGTCTTCAATTTATTCTAATTAAATTTTTTCAAAGAATAGATATCAATCATGCAAAAAAGTATATTATTAATAAATCACTTCTTAAAAATGTACTTATTCAAAATCATGAATTTAATCACGAAAATGGAAAATGAAATTTTCAAGTTTTAATTCTTATAAATATTATATCTGTAATAATAGTTGTTGAAAAAATAATAATCAATTTTAAATAACTTAAATTTAATCAATAAAATTGAATTCAAATTATAAGTATAGTTATAAGTATTATAGTTTGATTTATTTGTATATTTGATATTAATAGATTTTTAATTTTTTTATACATGATTTTAAAAATAATTTATATATATTTTACATTCATAATTTTACTAATTTTATATAATTTATCAATTTCATTTTTTTAAAAAAATATTTTAATATTAGCTCAGGATGGTTATTATATATATAGCTGTAGATAGTGTCTTTGCTAAGTCTTTCATCGGTCTTTAGAGTCCACCTTCA
>Ga0100401_1003134_pt1 | contig 12686 bp, 13 predicted proteins | sample CryGeymeta201525_FD_80421 | JGI IMG/M metagenome (GOLD analysis project Ga0100401, IMG submission 80421) | Groundwater microbial communities from Crystal Geyser aquifers in Utah, USA - Crystal Geyser metaG 2015-25 | ecosystem: Environmental > Aquatic > Deep subsurface > Groundwater | place: USA...
ATTTATATTGTTTTAAATATATTTTTACTAAAATTTGTTTTTCTTTTAATAATTTTTCTTATTTTTAATCCAATAATCATCTTGTCTAACAAGTTTTTTTATATTATTTTTATCAGCTAAAACTTGTTTTAATGCTTCTTCAGTAAATATAGTATTTTGACTTCACTTAAAAAGAATTATGTATTTTTTATCACTTTTTTCTAAATAATCTTTTAAAAATAATCAAGCGTCTCTTGCATATTTAAAGCTTCATATATGATTTCCAAAATTATCTCTTGTTTCTTTTCAAATTGATATTATTTTTCAATAAGCATTTAGATAATGATAAAGTTTCCTATGTTCTTGTCTAGATTTAGCTCAAAGCTCTCTCATATCTCAAATCACAAAAAGTATTTCGTAATTTTTAAAAATATTATCTCTTAAATAAACTGTATTTTGAATCATTTTAAACATACTTGCAGGTCATGCATTGTAAGTTGAATCTATTAAAATAGATCAATCAACTCAATTAAATAAATTAAACCTACCATTTTGATTAACTAGATTAATATAAGTTCCAGATGCAATATAATTTACTCAAAAATTTTCAAGCATTTTAAGTGCCAAAGCAAGATAAACAAAATTATCTTCTCACATGATATTTGTTTTGATAATAGAATTATCTATTTTTAAAAGTGATAAAATCTTTTTATCTTCTAATATATATTTATGTTTATAGCTATTTTTTTTGTTAAAAAATTCGTAATCAACAAGTAAATTTTCACTTATATCATTTAAAAATTCATCTTGTTTATTTAAATATGCTTTTTTTCTAGTATTTTTTATAAGCTTGATTTTTTCTTCTCCTATCTGTTTTTTTCACGAGAAATTTTGTACATGTATAAAATCAAGCTTTGTAAATACACTATAATCAGGTTTTACAATTTTTAATAAAAAATCCATATCTCATGGATGATCAACTCAGTATTCTAAAACGATTATGTCATATTTTTTTCTTCAAAAAAGTAACTCAAAAAGAAATAAAAACCAAATTTTTATATAGTTTTTTAAACTTGGTTTATATCTTTCCAAAGCAAATATTGAAAAAACAAGTCATAGTTCACTATTGAAATTTTTTGGTGATGTATAAATCTTTTTATCATCTAAAAATTGTTTTAAAACTTGATAAATTATCATTCTTGCACTTGTTTTTCCTACACTTCAAGTAACTCAAATTACTATTGGTTTATACTTTTTTATATATAATTTTCACAAAAAAGCATACAAAAAATAAATAATTTTCAAAAGTATTTTTTTCATATTTTTGATTTCTTGATTATTAATAATTTTATTGTATAAATAATATTACTTTTATAAAAAAAATCAAATTTTATTTCATAAGTTCATCATAATTAATCCAAACAATTCAATCTAAATGAAGTAAAGGAATATCTAGTTTTTCTGATAAATCTAAATAAAATTTATTTATATCTGTGTATTCTCACTTATATTTTTCAAAAAGATTAATTAATCTAGAATCAATTGGAATAAATATTTCCTTTTGATAAGCCACAAAAGAAAAAATATTTCTAGCCACATAACCAAACATCTTAACAGCAAAAACTATAGTTTTATCAGTTATTTTTTGTTTCATAGTTTTTGAAAGTAAATCTCTGAGTTCTGTCATATGGTTATAAAAATACTCTTCGTTATCTTGTAATATTTCTAAAGCAACATTTACTTTTTCCAATCTTTTTATCTTTGTATCAATAAATCTTTTGTTGTTTTTACTTTGTTTTATAAATTCAGAAAGTTGTGAAACTATATTTTCATAAGATATTTTTTTATCTGAAAAATAAGAAGAAAATTCTTCCCAGTAATTTTCTCAAGTTCCAGATAATTGATAACAAATTATACTATTTGCAACGACCAAAGCTAAAGCAACTTTTTTTTCACTTTGCTTATTTATAAGCTCTTTCAAAGCTATAAATTGTCTATCAGTTTCTTCCAATTTAATTGCATAATCCAAATCAAATTTATGTAATTTATTATATAATTCTTGCATAAAAAAACTTATAAAATAATAAAATTATTTTATAAGTTTTTTTAATTTTGTAAAATTACAATACAATATTAAAAAAATATCAAAGCAATATTATAAAAAATCAAACTAGTCCAAAAAATATCAAAAGTAGCTCTATTTTCATTACTTTTTTAAGTATTAAAAATTCTGGTAATGACAGTCATACAACAGCCATCATAAAAGCAAGTCCTGTTCCAAGTGGAACTCATTTTGAAATTAAACTATCTATTATTGGTAAAACTCAAGCAGCATTAGAATACATTGGTATTCAAGTTAAAACAGCTATTGGTACAGCAAAGATATTTTCAGAACTAATATATTTTTGGAAAAATCAATCTGGAATAAATCAATGAATTAAAGCTCAAATTCAAACTCAAAGTAAAACATAAGGAAGTATTTTTTTTGTAATATCAATTCAATCTTTTGAACTTTCAGTCCATATATCTTTCCAATTTTTTTTCTTTTCTAGTATTTCTGTTTCATTTACTTTTATATTCCAAACAAAATCAGCTACATATTTCTCAAGTTTCATTTTTCAAAGTATAAATCAACCAAGCATTCATAAGATAATTCAAGACAACATATAAATAAAAGTGATTTTAATTCAAAAAATTCAAAGAAACATCGCAATAGCTACTTCATTTACAAGTGGTGAAGTTATTAAGAAAGCAAAAGTAATTCAAAGTGGAATTCATCATTTCAAAAATCATATGAAAAGTGGTATACTACTACAACTACAAAAAGGAGTAATCGCACCAAAAAATGAAGCTAAAAAATATTCAAGTCAATAAAGTTTATTTTTTGCTAAAAAATTTCTTATTTTTTCAACTGGAAAAATAACATTTATAAAACTCATTATTTGAGTAATTACAAGTAATAAAATTATGATTTTTATAGTATCATAAATAAAAAAATTAGTAGCTCAAGCTAAATGAGTTTCTGCTTGTAGAGAAAATAAGTCATAAGTTAGCAAGTCTGCTATTATTTGTATTGGGTAGAAAATATCCATATAATTTATTATTTACATTTTAAAGTTTCAATTTGCAAAGAAGTATGATGAATTTCATAATTATCATGCAAATATTTATTTATAGTTTTTATTAAAATATCTTTATCAGTATTTTTTCAAGCCAACATATGAGCACTAAAAAAGACATCATTTGAATCAATATTCCAAATATGTATTTCGTGAATATCTTTTATTCAATTAATATGCTTTAAATCATTTGTTATTTTTTCTATATCCATATTTTCTGGAACTCATTGCATAAGAATATGAAGAGAGCTTTTAAAAATTCCAAATCCTGATTTTATAACAAAAATTGAAATTATAATACTTGCTATTAAATCAATAATAAAATATCAAGTAAAATAAATAATTATTCATCAAATAACTACTATTACAGAAGAAATAGTATCATAAAGCAAATGCAAGTAAGCAGATTTTTTGTTCAAATTGTCTTCTTTTTCTTTAAAAAGAAAAAATATAGATATTGCATTTCATAAAAATCCTATAAATCAAACTATAAGCATCAAAGAAGAATTTATCTCAATATTTTGTAAATAAAATCTATTTATTGCTTCATAAATTATATAAAATCATATCAAAATAAGAGCAATTGCATTTACAAAAGCAATAATTACTTCTGCTCTTTTAAAGGCAAAACTATGTTTTTTATCACTCTTTTTTTTGGAAATTTTCTCTCAAAAATAAGATAAAATAAGAGAAATTACATCAGATAAATTATGTATTGCATCAGAAAGTAAAGCTAAACTTCAAGACATTATTCATCCTATAAATTCAGCAATTACAATTCAAGAATTAAGTATTATTGAAATTAAAAGTCCATTTTTACCACTTGGAGCATGTGAATGATTATGCTTTGACATATTATTTCTTTTTAAAAATTAAATTCAAAATGGGATTTATCACTAAAAATACTAATGGCAAAGCCATAATAAAAAGCATTCAAAAGTTTTTTGCTATATTTAAAGCTACATCACTTCAAAATCAATTAAATCTATAAGTAAAAAGTATAGACATCAAAAACATAAGTAAAATCATTCAAACCATTTTTCATTTTTTTTGTCAGATTTTTTTAGAAATATTTACAATAATAAGTGGTCTAATTATAAAACACATACTTGTCAAAACTATTACAAACATCATTCACCAGTTTTTTAACCAAACTAGTACATCTCAATTATTCATATAAGTAAATATAGCTGTCATAAAAGCTGTTATAAATAGTATTCTAGTTGCTGATATAAGTTTTTCTCAACATCAGTTTTTTCCACAAGTTAATCCACTATTTTTATTTGTATCTTCTTTTGAACAACAAGAACTATCTTTTTCAGAGCAACAAGAAGATTGTTTTTCTACTTTTTCTTCTTTTTTTGGAGAACAACAAGAAGTATTAGATGAACTACAACAACTTGATTTTTCTTCTACTTTTGTTTCATTACAACAATTGTCATCATTTTCACAACATTTATTATTTTGTAAAAGTGATATAATTTCATCTACTTCATTTACTTTCCCACTACTTATTACTTTTTCATCAATGACAAGTCCAGGAGTTCACATAACTCCATAAGACATAATTTTATCTATTTCAGTCACTTTTTCTACATGTGCTTCAATTCAAGCTTTTTCCAAAGCAATTTTTACATTTGCTTCTAATCTAACACAATTTGAACAACCAGTTCCAAGAATTTTTATTGTTTTCATAAAATTATAAAATTAAAAATTAAAAATATTTCAAACTAAAATTTTTAGCTTTTCATATACTTCTTTGTTTATAGAATAATATATATTTGTTCAAACCTTTTTTTGTTCAAATAATCAAATTCTTTTAAACATAGAAAGATGATGAGATACAAGGTTTTGTTTAATTCAAAGAGATGCAATTATCTCACAAACACAAAGACTTTCATTTTTTCAAAGTAAACAAAGAATTTTTATTCTATTAGGTTCTGAAAGTAAATTAAAAGATTCTTTTAAAAAATCTATATTTTTTTCATCACTCAAACAAAAGTTAGTCATAAAGTAAAATTTATTAAATATCAGTATATCAATATATATTGATATTTAATAAAAAGTCAATTATAAAAGAAAAAATTATTATTTTTAGTAATAATTTTTTATAAGTTCTATTTTATTTTTTCTCTTCATTTTTTTTATTTCTAATTCCCTTTTTGTTGCCTCACTTCTATTTTGAAATTGTTCAAAATACAAAAGTTCACATGGTTTTCTTGCTAGAGTATATTTTGCTCATCACAATATTTCTCAATTATGCTCTTTTAATCTCCTATCTAAATCGGTTGTTATTCAAGTATACAAACTAGAATCAGCACATTTTAAAATATAAGTAAAATACATAATTATCTATTTTGAATTATAAAAAAACTTGTAACAATTCATGTTGTTTCAGTTCTAAGAATCCTATCTCAAAGATGAGATTTTTTAAATCATAAGATATCCATTTTTTTAATTTCATCATCGCTAAATCCACCTTCAGGTCATACAAAAAGATTGATATTTTTACTATAATTTAACTCTATATTTTTTAATAAACTAGAATTATCTGACTCAGTATGAAAAAATATATTTTCATCATTTTTTAATAATGAAAATTCTAATTTATCCAAAAAAACTATTTCAGGAACATAACTTCTACCAGATTGTTCAATTGCTTCAATTGCAATCTTTGTAAATCTTTCTAGCCTATTGTCACTTATTATAAGTTTTTGACTTCTCTCCGATCTAAAAAATACAAAGTTTTTGATTCAAACTTCTACTCATTTTTGAATTATATATTCTATTTTTTCTTGTTTATTAGGCATAGATTGATACAAATTTAACTCAAAACCTACTTCACTATTATTTTCTGTTCTTCATACTTGTTCTAATATAATATCTTTTTTATCTATTTTTTTAACTTGAAAAATATAATCGTAATTATCACTTCCATCCAAAAAAACAACTTTTTCTCATACTTTTATTCTAAGTACTTTTGTAAGTTGATAAATAATTTGAATATCAGTTAAAATAAATGTAAAATTAGTAGTATTTAAATTACTTATATAAAATCTTTGCATAAAATTATTATTTTAAAAATCTAAATACTGATTAAATATTATATTATGAAAATAAAGTCAGTAACTATTTGTAACTGACTTTAAAATTATCTAGGCATACCATAAAAATCTAAACCTTTTGTATCAACCATAGATTTAGTTAAAAAATTTTTTTTCTTACCTTTTATAAAAAAACCTCTTTCATCAATAATACCTTGTTCTATAAGAGTGCTTGGATTTTTACTATCCAATTTTTTCTTTGGAAAATTTTTCTTATTTTCAAAATAATGAGTTCTTTCTTTAAAAGATTGATTTTTCCTTGTTTGTGGGTTTTCATTTCAAATATAAACTTGAAATGAAGCTTTTTTATTCTTTGCCATTTTTCTAGATGCTGCTTGTTTTTTTACAACACTTGATTTAAGTCAGTGACTATTTGCCATAATTAATTATTAATCTTATAAGTTTAAGCTATTATAATAAAAAAGTAGAAAATACAAAGTAAAAAACATATTTATACTTTCTACTTTTTACTTTCTACTTTTTTTATTTTATTTTAAATTTGGAGCGGGGAACGAGGTTTGAACTCGTACACCCAAGGGTTGAAGCCTTAGTACACTCACTCTTTTATGTTACCCCCGCATTTACAATCAAAAGTAATTAAATATATATAATTCCCTAAGTTGCAGGTGGTATTTTATAAAATATTTAGTTTTTTGCAAATTTTTTTTTAATTTTTTTTGATTTTAGTATTTTTATGATAAAATAAGGATATTATAAGTTAATAAATATATATTATGTTTGATTTTGATTTTTCACAATTAAAAAACAATATTTTAAGCTGATTATATGATCAATTTTATAGTGCAATTGAAGTATATTTACCAAAATTAATTTGAGCAATTTTTATAGTTTGATTATGATTTTTATGTGCAATAATGATATATAAATTAGTAATTTATATATTCAAAAAATTTAATATCATAAATTTTGTAGATAAGTTATTTATAAATTTAAAAGATATACACTGAGATGATGAAGAAAAATCACCTGATCAAAAAGAAATAGAAGCAAAAAAATTAATAAGAAGAAAAAAAATATCTGATAAAATAAAAATAGATGTAATTACTGCAAAATCATTTGCTTACTATATATTTCTTGTATTTTTTAGATATGCAATTGTATTTATTTGAATTTCTGAAGTAGAAATATTTTTATGAGATTTAATTACATATTTACCTAGTTTGTTTATAGCTATTATTATTTGATTTTTCTGAGTAAGATTTGCTAATTTTGTTTACGATATTGTATTTCATGCTCTTGACCTAACAAAACAAAAAACTGCTAAAATAATAGCTAGTTGAGCTAAAATAATAATTTTATTTTTTACACTTATGGTTGTTTTATCAAAAATATGAATAGCAACTGAAATAACAAATACAATATTAATATGATTTGTTTCTATGCTTGCATTAGCATGATGACTTGCTTTTTGATTATGATGAAAAGATATAGCTCATGAAATTTTAGAAAGTTTTAGAAAATAAAAATAAAAAATGGAAACTTCAAAAACAGATATATTACAAGAAACAAGTTCAGAATTATCTACTGAGTTGCCTACTAATGTAAATAATCAACTAAAAGACTCTAGAAAAAATGCATTAGATTTAATAGCATTTCAACATATTAGAGAAGAATTAGAAAAATTTAATGATTGAGAACATATGTTTATTATTCATCAAACTATAGAACAAAATGCAAACAAAATAATGCAAAGTCCATACTTTTCAAATTCATGACTTGTTTGAACATCTCTAATTGCAAATATAGATACTATAATAAACGCATGTTATTTTTTAGAAAAATGAACTTCTGGACCATGATTTCAACTTCATAAATCAAGTAACTCATTGATAATAATGATTATAAATAAAAATGATTTTAAAAAACAAAATTGAGATTTTCCTAGAAATTTAAATGATATAGATGATAAATTAAGTGATTATATAGAATTATGAGAAATAAATAGATATTGATTACCAAATAGATGTATTTGGTGATATATAAATAGAGTTTCATATCATAAAAACCATAACTATCTGGGAAACTCTTTCCCCATTTTTGGGTCGCACTAGGATAGATTTTAAAAAATAAATAAGAGCACCCTTAGGGTGCTCTTATTTATTTTTTAATTTCATAATAACTTCATTTACTATAAATAGTTTTTTTATCTGGTGAAACAATTGCTGGGAAAACTATATCACAATTTCTAATAGTAGAATTAAAGTCTACAAAATTAGAACAAGGACAAGAGTTACAAACAACATTTCAAAAAATTAAGTCTCCTCATGTATATTCACAACTATTTGCAACTTGTTTAGGTGAACAAATTCATGAATTACAATAAAATCAAACATCGCAATCAGTATCTAAACCACATAATTTATCAAAAATTGGACATCATTTATTTTTTTCACTTCATTTTATTTCAGGACAAGCATCAAGTAAATTATTTATTCAATCATTATCATAATCTCAAACCAATGAATTTTCTTTTGCTTCTGAATAAACTCATGACATATTCATACTCTTACAATCATAAGATTTAGAATTAATATCAATTAAAGTACATATATACAAAATCTTATCACTAGGTGTATTTATTTCATTATCAACATTATCACTTACTCAATCTCAATCTGTATCACTTCCCTTTTTAACTTCTGAATAAACTCACAGTTTATCACTAGTTAAACAATTAAATCTCTTATTACTTATATCATCTAAGGTACAAATATACAAAATTTTATCACTAGGTGTATTTATTTCGTTATCAATATCATTATTAACTAGGTCTCAATCAGTATCCAATGAATTATTTCAAAGAACAATTATACTAATACTAGATTTATAAATTTCTCAATTACTATCCTTTAAAGTTAATGTAACATTATAGACTCAAGGTTCTTTATATATATGATTATTTGTTTTTCATAAACTAGAAGTACCATCTCAAAAATCCCAAAAATAAGTAGCTCAATTATTATTTCAACTAAAAATAGATGAAAAATTTATAAGTAATGGAGAATTTCAAAAAATAGGATTTGCATCTATTGATAATTTATTATTGTTTTCATTTGTTGTAGAAGTACTACTTACATATACTGTTTTTTCTATTTTTACATTATTTGAATCTGTTCAAATTAATGTAACCTTATATGTTCATTCATTTTCATATTTATGATTTATAGTTTTTCAAAGTCAAATTGTTCAATCTCAGAAATTCCATTCATATTTTATAATATTATTGTTTGTGTTATTTATTCATTCAAAATTATAATTGTTTCATCATAAATAATTATAACTTATATCTATATTACTATTTGAAAAAAAATTCATATCATTATAAACTTCAGCAGTATTTCAATTATCACTAATTGCTCTTAAAAATACTCTGTAATCTCAATCTTTTAAAAAATCATAATTATCTATATATTTTCAATATTTTTTAATTTCTTCTCCTGTATTATAATTATAAAATCTCCAAATATATCAAGTATCATTATTTATAGTATCTCCATAAGGTAATGCAACATTTCCATAAAAATCAAAGACTTTTTTATTTCAAGATAAATTTGAAATATTACAAGTTCCTAAAATACTTAAATTACATGATTTATCATATATGTTTATTTCTAAACCTAATTTATTATTACTTTTTTCACTACAAGAATTTGATCTTAATGCAACATAGGAAATTCTTAAAAAATCTTCTTTTGTTATTGCTTGTTTTGGCCTAAGTTTGTTATCTACAACTTCTATTAATTTATATATTTTTTCATTTCAATTTTTATCATATTCAACAACTTTATAATCAAGTGCTTTTTGAAAATCTGGATAAAAACTATATACACTTCAATCTAAATTTTTTGAAGCTACATCATCTGATAAATTTTGTATAATTTCTCAAGATGCAATTTTTAATCTAACTAAATCTGCTTCACTATTTGTAAGAATTCATGATGATCTTAGAATAATAGCTAATGCTTCTTCCAAAATAATAGTATTATTTGGACAAAAAGGTTTTTCATCAATCCTTGAAGTTCAATCTTCACATTTTGTTCATACTTGATATCAAGAAACATATCCGCTATCGTCAGCTCCAGCAATACAATAATAATATTTATTAGTTCTATTTATATCAAAAAAAAGTGGCTTATTTTCATATTTTTGTAAAAAATCATATGATACATTTGGAGCTATACATTTGTTACAACTTACCTCCATCATAATTCAAACAAATTCATCACGATTTAAAAGTTTTTGTGGATTAAATCTTCAATCACTATCAGGAGTAATCATTCCTTTATCATAAAGTGTTTGAAGTTCATTATAGTATTTATAATCTTTTTTAATATCAGAAAAAATATCTTCTACTGGAACTGAATCAGCAAAAGTATTTCATACAAAAAATATGAAATACAAAAGAAAGAATGAAACTATTTTTTTAAGCATATTTTTAAAAAATTAATTAACACTATACATAACTATTCATGCAGCAACTGAGACATTTAGTGATTCTTTTTGTCATCTCATAGGAATTATAACTATTTCATCAGAAATATCTAAAATAGTTTTATTTACTCATGAAACTTCATTTCACATAACTAAAACAACATTTGGATTTTTTTGTTTATACAATTCAGTATAATCAATACTTCTTTCATCTAATTCAACACTTATTATAATATACCCTTTTTCTCTTAATTTTTCAAGTATTTCAAATGGATTTTTATAATATTCCCAATCTATAAAAGTTTCAGCTCAAAGTGCTGTTTTACTTATATCATTTCTCGGAGGAGTTGGAGTTGTTCAAGTTAAAATAACCTTTTCAAATCATGCTCAATCAGCATTTCTAAATATAGCTCACACATTTTGCATGCTACGAATTGAATCAAGCAATATTATTTTTGACATATTATGATTTTATTAAAAATTTTTATAGTATTTTTATACATTTTTTTTGCAAATTATCAATACTTTTTCTTTTATTTTAAATGAAAATATGATATAATAAAAGAAATTTAAAAAATAAGACAAAAATAAATGGATTATATAATTCTATTTACAAGTATTTTGGCTATGACAATAGCAATTTATACTTTCATAAAAATACTTAGAAGAAAAAATGATTATAAAAGAACGCTAAATATGACTTTTTTAAGAATAACTCTTCCTAAAAAAAATAGTGATTTAGACGAAAAAAAAGAAACAACCAAAGACTTCAAAGAAATGGTTGGTTTGATGGAACAACTTTATGCTTCTCTAAAAGCAATTCATTCAAATAAATTGATGAAAAAAATTTTATGACAAGATTTAATAAGTTTTGAATATATAGCTCATGAAAATGAAATACTTTTCTATGTTGTAATACCAAAAAATTATAAATTTCTTATAGAAAAACAAATAAATTGATTTTATACTGACGCGATTATAGAAGAAACAACAGAAGTAAATATTTTTAAAAATAGAAAATTCTACGAAGCAAAATATATAAATACAACTAAAGAGTTTTTCTTCCCATTAAAAACTTATCAAAAATTGGAAAGTGACCCAATCAACAATATAACAAATGCTTTTTCAAAACTTGAAGAAGATGAATCTGCTGCACTACAAATAATACTTAAACCGATTGATGATGATTGGCAATGAGAATGTAGTAAAGCAAGTAGTAAGATAATGAATTGAAAAACTAGTTTTTTTACTCTAAATCCTATTAAATTATTTATAAATTTCATAGAAGCATTTTCTACTAGTGATGATAATAATAAATCAAGTCCTGAAAACAATAACTCTGCTCTTACTCAAGAAAGAGCAAAAACAGTTGATGAAAAATGAGATAAAACAGGTTTTGAAGCAATTATTAGAGTTATAGCAACTTGAAATAATAAACAAATGGTAGAATCTGAAATAACAAATATAATTTCATGTTTTACACAATTTAATTATCCAGATTTCAATAAATTTACTGCAACTCTTTATCATAACCAAAAAACACTGATCAAAAATTATATTTTTAGATATTTTAGAAAACCATTTTATCTGAAAAAAATGATTTTAAATACTGAAGAATTGGCTTCCCTATTTCATTTTCCACATATAAGATACAATTCTACACCAGAAATAAAATGGCAAAATTTCAAGATAGTTAAAGCTCCTAACAATATTCCAAAAGAATGAATCTTACTTGGATATAACATATATAGATGAGTAAAAAAAGAAATAAGAATAAAGACTGAAGATAGGTTTAGACATTTTTATGTTATTGGGCAAACTGGTACTTGAAAATCTAGTATAATGCAAGTTATGGCTAGACAAGATTTACTAAATTGAGAATGACTTTGTGTTATAGATCCACATGGAGATTTAGCTCGTGATTTGTTACCTTTTATTCCTAGAGAAAGAGCTGACGATGTAATTATTTTTGACCCAAGTGACTTAGAAAGACCAATGTGATTAAATCTACTTGAAGCATCAACAGATGAAG
>Ga0100401_1003153_pt1 | contig 12638 bp, 11 predicted proteins | sample CryGeymeta201525_FD_80421 | JGI IMG/M metagenome (GOLD analysis project Ga0100401, IMG submission 80421) | Groundwater microbial communities from Crystal Geyser aquifers in Utah, USA - Crystal Geyser metaG 2015-25 | ecosystem: Environmental > Aquatic > Deep subsurface > Groundwater | place: USA...
CGCCTTTTTGCTCGCACCAGCCCCCCGTTTTGGCTAGATTCACCGTCAGTTTCAACAAATCAACGAACCCGCGAGGCCTGCATGATTGATGTATCCGTGATCGCCCCTGTCTACAATGAGGAGGAAAACGTCGACATGCTTTGCGAGGCGCTGGATGCCGCCCTGTCCAAGCTCGACCGCACCTACGAGGTGGTGCTTGTCGACGACGGCAGCAGCGACTCGACCTGGCCGAAGCTCAAGGCCAATGCCGACAAGTACCCCTACCTGACCGTCCTGCGGCTGCGCCGCAACTTCGGCCAGACCGCCGCCATGAGCGCCGGCTTCCACGCCGCGCGCGGCAAGGTGGTGATCACGATCGACGCCGACCTCCAGAACGATCCGGAGGACATCCCGAAGCTGCTCGCGCGCATCGACGCCGGCGCGGATGTGGTCAGCGGCTGGCGCAAGGACCGCAAGGATACCTTCATCAACCGCCGCCTGCCCTCGATCCTGGCCAACGCCCTGATCAGCAAGATCACCGGCGTTTTCCTGCACGATTACGGCTGCACCCTCAAGGCCTACCGCCGCGAGGTCGTCGAGCGCCTGCACCTCTACGGCGAGATGCACCGCTTCATCCCCGCGCTGGCCAGCTGGATCGGGGCCGAGCTCGAGGAAGTCCCCGTCAACCACCGCGAACGCCGCTTCGGCAAGTCCAAATACGGGATCAGCCGCACCTTCCGCGTGGTGCTCGACCTGATGACCGTCAAATTCCTGCTGCGCTACAGCACCCACCCCATCCAGATGTTCGGCAAGGTCGGCGCCTTCTTCGGCGTGCCCGGTTTCCTGGTGCTGGGCATCCTCGTGTGTGGCCACATCGCCTACTTCTTCGGCGCCGGCCCGATCGCCGAAGAACTCGTGGACATGTCGAAACGCCCGATGTGGGTGATCACCCCCTTCATGCTGATCCTCTTCTTCATGCAGTTCCTTAGCATGGGCCTGCTGGCCGAGATCCAGATCCGCACCTACCATGAATCGCAAGGCAAGCCGATCTACGTGCTGAAAGAGAAATACGGCGGCCAGGCCTGATGAACGTGCCCTTCACCCCGACATCCCCCGATGAACTCTCGCTCGGCGCCATGGCGGCCGGACTCGCCGTCTTCGTGATCCTGTGCGCCGGGCTGGTGCTGGATATCCGGCTGCTGCGCAAATGGCGCGCCAACGGCATCCCGGCTCCCGAGCACGCCGACCGGCTGCTCGCGCGCCACTGGCACTGGGGCGACGCCCTCTGGCTGGCCCTGGTGATGAGCGTTTTCCTCGCCTCCCTGGCCCTGGTGGGCAAGCTGCTGGAAGCGCCGATCGAAGCACTGACCCCCGCGACCACGCGGGGATTGATCATGCTCCAGAACCTGGCCACGCAGGCCCTCGCGCTCGGCCTGGTCATCCACCTCCAACGCCGCAGCGGAAGTTCCCTTCACGACAGCCTGGGTGGCCCCTCGGCCCCGATCCGTTTACGCCTGCGCCAGGCCGTCGTGTTCTACCTGGCGGCCATGCCGGTCATTGCCGCCGCCGCCATGATCTCGAACGCCCTGCTCACCTACTCCGGTCTCCCGCCGTACCCCCAGCCCGTGCTTGGCGGCTTTATCGATACCACCGCCCCGCTCTGGTTCAAGGGCTGGCTGATCCTCACCGCCGTCGCCGTTGCCCCGCTGGTGGAGGAAGTCGTCTTCCGCGGCGTCTTCTTCCCCGCCCTCGCCCGCCACCGCGGCATCCCCGCGGCCGTCGTGCTGGTCTCGATGCTGTTCGCCCTGATCCATGGGCACCCGCCCGCCGCCCTGCCGCTGTTTATCGTGGGCTCAACCCTCGCCACCGCCTACCTCTACACCGGCTCGCTGCTCGTGCCCATCTTCATCCACGCAATCTTCAATGCCGTGAACCTCGCCGCCCTGCTGCTTTCGGGAGTCACGTACACCCCCTGAGGAGACCGATTATGGCACAAGACTGGGATATCAAATCGCGCAGCGAAGCCTGCACCGCCTGCTCCACCCCCTTCGAGGACGGACAGTCCTACCTCTCCGCCCTGCTCTTCGGCGAGACCGGCTACGAGCGCGCCGATTTCTGCGAGGGCTGCTGGGAGCAGAGCGAGGCGGTGCTCTCGCCCTACAGCTCATGGCAGGGCATCTACCGCAAACCGCCCGAGAACGCCAGTAACGAACCGCTCAAGAAGGAAACCGCCGAATCGCTGCTGCGCAAGCTGATCGAGGACGAGGATCCGCAGAACGAGGGCGTGATCTATATCCTGGCCGTCATGCTCGAACGCAAGAAGACCCTCGTCGAGCGGGATGTCACCGTCGACGATCTCGGCACCATGCACCGCGTCTACGAACACCGCCAGACCGGCGAAACCTTCCTGATCCTCGACCCGCAGCTCAAGCTCGACGCCCTCGAGGATGTGCAGACCCGCGTGATCGAGATGCTCGGCGGCCCCCTACCCCGCCCGAACGCCAAACCCGATCCGTCCGATCAGACCGATCCGTCCGATCCGACCGATCCGACGGATCAGTCCGATCCGTCCGATCAGGAGCCCCCCGATGACCACGCTAATCCGTAACGGCCTCGTCCACGACGGCACGGGGGCCGCCCCCGTGCAGGCGGATATCGCCATCACGGGCGAGCGCATCCGCGCGATTGGCGATCTGGGGCCACTCGCGGCCGATCATGTCATCGACGCCGCCGGCGGCCTCGTCTGCCCCGGGTTTATCGACGTGCATACGCATTCGGACGCCTATATCCTGCTCGAGCCCGCCGCGCCCAGCAAGCTCTACCAGGGCGTCACCACCGAGATCGGCGGCAACTGCGGCGCCTCCGGCGCCCCGCTGTATGGCGAGGCGCGCATGCCCTCGGACTGGACGGTCCATTCCTATCCCGGTTCCTGGCGGAGCGTGGCCGACTACCGCGCGCTGGTGGACCAGGGCGCTCCCGCGCCCAACGTGGCGCTCCTGGCCGGCCACAACACCTTGCGCGCGGGCGTCATGGGCTATGCCGACCGCGCGGCCACACCCGACGAGATCCGCCAAATGGTGCGCCACCTGGAACAGGCGCTCGACGAAGGCGCGTGCGGCCTGAGCACGGGGCTGGTCTACACGCCGGGGCGCTATGCCGAAACCGCCGAACTCGTCGCCCTGGCGACCGCCACCGCCGCCCGCGGCGGGGTCTACACCTCGCACATGCGCAGCGAGACCAGCCGCCTAATCGAGGCGCTGGATGAGACACTGGAGATCGGCAGGAAAACCGGGATCCGCGTGCAGGTCTCGCACCTCAAGGCCTCCGGCAAAAAGAACTGGCACCTGCTCGAACCCGCCATCGAACGCATTCACGCGGCCCGGGCCGCCGGACTCGATGTCGCCGCCGACCGCTACCCCTACACCTCCTCCTGCACCGATCTGGACATCATCTTCCCCGGCTGGGCCGCCGCCGGCGGACCGGCCGCCGTGCACGACCGCCTGCGCGATCTGGCCACGCGCCAGCGCCTGCGCGATGAACTGATGGCCGATCACGACGAGGCCTACTGGCAGACGATCACCATCGGCTCGACCGCCCACCCCGACAACCGCCGCTTCCAGGGCCAGCCGCTGCTCGCCGTCGCTGCGGCACTCGGCGTGCATCCGGCCGAAGCCGTGCTGATTTTAGCGGAGACCGACGAGGGCCGCACCGCCGCCTTCTTCCACGGCATGAGCGAGGAGAACATGCACCGCGTCCTGGCGCAGCCCTGGGTGATGCTCGGCTCCGACGCCTCGCTGCGTGCCCCGACCGGCCCGCTGAGCCACGACTGGCCACACCCGCGTGCCTACGGCACGTTCCCGCGGTTCCTGCGCATGGCGCTCGACGGCCAAACTGTGCCACTGCCCGAGGCGATCCGCAAGATGACCTCGCTACCCGCCCGCACCTTCAACCTGACCGACCGCGGCGAGCTGCGGCAAAACGCGGCGGCCGATATCCTCGTCATCGACCCGCACGCCCTGCGCGAGAATACCACCTTCGCCCAGCCCCATGCCCTTGCCGACGGCATCCGCCACGTCTTCGTCAACGGCGTCCACACCCTGCGCGAAGGGACCCTCACCGGCCGCCGCGGCGGACGGTTTTTGGCAGGCTGAAGTTCCACGTCAAAAAGTAGGTCGCGGCACCTTGCCCGACCACCGAGCATAAGCCGTCTGGCTGCCAGAGGACCTTTGCTCAGATGGACGGGCAAGGGTGCCCGTCCTACTTTTGTTTCTACCCTCCCGAACGCTACCACTCGTTTTTTTCACGCCTCATTCCTGCTGACTCCCGCGCCGCTGAAGGTGGCCATCTGGTTGTAGATCTTCAGCGCCGCCTCGATCACCCCCATCGCCAGGGCGGCACCGGTCCCCTCGCCCAAGCGCATGTCCAGATCCAGCAGCGGCCGGGCCTTTAGCGCTTCCATGATCACACGATGACCCCGCTCCTGCGAGAGATGGCTGAAGATCAGGTACTCGCGCACCGCCGGGCAAAGCGCACAGGCGGCCACCGCACCAGCCGTGGAGATGAAGCCGTCGACCACCACCGGCAGGTGCTGCGCCGCGCCGCCCAGGCAGAGCCCGGCAATCCCGGCAATCTCGAACCCGCCCAGCGCCGCCAGTGTCCCGAGCGGGTTGGCAAGCTGATCGCGGTTGACGTCCAGCGCGCGCTTGATGACCGCGACCTTGTGCGCCAGGCGCTGTTCATCGATCCCCGTGCCCCGCCCCGTGATGTCCTCGACCGCACAGCCCAGATAAGCCGCCAGCAGCGCCGTCGACGGCGTGGTGTTGGCGATTCCCATGTCTCCCGTACCCAGCAGCGTGACACCCTCGGCCGCGGCCGCCGCAGCCAGTTCGATGCCGGCCGTCAATGCCGCCACCGCCTCCTCGCGCCGCATCGCCGGCCCCGTGGCAATGTTGTCCGTGCCGCCGCGAATCCGGCGGCTGTGCAAGCCCGGCAGGTTGCCCAGCGGAACGGCCACGCCGAGATCGGCCACTACCAGGTCGGCCCCCACATGGCGTGTCAGCACGTTGATCGCCGCGCCACCGGCCAGCATGTTGTGCACCATCTGCGGCGTGACTTCCTGAGGGAACGCGGACACGCCTTCCGCCGCGACACCGTGATCCCCGGCCAGACAGCAGATGCGCTTTTTGCCCAACCTTGGCTGGGCCGTGCCCTGGATCAGGCAAACCTGCAACGCCAGCTCCTCCAAACGCCCGAGACTGCCGGGCGGCTTGGTCAGGTCGTCGAGATGCGCGCGCACCTCCGGTTCGAGTGTGTGGTCCAACGGGCAAATCGCCTCGAGCGCCTCTTCATATGTTTTCATTCGCTGTTCTTCCTTTCTTCAGTGTTCACAAAAAAAACGATCTTTCCGATCGGACTGATCGGTCGGATCGGACCGATCCGTCAGATCCTCCAGATCACGCAGATCAACCAGCCACACCAATCGCCCGCCGCCCCCCTCAAATGTCGACCACGCCTTTGCATTCGGGATAGGCGGTGCAGCCCCAGAACTGCCTGCCTGTGTTCTTGCCTTTGCCGGCGGTGCGCAGCGCCATCGGCTTGCCGCATTGCGGACAGGCCGGGATGGGATCCGCCGGTCCGCTTTGGTCGGGCGCATGCTGCTGCCGCCGATGCGCGAGGCGGGCGACGGCAAGCTGCTCGCTGTAGCCGCCATCCTCGACAAAGTCGCGTTCCAGCGCGGCGATCTGGCGGTCGAGCAGGGTGTTGGCCTGGTGGATCAGGCAGAGCAGCGCATTGGCGCGTGTGGCGGGATCGGGGTTGTCGAGCCAATCCGCGTAGGCGGCATAACGGCGGTCATCCGCCACCCGCGTGGGTGCCTGCACCCCCGCTGCCTCCCCCCGCTCATCTCCCCGATGATCTCCCCGATGATCGGTCTGATCCGTCCGATCAGACCGATCGGTCCGATCATCAGCGGAACGCGCGCCCCGCCCGATCTCGCGCACGGCCATCGCCGCGGCACCGGCGGGATGCCACTGGGGAAGCCGGCGATGCCGCAAAAAGTCCTCGTAGTCGAGCAGCAGTTCCTCGAGACTGGCGCGGGCGACATTCACCAGCCGCAGCTCGGTCTGGGACGAGGTGGCGGCGGCCCGGCTGCCTTCGGCGATGTTCTGCCGGCCGCTGCGGGCAGCCTGCATCATCTGGTCGACCGTGCGCGAGCGCGGATCGACGAACCGCTCGCAGAAATAGTAGGTCGCGTCGTAGACCACCGTGGCAATCTGGAACGTGCGCAGCTCCCGATAGCCCCCGCTGTTCCTGATTCGCGACATAAAGCACTCCTCCTCTCAAAGAAATGATCAGTCCGATCCGTCCGATCAGACGGATCAGACCGATCGGCCCGATCACCAACTGTTTCGCAGGTTAGTGGCAGCCGCTACCGCCGTCAAGGCGGGAATCCCCGGGGCCGCCGCGTTCGCCACATTTCCGCGATTTGCCGTTGACTTCCAGGCTGCCCCACCTTAGTATCCGCCACGTTCTTTGAATTTCGACGGAACGATGGACGGCGAGCGGAAACCCGTGAGAATCGGGTACGGTCGCGCCGCTGTAACCGGCTACAAGTCTTCAAGATGCCACTGCTCCCTCTGGGTGCGGGAAGGCGGGGATGAGGTTTAATGCCGGGAGTCAGAATATGCCTGCCGCCCATTGCCCACTTGACAAGATCGTCAGCTCCTTCGCGGAAAGGGAGACCGGGTGCCTCATCATCGCGGCCATTGCCGGCCGCCTTGCCTAACGCCTTCGCCTTCCTTTCCCCCCAGGAGTGCGGAGGCGTTCTTGTCTGGCGAGCTCACGTCGGCAAACACAACACGACAGGGAAACACGATGAGAGAGACAGCATTGGCGATGATCATGATGACGGCGTGCGCAGCACACGCGGTCGGCGCAGGTGAACAGGAATTGCCGGATCTGGTGGTGACACCGACCGGACAGGCGGTCTCCGCCATGCAACTGGGGCATTCGATCACCACCGTGACCGCGCAGGAGATCGCCGCCAACGGCTGGCGCACCCTCCCCGAGGCACTGCGCCTGATTCCCGGACTGCACATCAACGAGAGCGGCGCGCCGGGCTCGACCGTCGGCCTGAGCATCCGCGGCAGCCGCAGCGCCCAGGTGCTGGTACTGGTCGATGGCGTCCGCCTGAATGACCCCAGCGGCCCGACCCGTGAGGCCGATACCGCCGCGATCGACCTGGCCAATGTCGAGCGCATCGAGGTGCTGCGCGGACCGCAGTCCGGCCTGTACGGCTCCGATGCCATTGCCGGCGTGATCAACATCATCACCAGAAAAGCCGCCGCGGGCGTCACGGGCTCGGTCTCGGTCGAGGCCGGCTCCTACGGCACCACCCGGGCGGCGGGCGCGCTGCGCTCGGCCACGGAAACCGTGGACGCCGCCGTGAGCGTTTCGTACCTGGAGAGCGACGGCTTTTCCGCCGCGAACGAACGTTTTTCCGGCAACACCGAAAAGGACGGCTTCGAGACCCTCAACGCCGCGGCTTCACTCGGCTGGCAGGCCACCGACTGGCTGCGCCTGGAAGGCCGCGTGCAGGTGATCGACGCCGAGGCCGACTATGACAACGGCGGCGGACCGGGCGCGGATGCCGAAGGCGCCGTCGCCTCGACCGAGCAGGTGCTGACCGGCGTCAAGGCCGCGATCGGCGAACAGGACGCGAGCTGGCGGCAGACGCTGATGCTGAACTATTCCGCCATGGACCGCGCCTTCGACGACATGTTCGGCCACACCGAGTACAAGGGCGAGAACCTGGATGCCGACTGGCGGCATGACATCCGCACCGGCGGCGCCGGCACCCTCTCCGCCGGCGTCAGCTACCGCCGCGAGGAAGCCGAAGTCGCCACCGACCCCTCCATCTCGGCGGATACCGTCGGCCTCTACCTGCAGCAGCACGCCACGCTCGGCGCGTTCGATGCCGTCGCGGGCCTGCGCTTCGACGACCACGAGGAGTTCGGCAGCGAGCTCACCTGGCGCGCGGCCCCCTCGTACCGCATCGCGCAGACCGGCACCCGCTTCAAGGGATCCGTCGGCACCGGCTTCAAGGCGCCGTCGCTCTACCAGCTCTACGCCCCCGCCTCCGCCTGGGGCGCGGTCGGCAACCCCGACCTCGATCCCGAAACCTCGCTCGGCTGGGATGCCGGCATCGAGCAGGGCTTCTACGGCGACAAGCTGATCGTGGGCGTGACCTACTTCGCCAGTCGCGTGGATGACCAGATCGAGTTCGTCAACGGCTACGAGAATGTCAGCCGCGTCGACAGCGAGGGCGTGGAAGGCTACGTCACGGTCAATCCCGTCGACGCGCTCACCCTGACTGCGACCTACACCTACACCGACGCCGAGGACCAGAGCAGCGGCGCACAGGTGATCCGCGTGCCGCAGGACCGCGCCACCGCCACGGCCACCTACGCCTTCTCGTCACGCACGGATGTCAGCGCCACGGTGCTATACACCGGCGCGTTCGATGACCGCTACTTCGACTCCACCATGTTCACCGCCGTCGATGCGCGCGTGAACTCAGCGGTCGTCGTCAACCTCGCCGGACGCCTGGGCGTTACCGAGCGCGTCGCGCTCTTCGGCCGCATCGACAACCTCTTCGACGAGCAGTACGAGCAGATCTACGGCTACGGCACCGCCGGCCTCTCCGCCTACGCCGGCGTCAGCATGACGCTGTAGAGGGGGGCGGGAGACAGACGACGGAAGACAGAAGACAGAAGACCGCTCGCTGCGAGCGGGGCTGCAAGGGAAACAACACCTACGCTGATGTAGGGCGGGCACCCTTGCCCGCCCTGCTGCGGCCCCCGGCCGGGCTCAATAAACACCCCGTTCAGTTCGTTTGTCAATTCCCCTGGGGGTCTTTTCATCCTTGTCGTCGCTCATCAGTCTTGGTAATTTTATCGCATGAAGCTTGATCGCACCGTTCTATTAATCGCAGATCACCACGAGGCCGATCAGTCGGATCGGGCCTACTGGCGGAGCAAAACCGCCAACGAACGACTGCATGCCGTGCAGATCAACAGACAGTTAGCCTATGGAAAATCAAACGCTACCAGAAGACTTCAAAGAGTTCTTGAGATTGCTTCACGAGGCTGATTAACCAACAAGAAGGCCTCTGGGCGCCACAAGGATCTCGACGACCTCGAGCATCTTTGACAGTAAACGTTTCTGCCCAAAATCCGAGCATAAGTCTCTGTGTTCTCTGAGCTCTTTGTGGTGAAAAATCCGAGCATAAGTCTGGTGGCTTTGTGGTGAGTATTTCCTGCATTGCGAACCTGACGGGATTCCTGTAGAGTAGTAGCCGCAATGAAAATCGGACGCCCAACATTCAGAATCATCCGTTGCGCTCAACTCGCAACCGCCTTGGCGCTGCTGCCCGCGAGGAGCCCGGCGGCCGCGACCCTCGAGCCCTCCACGTTTAACCGCTACGAGGTCATCCTCAACCGCCGCCCGTTCGGCGCGGCCCCTGTCGAGGAGGAACCCGCCCCGGTGCGCCCGACCGTCCCGACGGGCCCCTCCTTCGCGGACTCCCTCAAGCTGGTGGCGCTGACCGCCAAGCAGGGCGACGTCCGGGTTGGTTTCGTCGATACCAAACTCAAGCCACCCAAGACCTACTTCCTGTTCGTCGGCGACAGTCAGGATGGTATCGTAGTGGTTTCCGCCAGCTACGAGGACGAGCGGGTTGTTTTGCGCAAGGATGGTGAAGAGCGCACCCTGAGCATGGCCGCAGGCGGACGCGTGGTCGAAACCGCACGCCCAGGCACACCGGCCGACGCCCGCCCGTCGGATATCGGCGCGCGGGTTGCGACATCATCAACGGGGAATCGCCGCCCCGTTCCGCGGGTGCTCTCCCCGGGCCGCCAGGCACGCCTGGCGGAGGAACGCCGCCGGGCGGAGATCATTCCTGAACTCCACGGTCAGGTTCTTGAAAAGCATTTGCAGGAATACAACATGCAGGCGATCCGTTCCGGCGCACCGCCCTTGCCAATCCCGCTGACCCCCGAGCAAGACGCCCAGCTCGTCGAGGAAGGTATCCTGCCTCCCGCGGAATAAGCAACGAATAATAAACTCGCGCAGAGGCGCGGAGGCGCGGAGTGCAGCACAATATGAATTTCTAAAATCTCTGCGCCCCTGCGCCTCTGCGCGAGATAACTCTTGCTGAAGCACTGAAATGGAAATTTGCACGGAGGCGAAGAGATGACTGAAAATGAGATCGGGACGATGGTGATCGAGGCTGCAATTGCCGTGCACAGGGAATTGGGCCCCGGCCTTTTGGAGACCGTCTACGAAATCATCCTTGCCCGTGAACTTGCCGATCGTGGATTAACCGTGGAACGCCAAGTGCCAGTCCCAATAATTTACAAGGGGATTCGTTTCGAGGAAGGTTTTCGGGCGGACATGATCGTCTCTGGTAAGGTGATACTGGAGCTTAAGTCGATTGAGCGGGTCACGGCGGCTCACAAAAAACAGGTGCAAACCTACTTGCGGCTGACCGGATGTAAACTAGGGTACTTGCTTAATTTCGGCGAGAGCCTCATGAAAACCGGCATCATCCGATGCGTTAATGGTCTTGAAGAAATCCCCCTCTGCGCCCCTGCGCCTCTGCGCGAGATAAATCTCTTAAAAATCCCATTTGACATCCCTTTTCCAAAGGCGTAAATTACTAACCACTAAGGGAAACCCTTAGGGCTCGTGACGACAAACCGGAAGTCAGGCTGAAAAAGAAACGAGAAGGTCAAAAAAAAAGTTGCTCTTGGGTTTGACGAAGTGTAGTATAGGCAGTGTCGGAGAAGGCAGATTCGGGCAAATGGGCTTCGGGGATGCGTTTTTCGAATGTTGTTCACACCAACAAAACGAGGAGAAGAAGAGATGAAAAAGATGCTGCTGGTTATGGCTGCGGGCACCCTGTTCGCAGCGGGTACGGCTCAGGCCGATACCGTCACAAGCGTAAACGTCGTCGGGTATTATTCCGTGACGATTCCAAGCAATCGAATTGCGCTTGTTACGCCTGTATTGGAATCATTCCAAGCGGGAACGCTCGAAGATCTAATCGGGACTCAGTTACCCGTTGGCTCCTTTGCATATATTTGGGATCGCACAAGCAATGGGTACATAAGCGCATCACGCACAGCTCGCGGTGGCTGGGGAATTACGAACCTTATTTTAAGAGGTGATGCCGTTTGGCTAAAGCCAGCCGCTGGTACCCCTGATGTAACGGTTACATTCATGGGTGAGGTCCCTGGAAACTATAATGTCGCAGCGACGACAACTGTTGCAAATATATCTGGAATAGATGCTGTTGGTTATGGTTATCCTGTGGATATACTATGGACTAACACTGCTCTATCGCAGGCCGTGCCTGACGGGTCTTTCCTGCACGTCTGGACAGGAACCGGTTACAATAGCTACAGCAAAACAGCACGTGGTGGATGGGGCACCGCCAATAGTCTTCAGATAAAAGCAGGGCAGGCTTTCTGGATTCAAACCTCGGTACCAACAGACTGGGAAGAAACGGTTCCTTACAACCTATAATCGGAGTTGAATAAAATGCGAAAGATGATTTTCAAGGCAGTTTTAGGTTTGCTGATGATGACGACAGCATCATACGGTGATGTGTATATTTCTTGGGTTGCTGGTTCGGGCTTTGTCTGGAACGGAACCGGTGGAACAGGAATACTTGGTGCAGGGCAGTCGACCATTGTGCAGCTTATTTGGTCTGAAGACAACATCGCAGATTCTGCGATTGCATCTGGTTCAGAGTACGTTAGTGGAAATGACTTTCTTGTAGATCAGTACACTCTAACAGAAGGCACGCAATTCAATGGTGGAAATGTAATTGATCAGTGGGCTTGGTGGAGCGTACCACTCGGATCAGTCAATACTACAATTGATCAGACGACTCTAGGTGCGGGTTATGTTTATGGGCGAATTTTCCAGGACAATACAGTTGATGTTGGTGACTGGTATTATGATGGTGAAGTTGTGGCTATCAGTGACCTCGATTCCACCAATCCGCTAGTATCGCCTGAAGGATATTCCCAATTCAATCGAGATAGCGAAGGCCCGGGGCTTGGTGATGCGATTGACGGCGTTTGGGGAAATCAGGTCCAGCCCGTCCCCGAGCCGGGCACGATGGCGCTGTTCGCGCTGGGGCTGGCGACGCTGGGTGCTTCCCGCCGCCGCCGCAAGGTTCAGGCGTAAGTCTTCTCTCCTCGTTGGTGTGATAAAGGGAGCCTCTTCGGAGGCTCCCTTTTTTTGTGCCTCGTGACCTCCGCCACCGCACCCTTGCACACCACGGCCCGCGTGGAAGCGGGCCCTCCAGCGCCCGCACCCCCGAGCATAAGCCCGCGTGCAACCGCCCTTCGGCTGCCGAACCACCTTTGCTCGGCTGGACAGGCGAGGCGCCTGTCCTACGATGTACACAACGTACCGTAGGTCGTGGCGCCTCGCCCGACCCCCGAGCATAAGCACGGAGCATAAGCTCGCGTGCAACCGCCCTTCGGCTGCCGAACCACCTTTGCTCGGCTGGACAGGCGCGGCGCCTGTCCTACGATGTACACAACGTACCGTAGGTCGTGGCGCCTCGCCCGACCCCCGAGCATAAG
>Ga0100401_1003156_pt1 | contig 12630 bp, 11 predicted proteins | sample CryGeymeta201525_FD_80421 | JGI IMG/M metagenome (GOLD analysis project Ga0100401, IMG submission 80421) | Groundwater microbial communities from Crystal Geyser aquifers in Utah, USA - Crystal Geyser metaG 2015-25 | ecosystem: Environmental > Aquatic > Deep subsurface > Groundwater | place: USA...
AACGCAAAGGCGTTAAAGTCGATATAGAGGTAAAACCAACCATTCAGGGTGTTAGAGAGGGGAGAGATGAAGTTTTGGAAAGAGCACTTGAATATATAAAAAACAGGAAGTAGATGACAACTGCAGACATGACAAAAACTAAAATTTTGGAGATTGAAAATGTTATAAGTCATACGGATATCGATGAAGTTGGCATATCCCTGTTTTCGGGATACGGTGGCGTACCATTGTTTTATTTTATGCTGTATAAGCTTACCAATGACAAGGCTTACATACTTAAAACCCAGAAGTCTTATGAAAAACTTTTTGAAAAAATAAATGATGAAAATTATGATTATACGATTACCTATTGTAACGGTTTAGTGGGTTTTGCATATTTGACACACTTCCTTACTAAGCAGGGGATTTTAGACTCTGATAGTATGCAGGAAAATTTAGAGATTATTGACAGAATTGTCTACGAAAACACCGTCGAAGAAATAAATTCAATAGATGACATCGATTTTTTGCATGGTGCGTTAGGTGTTGCATTTTACCTAAATGAAAGACAGGCAGATAATCCAACTATAAAAACATCAACAAAATTATTGTTTGAGAAAATATCGGATATCATAATTGAGAGTGTGAAAGATGCAAAAAAAAATGAGAATATAACCGAAATTAATCAAGACACGCACAAGGTAAACTGCGGAATGGCTCACGGATATGTGTCATATATTTCTATATTATCGGGATTTTTATTAAATAGTGGCAATAATGATAAGGTAAAAAATGCCGTTGACAAGAGTTTGGATTTACTGTTATCTTTTGAAACAGAAAATTACAATGCCTTTTCTGTTTATCCTGGTATTGCAGTTAATAAAAAAACCGCTATTTATAATATACCACTTGGGTGGTGTTATGGAGATCAGACTATTTCAACGGTCTTATATAAAGTTTCTAATATTCTTAAAAGCGATAGTTTATATACAAAAGCATTGGCTATTGCCAAAAGAAACTTATCAAGGAATACGTATGATAAGATGTTTCCGGTTACTTTATTTGACGAGGCATTTTGTCATGGTTTAGCCAGTGTAGCCTACTTACACAAAAAGTGGTATAAAATAACGGGGGATGAAAAATTTTACAATTTGTATGAATTTCTTATCAAAGATATTGTTGAAAGAGGAGACAAGATAGATGGCTTAGCAGGCTATAAAAAAATAATCAACAGAAATGAAACCATTAACTCAATTGGTCTGTTAGATGGTGTTGTTGGGATTGGTATTGTGTTGATTGATTATTTGTTGGGGGACAATAATACAGGGTGGGATTCATTCTTTTTATTGGATTAAAAAATGAGCACAAATATTCATCACAGACCATTCAAAAAAACAGTCCTCCGCACTCCCTTATTCCCCGTAAATTTTTACAAAACGCTCACCTCAGAAAAAACCATTCCGGACAAAAAGTTCAAAGAAACTTTTGATGATGCCCTTGTCCGGGAGGCTGTTTTCTTGGCTTCGCCGCCACTGTATGAAGAGTTGGTGAAATGGGCAAACGGCGAGATAACAGAAAAGAAAAAACAGGAAAAACTAAAATATGCGTTGCTCAAATATCTTTCCCGCATGTCTGCCCGCTGCACCCCTTTTGGGTTGTTTGCCGGGTGTGCCGTGGGTAGCCTTGGGGATAAGACAGAGTTAACGCTGTACAAACCGGAATACAACAAAAGGCACACAAGATTGGACATGAACTATCTCGTGGCGTTGTCCCAAGACTTGGCGAAGAACGAGACCATTAAAAAACAACTGTTGTTCTTTCCCAACACGAGCATTTATGAAGCTGGGAATCAGTTGCGGTATGTTGAATACGGGTATATCAACACCCAAAGGCACCACCATATTGTGGCCGTTGACAATTCGGTTTACCTGGATAAAATTTTACAAGCCGCAAAACAGGGAAAGAAACTGAAAGATTTGGCAAATCTATTGGTTGATGAGGAGATTACCGTGGAAGAAGCACAGTCTTTTGTGGATGAATTGGTAGAAAGTCAGGTCTTGATCAGTGAATTGGAGCCTTCCGTTTCGGGCCCGGAATTTTTGGGACAAATACTTCAAGTATTGTCAAAGCTTAAAAAAGCCAACCCTATCGTTAAAACCTTAAAAGAAGTAGAAAGCGAATTGGCAGAAATAGATTTGAATATGGGCAATCCGGTTGGCCTTTATTATCAAATCAGCGATAAATTAAAGGGCTTAAACACGGAATTTGATTTGAAATTCCTATTCCAAACGGATATGGTTTTGAGCCCAAAAACCAATGTCTTATCGGATAACATCGTTGAGTCCGTTAAAAAGGCGGTCAGCCTGTTCAACAAGATTACATTGCCTCCGAAAGAAACCTTTTTAAATCAGTTCAGGGAAGCTTTTTACGAACGGTTTGAAGGGAGAGAAGTATCCATCTCTAAGGCTTTAGATGTAGAAATGGGTATCGGGTATAAACAAAATCAAGGTTCAGCTGAGGTTAATCCGCTTGTGGATGATTTGGTTTTGCCCATAAAAAACGCTACTACGCAAGACATTAAACGAACATCGATAGACGTTTTATTCCAAAAAAAGCTTTTTGAGGCAATAATCCAAAAAGAATATACGGTCGTGCTGACAGACAGTGATTTCGAAGATTTTGAGGAAAATTGGGATGACCTGCCCGATACCATGTCAACCATGATTGAAATTGTTATGGTTGATGGCAGACAGAAAATAAAGTGTAGTGGTATAGGAGGTTCAAGCGCGGGGAATCTGCTGGGTCGTTTTTGCCACGGGGACGAGCAGTTGAACGAGCTGGTGCGGGAAATAATAGACGTGGAAACGGATTTGAACAAGGACAAGATTTTGGCGGAAATCGTCCACCTGCCGGAATCGAGGGTTGGGAATATCCTGATGCGCCCTGCTTTTAGAAAACATGAGATTCCCTATCTGGCGAAATCTGTTTTAGATACGGACAGCCAAATCCCGATAGAAGACCTTACTCTTTCCGTAAAAAACGGCAACCACATCGTCTTAAAATCCAAAAAGCACGGCAGAGAAGTTATTCCGCATCTTACCAATGCCCACAATTACTCCGCGAATGCATTGCCCATTTATCACTTTCTGTGTGATATGCAGATACAAGGGAATAGAGGATATTTGGGTATAAACCTCGTGTCATTTACGCAGGAATATGATTTTATCCCCCGCATCGAATACCGCGATTTGATCTTATCCGAAGCCGTTTGGACTATTAAAAAAACAGATATAGAAACCCTGCAAAAGCAGGTAAACGAAGATGAAAAATTAATCGACTTGATGAATGGATTTAGGAAAGAGAGAACAATCCCACAATTTGTGATGCTTACGGACGGAGATAATGAATTGTTGATAAACCTCGAAAACCTTGATTCCGTCAGGATGTTGCTGGATACGATCAGGAAAAGGGAAAGTTTTAAATTGACAGAGTTCTTATTTGGGGAAGATGGTGTCGTGAAAAGTGAAGACGATCAGGCGTATTATGCCAACCAGATTGTATTGACTTTCTATAACAGTGAAAGAAATAAAAATGGATAATGGCATAAAAAGGACTTTTATACTCGGTGACCCTTGGATTTACTACAAAATATATTCGGGCGCTAAAACCTCGGATTATATTTTGACGGAAATCATCAAACCGGCTGCCGAAAAATTATTGGCTACCGGCATCATTGACAAATGGTTTTTTATCCGTTATGCAGACCCAAAACACCACATCCGGGTACGCTTTCATTTTAATAATCCGGAAAATGTAAGGTTCATCATAAACAGTTTGTATCCGGATTTTAAAAAATTGATAAGCCAGGACTTAATCTGGAAAATACAGACGGATACTTACCAAAGGGAGATAGAGCGATATGGCGAAAAAACCATCGAGCTTGCGGAAGAATTATTTTATTATGACAGTAAAATGATTGTAAATTTCTTAGATTTGATAGAGGGTGAGAAAGGGGAAGAATTGCGTTGGTTGTTTGGCCTTCGGATGATAGATGTTTTGTTGGATAGTTTTAAATTTACTATTGAAGATAAATGCGCCCTATTGGAACAATTAAAAACAGGATTTGCTAACGAGTTTGAGGTGAATCGCTTTCTAAAAAAACAATTGGATGATAAATTCCGAAAGGAAAGAGAAAAGATCAATGAACACTTAACTTTAACAAAAGAAATTAAACATGAGTATGTGCCCATTCTTGAAGTTTTTGATGCCTATACGATTGAAATTAAGCCAATTGTGGAGAAAATAAAAACACTTATCGATAAAGGCCATTTCACAAGGGAAGTGCGCGGTTTGCTGAGCAGCTTTATCCACATGACCATGAACCGATTGTTTAAGTCTAAAAACAGAGTCCATGAAGTGGTATGCTATGATTTTTTGTATAGGTATTACAGATCACTTTTAGCAAGAGCTAAAAACAGCTAATTATGTCGAAGCATTTCCCCCACTACCGCCAACCCGACTCCAAAGACTGCGGCCCTACCTGCCTGCGTATTGTAGCCAAATATTATGGCAAAAACATACCGCTGCAACAACTCCGCACCTTGAGCGAAACCGTCCGCGATGGCAACAGCATGCTCGACCTTAGCGAAGCCGCAGACAAAAATACAGTATTTTCTATTTGCAATTTCCTTAGATTTGTATAATTACGCTAATTTCATTTTGGAGCTTATTGATAAATGGTTATAAATTCTAATTTTTGAACGGGTATTCATCTTAAAAGTCAAATCAACGCTATGAAAAAATTTATTTACGTGGGTCTATTACTTTTAATACTCACCAATGTTTATGGGCAGAAATTAGACTCGATAGCCTATACCTACGGACAACTTTTTTATCATTCGTACGGAACCGGTGAAACCATTATTTTACTTTCGGGTGGTCCAGGAAACGATGCTATGCAGCTTGAAAGTGTTGCCATCAAATTAGCTCTAAAACATCGGGTTGTACTACTGGAGCAACGTGGGACAGGGCGATCCATACCAACGAAGTTTGATGAAGAAACGATAAATATTAAATCGGCAATAGACGACATCAACTTGCTTTTAGATTACCTGAATTTAAAAAGTGCCATATTTTTAGGGCATTCGTACGGTGCAGAACTTGCAGCAATTTACGCGTCTCAATTTCCCGAGCGCGTGAAATCAACAATTCTTATTTCACCCGGAAATTCGGATTCTAATTCGGCTTTTGTGACTTTGTGCAATATGTCCGCACGATTAGGGAGAGAGGAAAACGTGAGATGGGAAACATTATACAACAAAGCTTGGAAAGTGGATTTGTCTGAATCTGAAAGAAATGAATACCAATATTTGAACCGGCTCGCTTATGTTTATGACAAATCTAAGTTTGATGAATTACTTCCTTTGATTGACGGGCATCTCAATCAAAAAACCTTCAATTACCTGTCGGACGAATTGATAAGCCAAGAATTCGATATACGAAATCCGGCCAAAAAAATTACTTCACCCATCCATATCATTTCCGGTCGGCAAGATATTTTCGAGTTTGTTGCTTATGAATTAAAAATTGCCAATCCAAATATCCAACTTCATTGGATAGATCAATCCGGCCACTTTCCCATGTACGAACAACCGGAAGATTTTTACAAGACACTTAATCAAATATTAGACAACCTATGAAACTACCGAATATTTACAACCGTTGCACAGACTCTTTTCAAGTAAAAATAAATTCATTCAATCTATCAAGCAGAACTTAATTTTAGTTCTTTGGAGTTTACCTCTTTCGTTTTTAGTTTTACTATTTTTGGGGCAAATACTGTCATTTTAAAAAAAACTATGGAAAATTGTTTGGTGGTTACTAAAAAATTATTGAAAATTCTTAATATTAATTTTACAGATGAATTTGTGGAGAATCATCTTCTTTCCCATCCAAATTATCCGAGTATATTGTCAATATCATCGTGCTTAGATAAATATAAAATTGAAAATGTAGTAGTTAAGATTAATTTAGATAATTTCGAAAAATTACCCCTTCCATGTATAACCTTGATGGAGGATAGTTTTGGATCATATTTTTTTATTTTAAAGGGTATTTCAAATAACACCGTTGAATACCTAAATTCAAAGGGGGAAATAAAAACTGATTCTAAGCATATTTTTATTAACTATTGGTCTGGGAATGCATTGTTAGTTGAAAAACACTCTGAATCTAAGGAGCCAAATATTTACGAAAAAATAAAATCTAAAAGGATAACCAATATATTAAATACCAGTATTATTATATTTGTAATTTCTTGGGTTATATTAAACTTAATAGATACATCGAAATATTATCAGTCCTCAAAATTTACATTTCTTATTTTAATAGTACTGATAAAGTTAGTAGGCGTTATAATAGGCTTATTTTTGATAGGTTACGAAGTTAATTTTATTAATCCAGCTATTCAAACATTTTGTTCGAATGGAGCAAAGGTAAACTGCCAATCTGTATTAAAATCCAAGTATGGTAATATTTTAGGAAATGAAATAAGTTTAAGTATATTGGTCTTATCCTATTTTCTAGGTACTCTTGTCTTTATTTCTTTCTCAAATTTTTCAAAAACCTCTCTTTTTTATTCAAGCATCCTAAATTTTATAATTATACCAGTAATACCCATCTCTTTGATATTTCAGGGTTATATCATTAAACAATGGTGTAAGTTATGCTTGGGAGTAAGTATCTTACTTATGAGCGAGAACATAATAATTTCTTTCACTAATTTTCATATCGGTCGTTTTTCATTGAAAGCACTTCTTCAATTGTGTATATTTTTAATAGTTCCTGTAGTGATTTGGAGACACATTAAACCTTTGATAGAGAAGGAAAAGAAACTGACAATCTATGAAAGAAATTTTAATCGCTTAAAAAATAATGTTGATATTTTTAAAAGTCTTTTACTAAAAAGCAAGCCTTTGCATGAATCACCTGATTTATTAGGTATAAAGTTCACTAATCCAAAATCTAAATATTCAGTGATTAAGGTTTGTAATCCTTTTTGCAGTCCTTGCGCCAAAGCACATCCAATATTAGAAAAATTAGTGGATAAAGGTCTAATAAATCTACAAATTATATTTGCCCTACCTGACCACGGAAACCCAAATGGTGCTAAAATTGTAGAACACTTTCTAAAAATATACAATTGTAAGGATAAAAACTTTACAAAAAATGTTTTAAAAGATTGGTATAATCAAAGGGAAAAGGATGCCAATCTATTTATTGAAAAATATAAGGTTAATATCAATAGTACTGAAGCACTTAAAGTCCACATCAATTTGATGCAATCATGGAGAATAAAGGAAAAGATAGAATATACACCTTCGATATTCGTTGACGGATTTGAATTGCCTAAAGAATATGGGGTCGAAGATTTGGAAAATATTTTAATTTAACATCTCATAAACATTTTTTCATTAAATTAGTAGCGTATTAACATTTAAATTTTAAAATTATGTTACATGAATTTTTGAATTCTAGTGGTGTTTACAAATTAAGTAATGAGCAACAAGCCTTTTTGGTAGGTGGCGTGGACAAATGTTGTATCCGTGTTCCCCCAAATGGGATTCAATCATTCAGTACTAGTTGGTGTAACAGTAAACCGGAATGTAAAGAAGCCGGAAGCAGTTGTGCCTGTTAGTACAGAATGTACCAAAACTTACTGTTTAATCTTTTCAAAACAGTAAGTTTTTTTTTTAAAATTTATACTTTTATGAAAGATTTAAAAATAAATGCCAATAAAAAAATTTAAAAGCATAATTTTCATCTGTTTATATTTATTGTTTTTTAAGGTCAGATGGAATTCGCCAATAATCATTTCGGTTGGTATCAACTTAATTGTTATGGCTCATTTCATTTTAGAATTTTCTTCCTTTGTGTAGTTTGAATTCATTCCCCCACTACCGCCAACCCGACTCCAAAGACTGCGGCCCCACCTGCCTGCGGATCGTAGCCAAATACTACGGTAAAATCCAAGGAAATCTTATACGCTTTGAGTATACTACTTTTAGTTAAATAGTTTAGAATGAACAAAAAAAGAAATACAAACAGATGAGGTATCTTATAAAAAGAAGTCTTTTGCTAAAATTTGAACATTTTTTTCTTTCAGAATTTGAAAAGGTTGACTCTCAAAATGACATTTCATTATTTGAAGGAAGATCAAGCGCATTATTATTGAATTCAATTTTATGCCTTAATAATGAGGTATTAGATAGGAGTGTTTACATAGATAGAAATATAGAATTCATAGTAGGTGTTTTAGAAAAAAAAACAATCATTAATACTTCTTACTCAAACGGATTGGCTGGATTAGGGTTTTGTTTAAATTATATTCAAAAAAAAAATCTCAGTAATTTTGATTTGGAAGATATTCTGACAGAGATTGATCAAGCCGTAAAAGTTAGCCTGAGTGAGTATGTTGAGAGAAATGATTTTGATTTGTTACACGGTGCCCTTGGTATAGGCTGCTATTTTTTATATAGGAAAAATAGCATAAATATTATAGAACACCTTATTGATGAACTTGAATATAGTTGTGAAAAAAATGAAAATGAATACAAATGGCATCAGTACGACAAATATAGGTCAAAAAAGTATGTCTATGACTTTGGTTTGGCTCATGGAAATGTAGGGATTTTATATTTTTTAGCTAAGACATACAAGCATGGAATCAAAAAAGAAAAATGTAAAAATCTCATTACGGGAATATTAGCATTTTATAAAAACAATCTTCAGGAGTCTAATAAATCAGGTTCATTCTTTCCAAATTTTAAAGGAGTGGATAATTATGACCAGACGGAAGCGTCTTATTCTCGTCTTGCATGGTGCTATGGCGATTTAGGCATTTTGTATTCTATGAATTTAATTTCAAAGTGGATATCTGACAAAGAATTGGAAAATTTTTCAGAGTATTTGTTAATTCAAACAACCAAAAGAAAAGACTACAAAAGTACTCTAGTTAAAGAAGCTGCATTCTGTCATGGAAGTAGTGGCCTAGCATATATCTATTTTAAAATGTATTTAAAAACAGGTAATTCTCTATTTATGTGTACTTCAAAATACTGGTTAAAAGAAACTATGGCTTATTCTAATGAAAAAAATAATATGTCAGTTGACTATTTCAATGTTTCCAAAAAATCAAACGCGAATAGTTCTTCTATTGGTCTTATCAACGGACTTGCAGGAGTAGGAGCTATTCTTACTACGATTGCAAATCCTACACTTGTTGATTGGGATGAAGTTTTTTTTCTTTCCTGAATAGTGTTAATTTTTTGAAAAACATCATATCTTTATATTATTTATTATAACTTAGAATTATATAATTTTTTTAAAAAACCATATCATGAAAAAAAAGAGTCTTAAAACATTGTCGTTAAACAAAAAAATTATTTCGAGAGTTGAAAGTTCATCTGTTAAAGGCGGTGGCACAAGTGCTGGATCGCCATGTGCATCTGAAGATACTTTCGAGAGATGTGCCTCAATAGGTCCTAAATGTGGGGGATTAACTTTTGATTATTTTTGTCGAGAGCAATAGATAAAATGGTTATGTGTTTTAAAAAGTTTTGATAGCATTCGGCTAAAATTTAAATTGCGATATGTATTTGCTTTGATGTTATTACCGTCAATCATTCTTTTGGTAAGTGTGTGTCTTGGTTGATTTTTGTACTATTTACTATCAATGGATATATGTCAAATGGTTCGCGTAGCTTATGCAAAGCTATTTGCGATGCAACTTTAAGTATTTGATAGAAAGTTTCTTTTATAAACTTTTTTGAAGATAACAGTAATTCTTTTAGTGGCTCTATGAGACTCTTGCATCACTTTTATGTCTTATTTTTAAGATTTTTCTGATGAGAAAAATATTTCCCGCTAAAGGTTATACCCCTCATTTGGGAATCTTAGTTTCCAATTTTTCAAACACAAGAAGAAACACTCTTTTCTTGGCAAAGAATTTATCTGTAGAACAGTTAGACTTTAATTTTGATTATTTAAGTAATAGTATTGGCACATTGCTTATGCATATAGCTGCTTTAGAATTTGAGTTTTTGGTTAAACAAATCCTTAACAGAAAACCCACAAAAATAGAAGACAAAAAATACAGTAATGCGATAGGGAAAAATATGAATAAGCGAATGATTAAAAATAATAATTTGGAATACTATGTTGAGGAGCTGACTAAAAATAGAGATTTAATTTTTGAAAAACTAAAAAATTATAACGACGATTGGTTGTTTTCAGAAATTAACGTTAGTGAAAATACCACAATTAATAATTATTATTTGCTAAGACACGTTATAGACGATGAGCTTTGTCATCAAGGTCAAATTAAATTGATACGCAAAAGATTGTGAAGCTAACGACCATTAGATTTTTTCTTTTTATACTTGCCCAATTGCCCTTGTCGCATCTATCGGGTCAAATCTATCTCAATCTTGATTTTGAAACAAATAAATACCCAACCCTAAATCCGAAGCAATGGAAAATCGAAGCCTCAGGGTATGATGTCAGTTTAGATTCACTCGATGTTTTTTCAGGCCTCTTTAGTTTAAAAATTGAGAATCATAATATCCAAAATGATACGGATGCAGAATTCACTTCTTCTTTACCTATAGGTTTTGTCTCTTCCAGCCAAACAACAATCCGGGCTAAAATTAAAACACTAAACATTGATGGTATAGTTGGAATTTTTGTCGGTATTGAGAATTCAGAAGGAAAAGTAATTGCACAAAAAGAAGCAATCGCTGGAAAAAACAAAGAGCATCCGGAGTGGGTTGATATAAGTCTTGACATTGACGTTCCCATTGATGCTAAGAAGTTTTATTTTGGTGGAAGATTTAAAGGAACCGGTACTGCGCGATTTGATTTATTTGAGATTATAATAGACGGCGTACCATATGAAGAAAAAATTCCACCCATCATTTTCCCAAAAAAGGAAGAACTAGCATGGCTTAAAAGAAACATCATTCCCATTCGGACAACTAATCCTGATGAAACTAATGATGAGGATTTAAAGCCTTTTAAAGATATTTTGGATGGCATAAAAATAGTGGCGTTGGGCGAAGTAACCCACGGTTCAAAAGAAATATTTAATTTAAAGCACAGGATTATAAAATACTTGAGTGTCAATCTTGGTTTCGATATTTTTAGTATTGAAGCCAGTATGCCGGAAGCATACGAATTAAACAAGTATGTCATCGAAAACAAAGGCTATCCAAAAAATCTTATCGGTCAAATGGGGTTTTGGACATGGAATACTGAGGAAATGCTTTCACTGGTAAACTGGATGAATCGCCACAATCAAAAAAATGAAAAAAAAATTCATTTTACCGGCTTTGATATGCAATCTCATAAGGGAGCTGTTCAAACACTCAAATCTGAGTCTAAGGGCAAAGTGTTAGAAGTAATAAAAAAAATTGAACACAGTTTGGATTCTGTGAAAAGCAATACCAAAAACGGATTAAATTTAGCTTCGTATTATTCAAAAGATTTGAACTTTTTAAAAGACAGCTTTTCTTCTATGTCAATGGGAAAGCCTGAAAAAGATTGGTTACTGCAAAACATTACCATACTTGAGCAAATGACCAATAATTATCACTACACTATGCGAGATTATTATATGGCAACGAATGTGAATTGGATATTGAATCAAAATCGTCAATCAAAATTAATATTATGGGCACATAACGGTCATATTAAGAAATCAGGTATCACAATGGGCAAATATTTAAGTGAAGTGCATCAAAAAGAATACTTGTCAGTTGGCTTTGCTTTTAGTGAAGGTTATTATTCCGCCATTGGAGACTCGGGAGTTAAATCATATAAAGCGGAAACTTCGTATCCCGGAACTTATGAGTTTTTTTTTAACGCCATTAAAGAGCCATTTTTTTTGTTAGATTTAAGAAATTTGGACACCAACAATGAAAACAACAAATGGTTAATAAATAAGATGAGATTACGCCAAACAGGCGCTTTAAAAGTTGAAAATGAATTTTATGAGACCTCCGTTACCGATGATTTCGATATAATTATTTTTATTAATCAGTCTCATGCATCACGCCTATTAAATAGATCAAAGTGAATAATATTAATTTGTTTCCCATTTTTAGGTTTTTTTGTTAGATAATCACTTTCATAGGAGAAGTGTACCGTTTATTGAGTAGTTTTATACACATGACCATGAACCGATTGTTTAAGTCTAAAAACAGAGTCCATGAAATGTTATGCTATGATTTTTTGCATAGGTATTACAGATCACTTTTAGCAAGAGCTAAAAACAGCTAATTATGTCGAAGCATTTCCCCCACTACCGCCAACCCGACTCCAAAGACTGCGGTCCTACCTGCCTGCGGATTGTTGCCAAATATTATGGCAAAAACATACCGCTCCCACGACTCCGCACCCTGAGCGAAACCGTCCGCGACGGCAGCAGCATGCTCGGCCTGAGCGAAGCCGCAGAAAAGATAGGGTTCCGCACCCTGGGGGTAAAGCTCTCCTTAGAAAAACTACAAGAGGCTACCCTGCCCTGTATCCTGCATTGGAACAACAATCATTTCGTTGTCCTCTATAAGGTTGGAAGCAGGAAGCGGGGAGTAGGAA
>Ga0100401_1003165_pt1 | contig 12609 bp, 17 predicted proteins | sample CryGeymeta201525_FD_80421 | JGI IMG/M metagenome (GOLD analysis project Ga0100401, IMG submission 80421) | Groundwater microbial communities from Crystal Geyser aquifers in Utah, USA - Crystal Geyser metaG 2015-25 | ecosystem: Environmental > Aquatic > Deep subsurface > Groundwater | place: USA...
ATTATTGCTCGAGCTGGCAGCGGCTTAATTTTTGAGATTGCTGCTAGTGGCAAGCCATCCATTATCATTCCCTTACCTTGGGCTAGCCAGGATCATCAAAAGAAAAATGCCTATGAATATGCTAAAACAGGAGCGGCCGTAGTTATTGAAGAACAAAATTTGAAACCAAATATTTTTTCTGACTTAATTCTTCAAATTTTAGCCGATAAACAAAAATTAGCATTAATGAGTCAGGCAGCCCTTGAATTTGCCAGACCGAAAGCAACACATGATATAGCACAACAACTAATTCAAATTGTATAGAGTTATAGAGTATACTGTATACAGAATACTAATTATGGATGACCATAAAACTCCGCAAAAGTTATTCGCTCCTAGAGTCAGAATGGCTCCCAGCCCGACTGGTCTCTTTCATATTGGCAACGCAAGAACTGCTCTTTTTAATTATTTGTTTGCTAGGAAAACCGGTGGAAAGTTTATTTTAAGGATTGAGGATACTGATAAATTACGTTCTAAGAAAGTATATGAAGACAAGATTTTAAACGGCTTACGCTGGTTAGGTTTAGATTGGGATGAAGGTCCGGAAAAAGAGGAAGATGGAGATTTTGGTCCTTATAGACAAAGCCAAAGATTAGATATTTATGCAAAATATCTTCAACAATTATTGGATGAAGACAAAGCTTATTACTGTTTTTGTACTCAAGAAGAATTAGAAGCCCAAAAACAAGATATAGTTTCCAGGGGATTACCACCTAAATATTTAGGAAAATGTCGTAATCTTTCAGAATTGACTGTAAGCCAGTATTTGAAAGATAAAAAACCGAAAGTTATTAGGATAAAAATGCCTAATACAACTGTAAAATTTAATGATTTAATAAGAGGAGAAATAGAGTTTAATCTAGATTTAATAGGGGATATTGTGATAGCTAAAAGCTTAAAAGAGCCTCTTTATAATTTTGCTGTTGTAATTGATGATTATTTAATGAAAATAACGCATATAATTCGGGGAGAAGACCATATTTCCAACACCCCTAAGCAAATTATTATCCAGGAGGCATTGGCCCTTCCTAGGCCTATTTACGCGCATTTACCGATGATTTTAGGTCCTGATAGAGCAAAATTAAGCAAAAGGCATGGGACTATGGCCTTGACAGATTACCGAAAATTAGGTTATCTACCAGAAGCCATAGTTAATTTCTTAGCTCTCTTAGGCTGGCATCCTTATGGCGAAGAAGAAATAATGAGTTTGGAAGAACTTATTAATAGATTTGAATTAGAAAGAGTTCAAAAAGGAGGAGCTATCTTTAATCTTCAAAAGTTAAACTGGTTTAACGCTCAGTATTTAAAAAAATTACCTTCGGACAAAGTTTTTACCTATTTTTCTGATTATCTATCAAATTATGCTCCCAAAAAAGATTTTCTTCATCCTGATGCTGATTATCTTCATAAAATATTAGAAATCGAATTATCGAGAATAAATAAATTCAGCGATCTTTTTAAAACTTCTGATTTCTTCTTTAAAAAAACTATCGATTATCCCAAAGCATTATTAAGTTGGAAGGGGGGGACTGATTCAGAAATTAAACAAGCTTTAACTGATGCTTATTCGATTTTAGAACAAATTAATGAAGAAGATTTTAATAGAATTAATCTTCAATCAAAAATTTATAATTTTATTGAATCCACTCCTGCCTATCAAGGTAATAGGGGAAAGCTGCTCTGGCCTTTGAGAGTAGCTTTGTCAGGACAAAAAGACTCACCGGGCCCATTTGAAATTGCCGAAGTCTTAGAAAAAAAAGAAACTTTGAAAAGAGTCAAAAAAGCGATTGAGCTAATTTAAAAATTACAAAATTTAAAAATTTTTAAACATATGGATTGGAATCAATTTGTTACCCAATTCTCACAATTTGTTTATAATGCCTTATCTGAGTTAAGCCATTTAATAAACCAGATATTTGTGTCTGGGATTTTGGGCAATCTTTTAGCTATCTTAAAAGCCATTGGAAAGTTTATTATTGCCGCCTTAGAAGCTATTGTGAGAATATTAAGATTCATTGTAAAATAGAGTTTTGTTTTTACTCTTAACCCGGGCTTTTTTATTTTATATTGACATAGCATATGGTTTATGGTAATATAAAGCTATTAAGATTAGCGCTGATTAATTCAGCCAGGAAGATTTTTAGAATTTTCTGGCCTTGAAAATTTAATATTGATTATAAAAATTATAAAAAAGGGGAGGTAAAAGACATGAAACCTATGTCTTTAGTTTTATTCCTGTTTTACAACGAGTTAACTGAACAAAAAATGGGAAAACAGATAATGTTCTGTATTGAAGAAGCGCAAAAGGGTGACTTCTTGAGTTTATCTCGTACCTGGAGAATTTCAAAAAGAAATCGAAGAATAGATAAATTTATAGATAAATTTCTTGTTCATCGATTAGAACAAAAAGAAAGAAGGTGAAAAAGATGTATGAGATAGCATGAAAAGTAAAGAGATTCTCTATTACATCACCAATGTGCTCTTCTTAGACCATATTAGATAAACTCCGTTAATCACGGGGTGAGAAGTAAACAAAGGAGGGGAGTAAGATGAAAAAAATGGGAAAAGGCGAATTTAAGAGGTACAAACAACTCCTGAAGAAAGTTAGTAAGAGGATAGATCAGTATATTAAAACTAAGGCGAAAATAAATGGAAACATCAAGCAAAAAAGATAAACAGCAGAAAGAAAAAACTAAATAAAGAAAGAAGGGATATATGGATTTGTCCCTTAGGAGTAATGAATTCTGACAATTGTCCATTAAACAAATGAGAACGATTGTCCTTTTAGACCCCTATAAATATAATTTAAAGGGGTCTATTTTATTATAGAAACTTAATACATAATACAGAATAATACAGAATACAGACCTTGATAGGGAATAGCCCTTGACAGTCTATATTCAGGTGCTAAAATAGATATAGGATGATTCGCATAATTATACTTAAGCGACTCTAAAGATATAAGAACCTGCCTCTCCGCCAACTGGCGAGTCGGCAGAACCTTTTTTCTCGCTTCGCCCCGTTTAACGGGGCTTCGCTCGAAATAAATAAATATGAAACAAAGTAATAAGCCCATCCCCCATCATTTAAATGATTTTTTGGATTGGCTGGAAATTGAGAAAGGATTATCTTCAAAAACCCAAGAAAATTATTCTAGATTCTTGAAAAACTTTTTAGATTGGTTAAAGAAAAATAAATTAGATAATCTAAAACCTCATGAACTCTCCCCTGACCATATTTGGCAATATAGAGTTTTTCTTGCTCGTCAATATGTGTCCAGAAAAAATCAATCCTTCGACAAACTCAGGATTGACCCTGAGCAGAATCGAATGGGTCAATCCTTCGACAAACTCAGGATTGACCCTGAGCAGAATCGAATGGGTCAATCCTTCGACAAACTCAGGATTGACCCTGAGCAGAATCGAATGGGTCAATCCCTCAAAAAAAATACTCAAAATTACTATTTAATTGCTTTGAGATCGCTCCTGAATTATTTTGCCGATAGAGATATCATTTCTTTACCATCAGAAAAAATAAAATTAGCAAAAGATAAAGGAGATAAACAAGTTCGTTTTCTTAATATAGAACAATTAGAAAAACTATTTTCTATTCCTGATGCCTCTAAGATTTGCGGTCTGCGAGATCGTGCCATTTTAGAAACTTTGTTTTCTACCGGGATGAGAATTTCAGAACTGACTGCTCTTAATAGAGATCAAATTAAAATAAAACCAGGAATGACAGATTTAGAACTTATCATTGTTGGTAAGGGTGAAAGAATTCGAACTGTATATTTATCGCAAAGAACACTCTTTTGGTTAAATAAATATCTTGAAACTCGGAAAGATAAAGAAAAATCTTTATTCATTAATTATCGAAGCAAAAGAAATACTCCAAAAAGATTAACACCTCGCTCTATCGAAAAACTAATGAAAAAATATGCTGCTTTGGCGGGTCTGCCATTGAATACTACTCCCCATGTGATGCGCCATAGTTTCGCGTCCGATCTTTTAGCCAAAGGAGTTGATTTAAGAACTATCCAAGAATTTTTAGGCCATAAAAGTATTGCCGCTACTCAAATTTATGCCCATGTTACCAGCAAAAAACTGCGTGAGATTCATCGGAAATTTCATAGCGGTCGTAGATTAAAAACATAAATTTGAAATAAAATAGCGGCAGGTACTTGGTATTTCCCTACCGCTTATTACTTCTTTTTATTTATCTGAATAATAATGTTATTAAAGATTTATTTTGTATATAATTCCTAAATGATTTAGTGCAAATCTGGTCAATCAACAATATTATTCCTGGTATCCACAATCCAAATCCAGCAATAACCATTCTCCCGAATTCTACCTCATAATTGTAATCAACTTTTATATAGACATAATCCAACCATTTCATTGTCAATTTATAAGTAATTATCCACAATATCATATCTGAAACAATGAGAAGAATAAGCATTAAAGCTAAAGCTGGTAGATTTATTAATACCATAACTAACGCAACTATATCTACTATCATTTTTATCACCTCCTTTGATCTTTTACCTCCTTTTATTTTTTTATCCTTTCTTTTTCAATTTCCACTTTTCTAACCTTTCATCTTCGTTTATTTTTAAGTTCTCGATAATTTTTTTCACCTGATTTTCTGATTTTTTAGCAATAAAACCTCGTTCCCTCATTTCTCTTTTACTAATTTTTTTTTCGCGATTTTTCTTATTCTTAATAAACTCTGTATCATGTTCCAAAACAGAATATAACTTTATTTGTTTTCCCATTACAATCCCCTCCTTTCATTTTTAAGCTCCTTAATAATTTTCTTCAAATAATTTTCTTTAATCAAAATCTCTTGGATCGCTTCTTTCATTTTTTCTAGTTTCTCTAACTTTTTTTCTATCTCTTGAATTTCTTTTGTCAATTCTTCTATCCCAACTTCTTTCTCTTTTAATTTAGATTCTACCTCACGATCAAATTTAATATCCCTTTCTAATTTGTCCTTTTGGGCATCTGATAGATATTCACAATTCCAAATTATCCCAATAATTATTTCTACAATATTCATTTTCTTTACCTCCTTTCTACTTCACCAAACTTTACAGGAATCTCTGGATTATAGCCCCTTTGTTTATTGTACATTATCGCCGCAACCTTTTTTGCTTGCGCTGGTGAATAAATCTTTCTTCTAAGCCAAAGAATATATTTCGAACCGTCATCTTCTATTATTTCTACATAGTACACAGGCGATCTATGTGATTTTATTTCTGGAACAGGAAACAATTTCATCTGTTTCTCCTGTTTTTCCATCCTACTAATCCTCCTTTCTTTCCTTTATTTTTATTATTTATTAAGTTTTCAAATTGCAAGCTACACAATCATGTAGTCTTATTATATCAATAATTATTTAATATGTCAATAGATCTAATATAAATAAAAGAGGTAGGGGGTTTATCCCCTACCTTGAGAATGATTAGTTATTCTTTGATTATTTAGAAATACCTCAGATTTAATTTCTGATTTAGGAATAGCAGGCATTAATCTGTTAAAAGCACTTTTAATAATCTTTTGAAGCTGTCTAATAGAAACCACATTAGAGATGTTTTCTAATCTTCTTACCGATGGCAAATTAACTCTTTTTTTATATGGATTTACAATAATTAAATTTAACCCATTTATAAGGTTAGCCCCCTTTCCAGCAATTTTATTTTTTATTTGGCGAAGATTTGTTTGATTAGTCTCATCTGTGAGAGATTTATAACTTTTAACCAGTTCCTTGTATATATTAAGAATAATTTTTTGAGATCTAATAATCTCTTTTTTGATTATCAGTCCCCTCTTCATAACAGCAAAATAGATTTTTATATCTTTTTTAATTTTTTTATCGACGTTTGTAAGAATTGCTTTTTGGCTAAGTTCTATCTGATGCTGTATAACTAAACCTGTGCTAAAATCAATAGAACTTGATTTCAAGAATTTGAGGGTTTTTTCGGCGATATCTTTGAACTTCTTTAATTCAGCAATTTTTCCAAGGACAATTATAGTTTTACCATTAATTGTGATTTTCTGATTTCCATATTGTTCGAGAATATGAATTATTTGCCTAAGAGTTGTTTCTATATCAGGGATATGATGAAATTCTGTATTTTGTTTCCAGGAAATAATTAGTGTTCCATCGTCGTTGATTAATAACCATTTTTTGATCTTTTTCATCTTTTTTCACCTCCTTATTCTATATTTTTTAATTTATTCAGTTTTCAAATTGCAGTATCAAAATTATCTCATATTTTATGATAAATGTCAAATGGAATATTAGTAATTAATAGTAATTAGTAATTGAGTAAATTCGATTGAAAAATAGATAAAATAATGATAGAATAACAGAACTTTTGAATTTTGATTTATAATTTTAACTTTTGAATTTTAATTTGTAATTTTGATTTTTGCCTTTTGAATTTTGAATTATTATTATGCGTATTTCCTATTCCAGTTTGGAAAATTTTAAACAGTGCCCTCTAAAATATAAATTTGCCAACATAGACAACATCAAAGAATCTAAGAGCAAAGAGGCTGTTTTTGGTAATTACATTCATCAAATTTTAAAATGGTTTTATCAACAAGACCCTCACTTCCCTCCCCTAGAAGGCTTACTAGAATACTATTATAATCACTGGCCCGCCTCCGCCAAGGCTTCCACCTCCGCTCTCCGAGCTACGGCGGACAAGACGGTGGGTAAACCAAAAAAAGAAGAAGGTTTTTCTTGGCAAAATGAGCATGAAGAAAAAGATTATTTTCAAGAAGGAATGAGAATTTTAGAAGAATATTACAAGAAGAATTTTCCGCCTAAATCAATGATTATGGACTTAGAAACAAGATTTGAAGCAGTGGTTGATGAAACTCCTGATGAACCCGGAGGAAAGCATATCTTGAGTGGCGTAATTGATAGAATTGATAAATTACCCGATGGCACCATGGAAATCATCGATTACAAAACTGGTAAAAGAATGCCTTCCCAAAATGATGTGGATACTAATCTACAACTCTCCATTTATGCTTTAGGTCTTCAAAGAAAATGGCCTAAGATTAAATTAGAAAATCTTCGCCTAAGTTTATATTTCCTCAAATTTAACGAAAAAATAGAGACTAAAAAGAGTCAAGAAGATATAGAAAATACCCAAAAGAAAATTATTGATTTAATTCATCAAATTCAAAACAGCTCGTTTGAACCCAAGTCCTCACCTCTTTGCAATTGGTGCGGTTATCGTCCTATTTGTCCAGTCTGGAAACATTTTTATGAAAATGGTTCGGGAAAGGAATTCAATGGTATTAATATTGAAGAGAAAATTGATGAATATTTTAAACTCCGGGAAGATAAAGATAAAATTGAGGAAAAATTAAAAGAATTAAAAAATTTAATTGAAGTTTATAGCCATCAGAAAGGATTAAAGAGAGTCTTTGGTAATAATGGTTGCTTTAATCAAGAAGTCACTAATAGAATATCTTTTGATAAGAATAAACTGAAAGCCATTTTAGAGCCTTTAGGAAAATGGGATGAAATATTAGCCATTGATGCTAAAAAACTGCAGAAGATTATAAAAGAAATTCCTCCCAAGGCAAGAGAAGAAATAGAAAAAGCCAAAAAAGTAGAAAAAGAATATAGATATTTAGAAGCGAATAACACAACAAAAAAAGAATTAGAAGAAGAATTACATTAGATCGTTTAATATTCACATTTGGTATTTTGAATGTATCCCCTACTTTCAGCTTCTTCTTTGTTTTGAAAATAAATTTTGTTTTTCTCGCTTAAATTTTGAGCTAAAGAACAATCCACAGGATAATAATATTTTCCCCGGGAACTAGCTACAAAGAGAGATTGACCTTTGGTTGTTAGTTGATTAGAAGCAGTTGATTCCTCGTTTAAATTAACTATTAATTCTTTATCAACAACTAAAGCTGGTCGGGAAATAATTTGCCCTCCTTTAATAAAGCCCAGAGAAAACACAAAACTCAAAAGAAGTAATTCTAATACAATAAAAAACCAATCTTTTTTGACAAAAACAAAGATTTTTGATAAGATATTGTCTCGGTGGGGCAACATACTTTTAAATTTTAATTTTTTAATTTTTAAACATGGCTCATACTAAAGCTGGAGGTTCAACAAAATTAGGAAGAGATTCAGCAGGTAAACATTTAGGTGTTAAAAAGTTTGATAACCAAACTGTTAATGCTGGTAATGTTTTAATTAGACAACGAGGTACTAAATGGTATCCAGGTTTAAATACCAAAAAAGGTAAAGATGATACCATTTACGCTTTAAAAGATGGAATGGTGCAATTTTCTATTAAGAAGAAAAAAGATTTTACAGGTCAGGCGAAAAAAGTATCAGTTATTAATGTGATTCCGAAGCGATAATCCGGATTTTTAAATTGGCTTCTATTTGAGAATAAAGAACTACTTTTACTTCGTAAAGCCCCTCATGTTTCAGGGGCTTTTCTAATAGAATTTGATCAGCTTTTAACTTTATTCCCCTGTCCTTTAATTCTGAGATTATTTTTCTTCTATTGACAGAGTCAAAAGCTTCTTTACCTTTCTCGCTGAATTTTAAAGGAATTTCCAAAATGATTTTTCCCATCTGAGCTGCCATTTCTTGAGCTTTTTGTTTTGCTTGCGCTTCTTCCTGTTTTCTTTTTTCTTTTTCCTGAGATGCCTGCTGAATAGTTTGTTTTGTAGCTTGCTTTATTAAACCCTGGGGAAATAAATAATTTCTGGCATAACCATCAGCCACTTCTTTTATTTCGCCTTTTGATCCTAAACCAGGCACATCTTTTAAAAGATAAACTTTCATATTTCGCAGGTTCTTTAATTTGAATTTAGCAACGCTTCCAAAGCTTTCCCTAATTGTTTGTCTTTTTCTAAATTAATTTGAGTATAAGAGCCTAAGTCTTCCTCGTTTTTAATTTCTAAATCCGGAGTTAAACCATTATCTTGGATTATTGTTCCATTAGGGGTCAACCACTTGGCGATAGTAATTTTCAAACTATTATCATTTTCTAAAGATACTAATTCTTGCACAGAACCTTTACCAAATGTTTTAGTACCAATTAATTTTATTCCCCTCTCATCTCTTAAAGCACCGGCTAATATCTCTGAAGCTGAAGCTGTTCCCTCATTAACTAAAACTACCGTAGGAATATCTTTTAATAAACCACTGCTATTGGCTCGATAAATTTTTACCTCGCTGTTGCCAAAATCCTCTTTTAAAACTATGGCTCCTTTTGGTAATAACCAACCGCCAATATTAATCACTGAATCTAAATAACCGCCAGGATTATTTCTTAAATCAATAATCAATCCCTCTGGGTTAGCATTAATAATTTGAAAAGCAGCTTGATAAAAATCAAAAGTTAATGGCTGATTAAAACTATAAATTCTTAAATACGCTATTCGCTTATTCAAAGCTATTTCATTATTTCGAGCGAAGTGAGAAACAAGGTAATCATTATTAAGCATTTGCCATTTCAAAGATGGAACAACAATTTTATCTCTTACTAATTTAATTTCTTTAGCTTCATTCCAACTTGGACGATAAATAGTTAAAGTAACGGTTGTCCCTTTTGGCCCTCGAATCAAATTAGCTGCTTCCTGACTCGATAAATTACTTGTTTCTAAGTTATCAATTTTAAAAATAATATCATTGGGTTGTAAGTCGGCTTTTTCTGCCGGGGTTCCTGGTAAAGGAGAAACTACTACAATAGTATTATTCTTGCGACCAATTTCCATACCTACACCAAAAAATTCTCCTGAGAGTTCTTGAGACAAGGCTTCATTTTCTTTAGCATTCAAAAATTCCGAATAAGGATCTCCTAAAGATTCTACCAATCCCTTAGTAGCACCTTCGATTATTTTTGAAGTATCTAAATTTTGTCTATTAACATATTTTTGAAGAATTACTTTCCACGTCTCCCAAAAAATAGCCATATCGCCAGGAGGTATTTCCGTTGGTTTTTCTCTGTTGAGAATCTTCTCAAAAGGTGATGGCAAATGAATCTTCCAACCTCGATTAACTCCCTCAAAAAAGCCAAAAAACCATATCCCTGACAAAATAAGTACAGCTATAATAATTAATAATATTTTCTTCTCTTTTCTCATGCTATCTTCAATTATATAATAACATATATGATAACAGATTTATGGCAAAAATCAAAAAAATAAGGTAAAATGAGAGAAATGAATATGTCCAATCATCGACTTTTTTTAGCTATTAAGCTACCCCAAGAGCTTTTAGCTCAATTGCATAGTTATCAAGAACAATTAAATCCTCAAATTTTTCGAGTAGTCGAGGAAGATAAGCTTCATTTAACTTTAATCTTTTTGGGCTATGTCGAAAAAGAAAAAATCAAGACAATCCAGGATATTACCTTGGAAATAACACAGAATTTTCAACCTCAGCCAATTCGATTTCTCGAAACAGGTTATGGGCCTAATCCAAAATTTCCCCGTTTAATTTGGCTTGAGGGATTTCCTAATCAGAGTTTAGAACAGCTCAAAAGAGTTTTAGAAAAAGAGTTGCGAGATAAAGCTAAAATTACTCTGGAAGAAGAAAACCGATTGTTTTTACCCCATATTACTTTAGCGAGGATCAAAACGCCTCCTCCCACGTTTAACGTGGGTCCAGGTGCGTTTAACGCACCTCCTAGCAATCTACCTCCAAAAAGAAAAATTAATACTCAAATTCATTTTTCTTTTTCTCCTCCAAGCCTTTGGTTAATGGAAAGTCAGCTGCATAAAGAAGGCGCTCAATATATTGATTTAGCAGAATTTCTGTTTAAAAATTGACAGTGTAGCTGTCATTGCGAGGAGGCCGAAGGCCGACGTGGCAATCCTAATGAGATTGCTTCGCTAATGCTCGCAATGACTAATGGTTTAAACCTAAAAATTACAAAACCTTTACCCAGCACATAACTTTACAAATTATATCTTAATCATTCTTTCAATCTTCTTTTAATTTGTAAAGTTATGTGCTGGGTGCTCAATGTTGTGATAAAATTTTTATCACTCGGCATTGAGCCTCGCTCAAAAATTTTAACAACATTGGCATGACTAATCAAACAATTGCTCAAATACTAAAAGAGATAAGTGAATTACTAGAAATAAACGGCGTGGCTTTTAAACCAAAAGCTTATAGAAAAGCTGCTCAATCCATAGAAAATTTAAAAGAAAACATTGCTTCCATTTACAAAATAGGAGGAATGAAAGCTCTTGAGAAGATACCAGGAATAGGAAAAAGCATTGCCAAAAAAATTGAGGAATACTTAAAAAAGGGGAAAATCAAATATTATGATGAACTAAAGGAGAAAACGGTCATTAGACAAATTGTTACTTATTATTTCGAAACTAAAGGAATAAACTTAGACCAACTGAAACGGGATGCCAAAAAAAGAAAAATAATTTATTCGAGGTTTACAAAACCAGCTAAACAACTCTTGGTGCTTTCTGGTTCCATCGAAAAAGCAAAAGAAGCGATTTGGAAAGTGGCTGAGTGGGCAAAATCAAGGAATTTAGATTATGCCATTGAAACAGTTTTTAAAAAATGGCTGGAATTAGATAGATTAAAACCCAAAGAGATAGTCAAAAAGCCATATTATTATGGCAACCCAATGGTCTGGTCCCAAACCCATAGAAAATGGTATGTTATTAATGATGAAGGAGAATGGTTAGAATTTGCTGGAAAACAGTCAGATATTGAATGGAGAATTATGAAATAAAAAATAAGGATCAAGAATTAAGAATTATGGAAATTCTTACTGGAGAAAAAAATCCGATTTTACGGCAAAAAAGTAAACCCGTAGAACATCTCACTAAGGAGATAAGAGATTTAATTATTCAAATGGAAAAAATTGTGGAAGACAATAACGGGGTCGGCTTAGCAGCTCCTCAAATAAATGTTTCTTTAAGAGTTATTGTCTGCAAAGTGAATAATAAATTTTACGCCTTTATCAACCCAGAAATTATCAAATCTTCCAAGGAAACTTCTTCTATAGAAGAGGGTTGTTTGAGTTTGTCTAATATTTATGGTGAAGTAGAAAGACCAGAAAAAATTATTCTCAAGGCTACTAATTCAGAGGGTAAAAAGATAAAACTGAAAGCTTTCAGATTGTTGGCTAGAGTAATTCAGCACGAAATTGATCATCTTGATGGCATTTTATTCATTGATAAAGCAAAAAATATTATCAAAGACACTACACAAAAAGGAGTATCTATATGAAATATATTTTCTTTGGTTCTTCAGAATTTGCCAAGATTGTCTTAGAAAAATTGCTTCAGAATAATCTGAAGCCTGTTTTAGTTGTTACTCAACCTCCAAAACCAAAAGGACGAAAGCAAATCCTCTCCCCTTCTCTGATTCAAATCTTCGCTGAACAAGAAAAAATTTCTTGTTTTGTGCCAACAAACTTAAATGTTGAAGATTTTATTCAAACGATAAAAAATCTTCAACCAGACTTGATCCTTTTGACTGCTTATGGAAAAATCATTCCATCAGTTCTCTTAAAATTGCCTCCTAAAGGATTTATTAATC
>Ga0100401_1003171_pt1 | contig 12594 bp, 8 predicted proteins | sample CryGeymeta201525_FD_80421 | JGI IMG/M metagenome (GOLD analysis project Ga0100401, IMG submission 80421) | Groundwater microbial communities from Crystal Geyser aquifers in Utah, USA - Crystal Geyser metaG 2015-25 | ecosystem: Environmental > Aquatic > Deep subsurface > Groundwater | place: USA...
GCCGCAAGTGAAACAGGGATTGCGATTTCGCAACAGTTGTTCATCTCTATTTTAAGGGGTGAAACTTTGGCGTCCTGCGCTGTCAATATAAAATTCATAATTGCATTTTCTTCCGGGTTATCAAATTTAAAGGTTGAAAACAATGGTTCGCCCGGCTGCCTCACTTTATCTTCGTGCTTAAATTTGAAAGAGTTTATTTGATAGAGGTTCCAGCGGTTTTCACCCAAAGTTTCCAAATGAAATTCTTTGTTGATGTCTTCCATACTTTCTTTTTGTTCTTCGGAAAATGCCCCGCCCATTCGTGCTTTTTCCCACTCTCCAATTAAACGTAGTATTTCGCCACTCTGTCCGTTGGTTTTAAAAGGCAAATCGCCCGAAACAAATGCGTAGCCAGCGTTAAATGCCGCAGATCGGGCAAGCATCCACTCAATATCTTCAACCGGCGTGTTATTTCTCATGCTAAACCAACCTAACATTCCAGGCATTAAATTACGTTGAAAATAGGCTTGGTTTTTCATGCGGTATTCGGTCTGACTCTCGCGGAAACCGGCGTACCACGGTTCACCCCAGTTCATGCGGCTGTATATGTGCCAGAAATATTGGTTGGTGCGGCTGGCATCGGTTATGATATGGTTTTTTAGTTCGTCGGTAAGGTTGTCCCACCAGGTTTTGGCGAACAGTATTTCACCATAATTTCCCATTCCGGTTGAGCGGTTTCCTTCCAGCCCATCGAACGAAATCTGCCGCAGTCCGCAGTAATTGAACAATTTTGCAATTTGCCCCGACATTTCAATACTTAATTCAGGGTCGGTCAGAAAAACTTTGTAACCGTGGTCGGCCAATTTGCTGATTGAGTTGCCTTTTTCATGCAAAGCCGGTTTTGTTCCCCAGGCGCCGCGCTGGCAATTCAGCAATTTCCAGGGTGCGGTTTCAGAAACGGTACCGTAACGGATTAACTCCTCGCCAATCATCACTGTGTGCAGGTTATTGTTTTCGTACTGATAAAAAAAACCGGGCGATTCAATGGCAATTTCAATTTGTTTTGCACCGATATTTTCGGTGATAACCGAAGTTCCAACTTTACCCAAACGTTTGTCGGGAACCGGTGTAACGTAAGGATCGTTGGTGGTAATAAAGTTGGAAAGGGTGTGCACGCCAATCATAATGCCTTCTTTTGCAGCTTTTTCGACACACATTTTCAAACCGTCCCAACCGTTAGGAAATGCGCTTTCATTCAACTCAAAATGCCCCCAGTTTTTAAACGGGCCAGAATGGTACAAATATCGTAACCCGGCCTTTTTGGTATATTCAATAGCCTGGTCGATAGTTGCTTCACTGAAATCATAAATTAAGTAAGCAGCCGAAGCCGACTGTGCCGTTTTTCCCCAAACACCATCAATGGTTGGGTGGGGGAGACCTTCTTCAACCTCAATATTCCCGATAGTTTCAAGCGTTTTTTCAACCGGACAGCCAAACAAGGCAATTTTCGACCCAATAATTCCACCGTCATCAAAAACCGGGGAGACAAAATTTTTATGACCCAGGTTTTCGATAATCCTCTCTTTATTTCGGTTGCGACAATAAGCCTGCAAAGTACTTCCGAATTTTTCAGGCTTGGCAGCTTCAACGCGGTAAAGTGTTTGGCGTTTGTTTGCCTCGCTTAAATCTGAATAATCGTCCTGTTCAAAAATATCGAATTGCGGGGTGCAGTCGTTATCTGTCCACGGGAAACCGCCCAACGTTTTTGGATTCAGCGCCTGGATTCCGATGGCAAATTCATCACCCCGGACCACGCCAATCGTTTCTCCGATTATTTTTTTGATGGTTGTTGGAACAGGGCCCCAAACAATCAGTTCAACATTTTCAGGTTGATTGAATTCAACAAGTTCAAACGTGATGTGGGTTGTTTTTTCTTCAACTTTAACTTTGGCTTCCAGTTCGTTTTCAAACAGAAAAATAAGGTTGTGGTTTTCGAAACTAACTGAAACGGGATACAAATATTTTCCATCAACCCGACACGAAAGTAACGGGGCAATTGTATCTGCTGCCAGATAATTTTTCTGAAGTTTTAAATCCTGAATCTCAGTTACAAATCCTTTTTGGTCGATACCAATTTTCACAGACGAAGATTGAAATTGCACCAGCGATTTATTTTCATTACAGGAAGAAAAAATAATTGTCAAAATGAACAGAAAGAAAAGTCGATTTTTCATGTTGAGTCTTTTTTGTTTAAAAACTTAATTCGCTGGCCAAAAATAATAAAAGGGCATTTAAAAACGGCTTTAATTGTGGTGACTGAGTTCTGTTTTCTTCAATTATTGATAGTTTTGTTGAATAAAAAATAAACTTGAATAATGAAAAGGATTTTGATTGTACTGATGACCATTTTAGTATCGTTTCCCGGATTTGCCCAAACCGGAAAAGTGGATATGTTTGTGAAGGAGTTTATCCCGTTTATTGAAAAAGAGTACCGAATTCGTCCACAGAAGGAATTTCGAGCCATCGCAGGACTTTCGATGGGTGGAAACGGTGCGTTGTTGCTTTCCATGCGTCATCCCGATTTGTTTTCATCTTGTGTAGCCATGAGTGCCGGAACTTTTACCGATGAGGAAATTCTTGCCGATGATTCTAACGACCGTTATTTTGGAAATATTTACGGTCCAAAAACCACAGACGCGGTAAGCGAACACTGGAAAGATTAGAGTCCGCTCTATTTGCTCGATAGTGTTGACAAGGAAAAATTAAAATCCATCAGGTTTTATATCGATTGTGGTGATGATGATTTTCTGTACAAGGGAAACTCGGCGCTACATCTTAAAATGCGTGATCTGGGAATTCCGCATGAATATCGGGTTCGGCAGGGTGGCCACGAATGGAGTTACTGGAGAACGGGTTTGTATGACGGGTTGAAGTTTATTTCGGAGAGGTTTCATCGGTAAATCCACTCACCCCTCGTTCCGGTTTAACCGGAACGTTTCCCCTCTCTGAATTCAGAGAGGGGAGAATAAAAAGGCTGTAAAACAGTTTTTTATTCGGGGTGAGTGAAATAAAAAAACATAAAAGCATTTTCATTATGACAGACAAACCATCTCATATTCAAAGAGCAAGAACTTTGAGAAAGAATATGACCGAAGCAGAAACTAAACTTTGGCAATATTTGCGTAACAGGAAGTTTCATAACTTAAAATTTTTAAGGCAACATCCTGTAATATATCAAATTACAAATCAGAACCCCAACTATTATATAGCTGATTTTTACTGTTCTGAGAAAAAAGTTATTGTTGAGTTGGATGGAAAAATTCATGATTTTCAAAAGGAAAAGGATGAATTCAGGGATTCAATTTTAACAGGAATGGGCATCAGGATTTTACGTTTGAAAAATGAAGAGACGGATGACATTTTTGTGACTCTTGGTAAAATTAAAGAGTTTATTTTTGGGAATGGGTAAATCCACTCACCCCTCGTTCCGGTTTAACAGGAACGTTTCCCCTCTCTGAATTCAGAGAGGGGGGATTTTTAAACTGTTTAAACAGTTTAAAAATCGGGGTGAGTGAAAGAATATAATTTTTAAATAAAATCAAAATGAAGAAACAATTAATTTTCAGTTTTTTGGCAATTGTGCTGATTGCCATTGCATGTAATTCTAAAATTGAAGTAAAACCTCCGGTAGCTAAAAAAGTTCCAAAAGAACTCACCATTCACGGCGATACCCGGATTGATAATTATTACTGGATGAATGAACGTGAAAATCCGGAAGTGATTGCACATCTCGAAGCCGAGAATGTGTATAAAGAGGCGGTGATGGCGCACACAAAACCATTGCAGGATAAACTGTTCGAAGAAATTAAATCGAAAATCAAACAGCAGGATGAGTCGGTTCCCTACAAAAGAAACGGTTATTATTACTACACACGAACTGTTCCTGAAAAAGAATATTACTTAGTTTGCCGAAAAAAAGATAATCTTGAAGCCGCTGAAGAAGTGATGCTCGATGTAAACCAAATGGCTGAAGGTAACGAATATTTTGCCGTTGGAGGAACTTCAGTCAGTCCCGATAATAAAATTGTGGCCTACGGAGTAGATACGGTCAGCCGGAGAAATTACACGGTGTATTTTAAAAATCTGGAAACCGGAGAATTACTGGCCGATCAGATTCCGATGACAACAGGTGGCGTTACCTGGGCCAACAACAACAAAACTGTCTTTTATATGCTGAAAAATGAAGTAACCTTGCGTTCAGAAAAAGTAATGAAACATACGTTGGGAACACCGGTTGAAAATGATGTCGAGGTGTTTTATGAGGCCGATGAAACCTTTAATACATTCGTATTTAAGACCAAATCTGAAAAGTACCTCGTGATTGGCAGCGAAAGTACGCTGACGTCGGAATACCGTTTTCTGGATGCCAGTAATCCTGAAGGGGAATTTAAAATCATCCAGCCGCGCACTCGTGGACTTGAATATAGAATCGATCATTTTGGCGACCATTTTTATATCCGTACCAATCTGGATGCATTGAATTTCAAACTGGTAAAAACACCGGTTAACAAAACTGAAAAGGAAAACTGGATTGATGTGATTCCGCACCGCAGCGATGTTTATCTCGATGACATTGATCTTTTCAGGGATTATCTGGTCGTTTCAGAACGAAAGGAAGGAATAACTCAACTTCGGGTAATGCCATGGAAAGGTGGCGGCGAGTATTACATTAATTTTGAAGAAGAAGTTTATTCCGCTTATTCAAATGTAAACCTCGAATTCGATACGGATATCTTACGTTTAAGCTACACTTCGCTGACCACGCCAAATTCTACTTTCGATTTTAATATGAAAACCAAAGAACGTAAACTGTTGAAGCAGGAAGAGGTGTTGGGCGGGTTTGATAAAAATAATTATGAAACCCACAGGATTTATGCAACAGCCATGGATGGCACAAAAATACCAATGACACTGGTTTACAGAAAAGGTGTGGAGAAAAATGGCAATAATCCGGCATTGATTTACGGTTACGGTTCTTATGGCGCCACAATGGACCCCACTTTCCGGCTTTCTATTTTACCACTGCTCGATCGCGGATTTGTGTATGCCATTGCTCATGTCAGGGGCGGTCAAATCAACGGCAGAAAATGGTACGAAGACGGGAAACTACTGAAAAAGATGAATACGTTTACCGATTTTAACGACTGTGCGCAGCATTTAATCGTTGAAAAATACACCAATTCTGAAAAATTGTTTGCCAAAGGCGGCAGTGCAGGTGGACTTTTAATTGGTGCGGTAATTAATTTCAAACCTGAACTTTACAAAGGAGTGGTTGCCGCTGTTCCTTTTGTTGATGTAATTACAACTATGCTCGACGAAAGTATCCCGCTTACCACGGGTGAGTTTGATGAGTGGGGAAATCCGAAAGAAGAGAAATCTTACTATTATATGAAATCATATTCTCCTTACGATAATGTGGTTGCCAAAGATTATCCGGCTTTACTGGTAACCACAGGTTTGCACGATTCGCAGGTTCAGTATTGGGAACCGGCAAAATGGGTGGCCAAACTCCGTGAATTAAAAACCGACAAAAATCCGCTGATTTTTCACATTAACATGGGGTACGGTCATGGCGGCGCTTCCGGAAGGTTTCAATGGATAAAAGATACCGCACTGGAATATGCCTTTATTTTTGATTTAGTTGGGATTCGTGAATAACAGTGATTCAGATTATTGAATTGCAGCATTTATTTTAAATCAGAATTGCAGCGAATACCCCATGAAACGGGAGATAATGTTAATTATTTGTGAATTCAAAAGTCCCGAATTTGTTATTGTTGTCCCAATATGAAACAATTGAATTGTCTGTATAAAAGAAGAAAACGGGCCATTTTTAAAGTTAAGATTCTGAACATCAATTTATATTGCATTTTTATTTGCCAAAAAGCGATAAAAAACAGCTATTAAGTCTGATTTTGATTTTAAAATATAATTGGAAAATTCAAATATAATTCAGAACTTTCACAAGTTTTTAAGAAGAAGTTTTTAACTATGGACGAATAAAACCGTTAATAAAAATCAATAATTTTTAAAAATAATCTATTTTTCTATGAAAAAAGTCATCAAATTGTAAGTGACCATGGGGAACCCGTATCATTTTGTTCGAATCAGATGATATTTTGAATTCAAAATTCTTACTGTTTATGGTGAATTGTAGTTATTAGAAAAGAAAATAATTCTAATAAATTTATGAAAAATAATTGTTGGACATTAAAGTGATCCTTTTAAGTTTTTCGGTCAGGTAATTGCGGAATAAAACACCTAACGTTATTTTTCATGATAAATAAAGCAACACGAAACCAGACATAAATCAGGTTAGTATCCCAACATCTTGAAATAAATAAGAGTAAAAAGTGTGTGTGCATTAATATAAAAAATTTGGGGAAATGTTAAAAAAGAGATTTAAGAGATCAGAGATTCAAAAAATTCTTCAGGATTATAAAAATGGAATGACGATTCAAAATATCATTAAAGAAAATGGTATTAGTCAGGCCACTTTTTACAACTGGAGAGCAAAGTACGGAACTCATTCAGCTTATGACAACGGTATGTATATCAATAAGTTAAAAGAGGAAAACGACCGACTAAAGCGAATGTACGCCGATTTGAGCCTTGAGAACCTGATGCTTAAGTCGCAATTGGAAAGAAGGGATTAAAACAATAGCCTTTAAATTGATTTAGAAAAACAAATAAAATTTGAGCTTAAAACAAAAAACCATTTCCGGGCTACTTTGGAGTTTTATTGACCAGTTTGCAAATCTTGGAATTTCCTTTATTGTAGGAATCATTCTTGCACGAATACTATCTCCTCGTGAGTTTGGCTTGATCGGAATGATTACGGTTTTTATTGCCGTATCAGAAACTTTTATAAACAGTGGTTTTAGTCAGGCTTTAATTAGAAAAAATAATTGTACACAAACTGACTATTCGACGGTCTTCTTTTTTAATCTTATTGTTGGAGTTGTATTATTTGCTGTTTTATTTTTTGCTGCACCTGCCTTAAGCAGGTTTTTTAATGAGCCAGAACTAAAATCGATTGTTCAGGTTTTTGGAATTATTGTAATTATAGGCTCACTAACCTTGATACAACGAACTATTTTAACTAAGCGAATTGATTTTAAACTGCAGGCAAATATATCTGTTATATCATCCATCGGCTCCGGGATAGTTGGGGTATCTATGGCTTATCAAGGTTATGGTGTTTGGAGTCTGGTTATGCAACGTATAATTAGAGAAGGACTTAATTCTATTTTACTATGGTTTTGGAATCGGTGGACACCTATTTTTGTTTTTAGTAAAAAATCGTTTAAGGAGCTTTTTGGATTTGGAGGTAAACTTTTATTAGTTAGTTTGATAGATACCTTGTACAGGAATATCTATTTTCTGGTAATAGGTAAATATTTTTCTGCACAGGAATTGGGATTTTACACACGGGCAGATAATTTTAAGTCACTCCCTTCAAAGAATCTGAACTCTATTATTAGTCGCGTTAGTTATCCTGTACTTTCAAGTATGCAAGACGATATTCCACGGTTAAGAAACAATTACCAAAAATTAATCCGCAGCACCATGTTTATTACCTTTATTTTAATGTTGGGAATGGCAGCCGTCGCTGAACCCATGGTGATTGCTTTAATTGGTGAAAAATGGCGGCCTTCAATAATTTATTTGCAGATGCTTTGTTTTGTGGGGATGATGTTTCCTTTACATGCTCTTAACGTGAATATGTTGCAGGTGCAAGGCCGTTCAGATCTTCTGCTGAGATTGGAAATCATAAAAAAGACATTATCTGTACCAATTATAATAATTGGTATTATTTGGGGCATTAAAATTATGATTGCAGGTATGATGGTAAATACATTAATTGCTTATTACCTCAACAGTTTCTGGAGTGGAAGAATGTTAGGCTATTCAATAAAACAACAAGTTAAAGATATTTTACCATCATTTGTTTTGGCGATGACCATGGCTGTTCTTATTTATAGTATTGGATTTCTGCTACCCTTTAAGCCAGTCTGGAATTTTATTATACAATCTGCTGCCGGAGCTATATTCATTTTTACTTTTTGTGAAATATCAAAATTTAATGATTATATTTTTGTTAAAGATCTGGTTTTTGAAAAAATAAGGGAATTAAAAAATAAAAAATAAAAAATAATATGGCACTAAACCATAATCAAATAGGCAAAATTCACACATACCAATTTTTGCGCAGTGCATTTGCATCCGAAGGATATTTTATGCCCACAAATGAAGTTATTCAGTGGTTAGAAGATCAAAATAAGATGGTAAATTTGAAAATAGAGAGAACAAGTTTTGATCAACTCAAACAGTGGAATTTTACAAATAATAATTTAATTCATGGTTCTGGTAAATTTTTTAGTATAGATGGAATCCGGGTCAAAACCAACTGGGGCAGCAAACAGGAATGGGATCAACCAATCATTAATCAACCTGAAATAGGGTATCTGGGGTTTATTACTAAAGAATTTAATGGTACTTTGCATTTCCTGATGCAGGCAAAAATTGAACCTGGAAATGTAAACTACGTTCAACTTTCTCCTACTTTACAAGCAACGCGCAGCAATTATTCACAGGTACACAATGGGAAAAAGCCACTTTATTTGGAATACTTTCAAAATGCCAAAACACATCAGATATTGTTGGATCAATTACAATCTGAACAAGGGGCCCGGTTCCTGAAGAAGCGAAACAGAAACATTATTATAAAAATTGAGGATGATTTACCGATATACGATAATTTTGTCTGGCTAACATTAGGACAGTTAAAACAACTCATGCACTTTAACAACCTGGTGAACATGGATTCAAGGACTGTTATTTCAGGAATTCCATTTGGACGTTTCGAGCCCGAAGTGATAGATTTTTTTAATTACCTGGGAAATAAGAGCAATTCAAATATAATGCATCAATTTTTTTTTAAATCAGCCTTGTCAGTGGAAGGTGGTTTACATTCCATCGAAAATATAATCACTTTTCTTACCCAGTATAAAAGTAGTTTCGATTTAGAGATTAGTCAAATTTCGTTAAACGATATGGCAAACTGGATTGTGGGTAAGGATGAAATCTACCATCAGTGTAAAAAATACTTTAAGGTAATCGCTGTGGATGTGGAAATTGGGAACCGGGAGGTGGTGAAATGGAGTCAACCCATGATTGAGCCGGCACAGGAAGGATTGTGTGCGTTTGTATGCAAGGAAATAAATGGAATTTTACATTTTGCCGTACAGGCCAAGTTGGAATGTGGAAACCATGATGTAATCGAATTTGCCCCAACGGTACAGTGTTTGACAGGCAATTACCGCCAGACCAAAGAAGGCGCTTTACCTTTTCTGGATTATGTTTTGAAAGCCAAATCACACCAAATTGTTTTCGACACGCTGCAATCTGAAGAGGGAGGCCGCTTTTTTCGGGAGCAGAACCGGAATATGATTATTATAGCAGGTGATGAAGTCCCGGTTCATTTACCGGAAAAATATATTTGGATGACTTTAAACCAACTTTTCACGTTTTTAAAATTCAACAATTACCTGAATATTCAGGCCCGCAGTCTTATAGCAGCGATTTCCTTTATTTAATGGATTTGACATGATTAGAATTGGAATAATTTGCCCCTCTGAAATTGCTATTCGTCGCTTTTTACCGGCCTTGAGCCAGTTGCCCGAATTTATGTTTGCAGGAGTGGCTGTTGCCGATAAATCCGAATGGGAAGGTGCTTCCGATGATGTCATTGAAAGTGAAAAAAGGAAGGCCAGCGAATATAAAGAACAGTATGGTGGAATAATATTCGACAGTTATTCAAGCATTATTCATTCTCCGGAAATTGATGCACTATACCTGCCCCTGCCACCTGCCTTACATTACCTCTGGGCCAAACAAGCCTTACAGGCAGGGAAACATGTTCTGATAGAAAAACCCGCAACCACTTCATTGGCAGATACAAACGATTTAATAGAATTAGCCGGAATTAATAATTTGGCTGTTCACGAGAACTACATGTTTGCATTTCATGACCAGTTAAATGTCATTCATGATATTGTTCGAAATGGCGAGATTGGAGATGTTCGATTGTTTCGCATTTCTTTTGGTTTTCCACGCAGGGCAACAAACGACTTTCGATACAATAAAACACTGGGAGGAGGCGCTTTATTGGATTGTGGTGGATACACCATTAAATATGCCAATATGCTATTAGGAGATACCGCTGAAATTGTTTACGCCCAATCTAATTATACCGATGAATTTAATGTTGATATTTCAGGATCTGCGGCATTAATTAACAAACAGAATATCACGGCACAAATAGCCTTTGGTATGGATAGTAGTTATAAATGCGATCTCGAAATATGGGGAAGCAAAGGGTGTTTAACCACTGGCAGAGTTTTAACTGCACCAGCCGGATTTATTCCCGAAGTATCAATTAAAATTGGGAATGAAACCGAAATAAGAAAATTACCCGCCAATGATGCTTTCAAAAAATCGATAATCCATTTTCAAAAATGTATTGAAGATGAAACAGTACGAAAAAATAATTACAATGAAATAATCCGTCAGGCCAGATTAGTTAATAAATTTTTAGAAAAAGCCAATAAATATTAAAATGGAAAATAAACCAATTTACGTTACGCAGCCATCTCTTGCACCATTGGATGAATACATGGAATTACTCAAGGGTGTATGGGGGCGTGGAATATTAACACACAACGGCCCCCTGGTGCAACAACTGGAAAAAGAACTTTGCAAAAGATTAAATATATCTAATTTTGTGGCCGTTTCCAATGGAACCATCGCTATTCAAATGGCAATTAAAGCACTTGAACTGAAAGGTGAAATAATTACTACACCTTTTACCTGGATTGCAACGGTTAGCGCCATAAAATGGGAAGGTTGCACACCAGTTTTTTGTGATATCGATTCTGAAACACTAAATATTGACCCAACAAAAATTGAAGCATTAATAACAGACAAGACTGTTGCCATTATGCCTGTTCATGTTTTTGGTAATTCATGTGATGTGGAGAACATTGATGAAATTGCAAAAAAACATAATCTGAAAGTGATTTACGATGGCGCCCATGCGATTGGTTCAACCTTTAATGGAAAAAGTTTACTCGAATTTGGGGATATCACAGCCACAAGCCTGCATGCAACTAAACTATTAAACACAGCAGAAGGAGGAGGTTGTATCACAACAAGTTCTGAAATTCACGAAAAGTTAAAACGTATCCGTTTTTTTGGGCACGATGATTCAAAAGATGTTATTGAAGATGGTTTTAATGGCAAAATGACAGAAGTACATGCTGCTTTGGGAATTGCTAACCTAAAGTACCACGATTTAGTGCTTGAAGATCGTAAAAGTAAGTACAGGTTATATAAAAATGCGCTATCAGCAATTCGGGGATTACAATTTCAGAAAATTAAACATGGCGAACCAAATTATTCCTATTTCCCGGTTATTTTTGAAAGTGAAATACAATTGTTGCATGTAGAAAAACAACTAAACGAACAGAAGATATACCCAAGGAGGTATTTTTATCCTTCCGTAAATACTTATACAAAAGTGGTTGAGTTTCAAAAATGCACTAAATCAGAAGATATTGCCAAACGCGTTCTTTGTTTGCCATTGTATTGGAAATTAACCGATGAAGAAATTAATATCATCATCAAATCGATAACAAGTTGCATCTCGTAACTGCGAGACGCGACCAGCTTTACGATAAACTAAAGCAGTACAACATTTTTGGCCGCCGTTATTTTTATCCGCTTATCGGTGAGTTTAGTATTTACAAAGGGCTCGATTCTTCGAATTCTGCCAATTTACCAGTAGCATAGAAAATGACCAGCAAGTGATTTGTTTGCCTATATATCCAAATCTGCAACCCCAAACATCCATTGATATTTGTAAAATAATTGAATCAAAATAAATGAGTAGGAAAACTTATACGATAGGAATATCTTGTATTGGCAGTGGTGTGGGCCAATCAGTAATTAATTCCTTACGTTTATCCAGATTACCGTTAAAAACAGTTGGTTTAGGAACCAACCCCTTTGCTTATGGAGCATACGACTGTGATGCTTATGATTACACAAAAAGCATTTCTGAAAAAGGATATGTAGATAATTTAATTAAAAAATGTAAAGAACATAACATTGACTTAGTAATTCCCGGGTTAGATGATGAAGCCCTTATTTTTGCTCAAAATGCTGATAAATTCAATAGCGCCGGCATAAAAGCAATTTATGCCGATGAAGAGTTGATAAGTATTTGCAGGGATAAAGAGAAAATGAGTCTCGAATTGAATAGAGTGGTTGATGTTTTTGTAAAAAGTTACAACAAAGAAACACTTTCTGATGATATTGCATCAGGTAAAGTTAAATTTCCTTTTATCGCAAAACCACGTAGTGGATTTGCATCGAAAGGTGTTGAAATAATACGTAGTGTAGATGACATTGTAAAAATTACAGAGGATCACATTGTTCAGGAACTTGCAATTCCTCGAATAGATGACCCCAATTATGTATTTTATATGTCAC
>Ga0100401_1003172_pt1 | contig 12593 bp, 11 predicted proteins | sample CryGeymeta201525_FD_80421 | JGI IMG/M metagenome (GOLD analysis project Ga0100401, IMG submission 80421) | Groundwater microbial communities from Crystal Geyser aquifers in Utah, USA - Crystal Geyser metaG 2015-25 | ecosystem: Environmental > Aquatic > Deep subsurface > Groundwater | place: USA...
GCGCGATTGCAAAAGTGCTCCAAGGGCGGCCGAGGCCAGCCCTTTTCCAAGCGAAGAGACCACCCCGCCGGTGATAAAGATAAATCGCGCCATGTCTCGATAGTCCCCCGTGCGTCTGGTGCCGCTGTCTTCAACGCCACCCAACGTTTCTATTTTCACGGAAGTTGAGAATACCCGGATTCGGCCTTCCCGCACAAGGTCCGTTCAGACTTTGGCCGTCCATATGCTGTACAAATCGAGTTGCCGCACCCAAAATAGGGTTCAGATTCAGCTTACTCTGACGTGGGCGGAAGTGCTGGGCCATCGCCGCCGATGGGAGGGAGAAGACTGTCCACCGGGGGGAGGGCGCTGCCGCCTGCATCATTGGACGGCGCAGGCAAGCCACCCAAGTCGTCCAGCACCGAGTTGCCGGAGGAGTTCTGTGCCGCGATCACCGTCAGGGTAACCGACGTAATCAGGAACGCGATCGCAAAGGCCCATGTCAGTTTGCCCAAGGCTGTCGCCGTTTGCCGTCCGGACATGACACCACCGCCACCGCCCATGCCCAGTCCGCCGCCTTCGGATCGCTGAAGAAGCACCACACCGATCAGGCAGATCGCGAGGATCAGATGAATGACGAGAATGACGTTTTCCATGGGCGTGCCTTATCTCACTCAACCAATTCTCTGGTCCGCGTTTCCTTAAGAGATGCGACAGGGGGCCGCAAGGGCGCTCCGGATTCCAGATTATTGATTCCCGTTCGGTCTATGGGGTCACTTTTTCACATGGCGCAGGTCCACGCAATCATGTGCCAGCGGACCTTGCCAAGGTTAACAACCCGTTAACGGCTGCGCGGCAGAATTCGGTTCCACCCAAGGCTCCCGCCCGCTATAGCGCGTCGGGGTTTAGCTATTTTCCGGAGGATGAGATGGCCAACGTCGTCGTGGTCGGCGCCCAGTGGGGCGACGAGGGCAAAGGCAAGATCGTGGATTGGCTGAGCGAGCGCGCCGACGTGATCGCGCGGTTCCAGGGCGGGCATAACGCGGGCCACACTCTGGTTATCGACGGCGAGGTATTCAAATTGCACGCGCTGCCCTCAGGGGTGGTGCGCGGTGGCAAGTTGAGCGTCATCGGAAACGGCGTTGTCCTTGACCCTTGGCATCTGGTCAAGGAGATCGAAACCATTCGGGGCCAGGGTGTCGCGATTACCCCGGAAACCCTGATGATCGCCGAGAACACGCCGTTGATCCTGCCGATCCACGGAGAGTTGGACCGTGCCCGCGAGGACCAGAACTCGGTCGCAAAGATCGGTACAACCGGTCGAGGTATCGGCCCTGCCTACGAGGACAAGGTAGGCCGCCGCGTCGTGCGCGTCGCAGATCTGGCCGATCGCACCACATTGGAGATGCGCGTGGATCGTGCCTTGGTCCATCATGACGCGCTGCGTCGAGGCCTCGGCCTTGAACCGGTGGACCGCGACGGGCTCATCGCAGCGCTGCTCGAAATCGCACCCTTGATTTTACCCTATGCGGCGCCGGTGTGGAAGGTCATGAACGAAAAGCGCCGCTCGGGCGCGCGGATCCTTTTTGAGGGCGCGCAGGGCGCGCTGCTCGACATCGATTTCGGGACCTACCCCTTCGTCACATCATCCAACGTGATTGCCGGACAGGCAGCGACCGGCGTGGGCCTGGGGCCGGGCGCGATCGACTTCGTGCTCGGGATCGTCAAGGCATACACCACACGTGTGGGCGAAGGCCCTTTCCCGACTGAGTTGAACGATGCCGACGGTTTTCGGCTGGGCGAGCGTGGCCACGAATTCGGAACCACTACGGGCCGCAAACGCCGCTGCGGCTGGTTCGACGCCGCCCTTGTGCGCCAGACCTGCGCAACCTCAGGCGTCAATGGCATCGCGTTGACAAAACTGGACGTTCTGGATGGGTTCGACGAATTGAAGATCTGTACCGGATATCAACTGGACGGCCAGATCATCGACTACCTTCCCTTCGCCTCCGACCTGCAACCGCGCTGCATTCCGATCTACGAGACCATGTCCGGGTGGTCGCAATCCACCGCCGGGGCACGGTCTTGGGCCGATCTGCCCGGCGAAGCGATCAAATACGTTCGCCGTATCGAAGAGTTGATCCAATGTCCGGTGGCACTACTCTCAACATCTCCCGAACGGGAGGATACGATCCTCGTTACCGACCCGTTCGAGGATTGAAAGAGAGAGCAACATGGCACTCAGCTACAAGGCCCGGCGGCGTTGGTCGCTCTTCATCCTCGTAATCGGACTGCCGGTCTATATTGCGCTTGTCTGGTACGTCCTGAGCCTGCTGGAGGCCTGGTCGATATGGGTTCAGATGGGCGTGTGCCTGGCGTTGAGCCTGTTTTGGGCATTCCCTTTGAAGGCTGTCTTCATGGGGGTGGGGCAAGCGGACCCTGATGCGGACCGCAAGGCATAGGTCAGGGGCGCCGAAGCACCCCATTTTTCATGCTTCGATAGCGACGAACCTACAGGCCGCGACCCATCCGGTACTGATTGCCGCCAAGGGCGACCAACACACCATCATCGGTCAAAGTCTCGACCGCGCGAATCGCTTCATCGCGTGAGATGGAGCCGTCTGTCGCGACACGCACCAGCCGGAGCAGTTGCATCCGCTTGAATTCCGTCATACCGACAGTTTTGCTCAGATACTCCGCTCCCATTTCGACAACTTCCTCGATCTCCGTCGCTTCGGAGGAGGCGAGACTGTCGGCGAAAGCGGCGAAATGGTCGATTTCTTCATCGGCTTCGATGGAGTCGGCTGACGCTGCGGGGCGATCTTCGTCCATTTCGCGCGCCAACTGCTTTTCGAGGGCTTCGATCGGATCCAGGTCGTCATCTTCTGTGTCAGACCATGCCTCGTCCTCGACCGTCGCTGCGGTCGGCGTCGTCGTGGTTTCACCTGCAGGAGCATCGGCGGGTTCACCGGTGTCCAGCGCGATATCGTCATCAAGTTCGGGCTCTTCCACCGCAGTCGGTTTGGGCACACGCGCGGTTGGCGGGGTGCGGGTTAGGCCCGCCGCGATCTGACTAGCGCGCTGAGCAAGATTGGCCAGCGAACTGACCATCTTGCGCGGCGCAGGGCGGGCCTCTTCGAGGGCCTCCACATCGATCTCTTGATCCGTCAAGGCGTGGGTGTCATTCAGGACCAGCGGCGGAGGGGTCTGCGGGCGCAAATTCTCGGCAGAGGATCCAACGGGGCGCAGGGTGGGCGCGATTTCCGCTGCGTCGGGGGAGACACGGCGCGGCACGACGGCCGTGGTATCGGTAGCAAGGTCGGTATCGACGCGCTGCTCGGACACCAGCACCAGCGGTGCGGGGCGATTCTCCACCGCCAGCGCGCGGCGCGACACGTCCACACGCACGCGTCGCGGACGCAGAACACGGGCCAAGTCGCCCCGATACTCGGCTGCGATATCGTTGACGCCTCCAAGTTCTGCTACGTTGGCACCATCGGCGGCAAGTTGGCTTTCGGCGGCGCGGGCGGCGACAGCGGCCTTCAGATGTTCGATGTTGGCGCGACGACGGCTGTTTTCCTCGGTCGACAAGCGACCTTCGGTTGCCTGGAACAGGCGATCCTCGCTGCCATCGTCGTCGCTGTTCAAGTGAGCGTGATCAGGGCGCACGCCCGGTGCTACGGCCTCGTCGGACGGAACGGCGGCATCGATGGTGGCTTCCGCTTCGAACTGTTCCGACGCTACGGACGTGGCGGTCACCTCGGACGCGCCCGTTTCAAAAGCTGCGGCGAGTTCGGCAGCTGAATCGTCGTCATCGGCTTCGATAACCGGTTCCGGAGCGGCGCCTTCGCCACCGGCGGAGATCAGTTCGTCGTCGGGCTGAACCGTGACCGGGCGTTCGCCGGTTTCGGCCAGCGCTGCGCGGCGAATGCGGGCGAGGCGCGCGGCAACAGACGCTCCGTCCAAGGCAGTGTCGGATTCAGGTTCGTCGGCGAAGAGCGAGTCGACGTCATCGTCGGTCGTTTCGTTCATGTCGTCGAAGCCATCCTCGATGTCAGCAATGCCGACAATGAGACTTTCGTCCAGATCTGCGTCATCTGTGGCCACAGTTTCGGCATCGTCCTGAAGCACAGCGCCTTGGGCGGCGAGGGCGGCCGCCACGGCGATGAGAGTGTCGGCGCCGACGTCGAGGCTTTCGTCGATCAGATCCTCGTCCGCGGTATCGCTGAAACCGTGATCGAGGGTGTCGTCCCCCGAAAGCGTCATGGCGGTATGAGCCGAGACCTGAACTTCAGGATCAGCCTGCGCCGGAGCATCGGACGCCATCGCAGCGGCGATTTCGGAAAGGGTGTCGTCATCCCTTGCAGCGCCCTGCTCGGCGTCATCGTCGGCGATGACGTTCGCGCTCTGGAAGAGGGGATCTTCCGCATCGGTTGCGTCCGCCTCTTCATCGACCTCGTTGGACGGGACCTCCAGTGAAGAACGATCACCGGCTTCGGCAAAGTCAGGTGCATGTTCTTCAATGACGTCTTCGATTTCGGCGGCGGTGTCGTCCTTGGCCTCGGCTTCGAAACTTTCCCATGTGTCATCCGCGATCGCGCCCGTCACTTCTTCCAGCGTGACTGCGATGACGGGTTCTTCGTTGTCGAGATCCTCGTCAGGGGAACCCCCGACCCCGAGAGCCGGATCTTCGACCTCGTCCACCGGGCCTTCGATAACCTCTTCGGCAATCGCATTCTCGTCTGCCTCGGCAAGCGGCACATCTTCGGCGGACTCGGGCGACACGCTTTCGACGGCGTCCTCGATTTCAGCCCGCGCGCGGACGGTCGGCGCAGCCATGAAGGCTGCTGCCGCTTCGTCCTTGACTTCAGGGCGCAGGACCAGGTTGTTGTCCGTCAGACGCGCTTCCACCCGGCGCTGAATCGCGGCCTCGGTAATGCGGTGCAGGGTCTCTGCGTCGGGCGTCGGAGGTTCGGCCCCGAAATACCGATCCTCGGCGGCGAGGTCGCGGAAGTATTCAGCAATCGCCTTCATCGCCTCGAACGGACGATCGAACCCTTCCAAGGTACAGGAAAACGTGCCGTATGAGACCGTCAGGATCTTGTTTTCGTCACTCATTGCTCTGTCACTCTGCTCGTCCGGAAGACACCGGAATTTATCATTCTCTGGTCGAAGGTGTAACAAACTGTTTCCATTCAAAAGCGACGTGAATTGGACCTTTCCGTGAAGAATGACCACGATCGTGGCAACAACGTGCCGACTTCAGAGGATGCGCAGGGATTGTCTTTTAAATTCAAGGGACCGGTTGGATTAGTCGGTGGCGGTGGTCTGGATGCGGCAACGGTCGAAATCCTGCGCGAGCGGGTAGATTTTTTTGTCGGGGCCGATGGTGGTGGCGATGCCTTGCTCGCCAATGGACTGATTCCCGAAGCCGTGATCGGCGATTTGGATTCGCTCTCCGTGACCGCGAGGCGGGCGATTCCTCCGGGTCGGATCCACTTGGTGGAGGAGCAGGACAGCACCGATTTCGACAAGGCGGTCCGTAGCGTCGATGCGCCCCTGATCCTGGCGGCAGGGTTTTCTGGTGCTCGTCTCGACCACGAATTGGCCGCGCTGCACGTGCTGGTGTGCTACCCGGACCGTCCCGTCATCGTGATCGGGGCGCAGGATTTGACAGTTCATGTCCCTGCCAGGTTGGTTTTGCGGTTAACGCCCGGTCAGCGTCTGTCGTTGTTTCCCCTCGACGGGGTGCGAGTGCGTGCGGAGGGATTGAAATGGTCTTTCGAGACCCTCGATCTGCATCCGGCTCGGCGCATCGGAACGTCCAATGCGGTGCTCTCTGGCGATGTCGCACTGTTCACCGATCGTCCAGGTCTGCTCTTGATCGTGCCGCGCGAAGAACTGGATGCGGTGATCGTGGGGCTGGCGGAGGTAGAATTTCACTCGCCCCCCGGCTGAGCCTCAGCTAAAGACGTGTCACACAGTTGCCATAGAAGACGAGATTACAGCCCATGACGGCCGAGCTTTCCCCTATCGACAAGGCCAAATACGTTGCCGCCCGTCGGGCTGTCGAATTCGTGGAGGATGGCATGCGTGTCGGTCTCGGTACCGGATCGACTGCAGCCTGGATGGTGCGATGCCTCGGCGAGTTGGTCCGCGGAGAGGGCATGATGATCACCGGCGTCGCGACATCACAGCGCACCGCCGATCTGGCGCGCGAAGTCGGTGTGATCGTCAAGACGCTGGACGAGGTGCGCTGGCTGGACCTTACGATTGACGGAACGGACGAATACGATCCGAACCTGAATCTGATCAAGGGCGGCGGCGGTGCGCTGCTGCACGAAAAGGTGGTGGCGACGGCGTCGGACCAGATGGTGGTGATTGCGGATCTGTCCAAGCAGGTCGACACGTTGGGAGCGTTCCCGCTTCCGGTGGAGATCATTCCATTCGGCTGGCAGACTACCAAGGCACTGATCGAAGAAATGTTGTCGAACGTCGATGTGTTGGGGCGCTCTGCCTCGCTGCGGCTGTCTGGCACACAGCCGTTCAGGACGGATGAGGGAAATTTCATCCTCGACCTGCATTTGCGACGTATCGCGCAGCCGGCGCAGGTCAGCCTCGTGCTCAACCAGATCCCCGGCGTGGTGGAAAACGGATTGTTCCTTGATATCTGTGACGTGCTGGTGATCGGCAATGCTGACGGCACCGTGGAGGTGCGGGACATCAACAACGGAACGATCGAGCATGAACGGGTAGATGTGATCGACACCGAGAACCTGTTCGTGGATATCCGCGATTGATCGGAATGGTGTGAAGACGGAGGTGCCCGATTTCCACCTTCGTCCGGGGCCACCGCCCCTTCCTGTCTGCTTGTCCAAAGGATTTCAGGAAATTGAAGGAGGGTCTGGGGTTGTTGTCCCCGGCAGTCTGGCCATGGGCGTGGCCATGTGAAATACCGGTGCGTGATCGCATGCTGACCCCGGAGGCCACCCCATGACCGAATTCGACTATGACCTCTTTGTCATCGGCGGCGGATCGGGCGGAGTGCGGGCCGCGCGCGTGTCGGCGGGCCTCGGTGCCCGCGTGGCGCTGGCCGAGGAAAGCCGGATGGGTGGCACCTGCGTCATCAGGGGCTGCGTTCCAAAGAAGCTTATGGTTTTCGCCTCGGGCTATCGGGAGGGTTTCGCCGAGGCACGGGCCTATGGCTGGGACGTGCAGGACGGCACGTTTCAATGGTCGACGTTCCGCGACCATCTGAATGCGGAACTGGACCGTTTGGAACAGGTCTATCGCAAACTGCTTGATGGCTCCGGGGTGACGGTCTTTGACGGACGCGCCACGGTGGCCGATGCTCACACGGTGACGGTCGGCGGCGCGTCCAAGACTGCCAAGCACATTCTTGTGGCGACGGGCGGGCGGCCCATGCGGCCTGACACGACAAATGCGCATCTGGGTATCGTCTCGGACGATATCTTCCATTTGCCGGAGCTTCCCAAACGTCTTTTGATCATCGGCGGCGGCTATATCGCCTGCGAATTCGCCAGCATCATGTCGGGCCTCGGTGTCGAGGTGACGCAGTTCTACCGGGGCGCGCAGATCCTGCGGGGCTTCGATGACGAGGCGCGCGGGTTGATCGCCGAAATGATGCGTGAGCACGGGATCGATCTGCATCTTGGGACCAACATCGTGGAGATGGTGCCAGCCGATGCGGAGCGGCCCGATGGCGGCGGCGGACGCGATGCCGCCATGGGCGCCCCGGCGCAAGCGGTGCAGGTGGCCGAAGCCAAGGGCAGCGCGGGCGGTCCGATCCGTGTGAAATCCACCAATGGACATGAAGGCGTCTATGACCAGGTTCTGTTCGCGACGGGACGCACACCGAATACGGAAGGTATGGGGCTGGCCGAAGTCGGTGTGACCATTGGCCGATGGGGCGAAGTCGCGGTCGACGACTTCAGCCAGACCGGCGTGCCTTCGATTTATGCGATCGGAGACGTAACCAATCGGGTAAATCTGACGCCCGTGGCGATCCGCGAGGGAATGGCCTTCGTGGAGACAGTGTTCAAGGGTAATCCGACGCCGGTGGATCATCACCTGATCCCGTCGGCTGTCTTTACGCAGCCGGAATACGGCTCGGTCGGATTGACGGAAGAACAGGCGCGCGACCAGGAAGAAGTCGAGGTTTATTGCACCTCGTTCCGGCCCATGCAGACGGCCTTCGCGGGCAAGCCGGATCGGGTCTTGATGAAACTGATCGTCTCGAAAGCGACCCGGAAGGTGCTTGGTTGTCATATCGTGGCTCCTGGCGCGGGCGAGATGATCCAGCTTGCTGGCATCGCCTTGAAAATGGGTGCCACAAAGGAGGATTTCGACCGTACGGTTGCAGTTCATCCCACGATGTCGGAAGAGATCGTGACGATGCGCGATCCAATTCGGACCGCGTGAGGCGCGCATCTGCGCGTCAAAACGCCCTTCAGCGGGTGCAAATCGGGAAATCAGCCCCATATAGGGCATCAACAGACGATTATTCGTAAGAGGTTGAGACAACACATGGCGGGAAACAGTGGCGGACCTTGGGGCGGCGGTGGCGGCAGCGACCGTGGAAGCTCCGGCGGCAATGGTGGTAACGGCGGCGGCAACAACAATGGCCCTCGACGTCCCGGTGGCCCGGGTCAGATCCCCGAGATCGACGACCTTGTGCGCAAGGGTCAGGAACAACTGCGCGTCCTGATGGGTGGTCGCGGCGGCGGCAACGCTGGTGGCGGTCAAGGCGGCAGCGACCCGATCAGCCCGCGCACGCTGTGGATCGGCGGTGTGATCATCGCACTCTCGGCATGGGTTTATGCGTCCGTTTACACCGTGCAACCGGAAGAGCAGGGGGTCGAACTGCTGCTTGGGTCTTTTGCCGGCACGACGGACCAAGGTCTCAACTTCGCGCCGTGGCCGATCATCCGGGCCGAGGTGGTCGGGGTCACGACGGAACGAACCGAGGAGATCGGCGTCAACCGTTCGGGCGCGTCCGACACGGGACTTATGCTTACCACCGACGAAAACATCGTGGATATCGATTTCGATGTCGTCTGGAATATCAACGACCCGGCGCTGTACCTGTTCAATCTCGCCAACCCGGAATTGACCGTTCGTGCCGTGGCCGAGTCCGCGATGCGCGAGATCATCGCGAGTTCCGAATTGGCACCGATCCTGAACCGTGATCGTGCACTGATCGCCGATCAGACACGGACGCTTATCCAGCAGACGCTGGACAGCTACAGTTCGGGCATCAACATAATCCGTGTGAACCTCGACCGGGCGGACCCGCCCACCGAAGTGATTGACGCCTTTCGCGAAGTCCAAGCCGCCGAGCAAGAGCGTGACCGCCTGGAGCGGACGGCGGACGCCTATTCCAACCGTGTCACAGCCGGGGCCCGCGGTGAAGCTGCGCAGATCCTCGAGGAAGCGGAAGGTTACCGCGCCCGGGTGGTTAACGAAGCCATTGGTGAGGCGAGCCGGTTTCTGGCCGTGCTCGAGGAATATCGCAGCGCGCCGGACGTGACCCGCCGCCGTCTGTACCTGGAAACGCTGGAGCGGGTATTCGGAGAAACCGACCTCATCATTATCGATGGAGAAAGTTCCGGTGGGCAGGGGGTCGTGCCTTATTTGCCTCTGAATGAATTGCGCCGGACGCCTGGCGCCACAACGACCACGGGGAGCTCGAACTAAGATGCGCAGGATTACTTACCTTGTCCCGATTGTCGTGGTCGCCATAGCAATTTTTGCCTCGTCGCTCTTCGTGGTCGATGAACGTCAGAGAGCGCTGGTCCTTCAGTTCGGTCAGATCCGCCAAGTGATTGACGAGCCGGGGCTGAACTTCAAGATCCCGTTCATCCAGGAAGTGGTCTACTACGATGACCGTATCCTGTCGCTTGACACCACGGCGACCGAGGTGACGCCGTCCGACGACAGGCGCCTTGTGATCGACGCCTTTGCGCGTTACCGCATCGCTGACGTGGTGCGGTTTCGGCAGGCAGTTGGCGTCGGCGGTATCCGTGTTGCGGAAGCGCGACTTGAAGGCATTCTCAATGACCGGATCCGGGCCGTTCTTGGTGCCGACGGCGTGACGTCGAATACCATCCTGTCCGACGAACGCTCCGTTCTGGCCGACGAGATCACCATCCAGGCGCGAAGTTTGGCAAATGCACTTGGGGTCGAGGTGCTGGACGTGCGGCTCAAGCAGACCAACCTGCCGGCACAGAACCTCGATGCGACCTTCGCGCGGATGCGTGCGGAGCGCGAAAGGGAGGCCGCAGACGAGATCGCGCGCGGCGAGGAAGCGGCGCAAAGGATCCGCGCCGTCGCAGACCGGACCGTTGTCGAGCTTGTGTCGGAAGCCAACCGCGAGGCTGAAATCACCCGCGGTGAAGCCGATGCCGAGCGCACGCGCATCTTCGCTGAGGCCTTCGGTCAGGATGCCGAGTTCTTCGACTTCACCCGGTCGCTCACCGCGTATGAGCGGGCGCTCGGGCCGAACTCAAGCTTCGTGATCGGTCCGGACAGTGAATTCTTCGGGTATTTCGACGGCTCGGCGCTTGGCGGCGGCAATTCCTTGGCAGCGCCGGCACAATAACGCCGATGGGCATCGCCATCCTGATGGGCCTTGGCATGGCCCTTGTGATTGAGGGGCTGGTGTTCGCACTGGCCCCGTCGCGTCTGGAAGACATGCTGCGTCGGCTGGCGGCGGTGCCGCACCAAACCCGACGCATGATTGGACTTACGGCGATCGCTGCAGGCGCCGTTCTGATCTCGTGGGCGCTCAGCCTGGTCTGACTCTCGGTTCGGGCGCGCAGATTGTGATTGGATTGCCATCGCCTCCATGGCACCTTCCGTTTTGATCGGATGTGTCTTCACGCCCATGTTACGCATCCGGCGCGCGCCTGCGGCAACCTGAACTTGATTCCCGCAAAGAGCGCGCAAATATGACTAAAAGGTGGGTGTGTCCACTCGAAGGTTTTTCAGGAGGCGCTTTGCCGTGACGATCAACTCCAATTCCCCTTTTCCCTCCCATAATCGCCGCGCTTTCAATCAGCGCACGGTCTCGCAGATCAAGGTTGCAAGCGATAGCCGCAGCAAGGACATGCGCGCCGTGATCGGTGCCTTTATGGCCCTGCTGACAGTTCTGGCGCTGGCGCTGAATGCAGCTCCTGCACGCGCGCAGACGACAGTACTGGGAGGGTTTGCCGACCTCGTGGATCAGGTGGGCGATGCAGTGGTGAACATCACCACGTCGTCGGCCGTGGCCGGCCGCGCCGGGGGACCCAACCCGATCGTTCCCGAAGGCTCGCCGCTGGAGGACTTCTTCAACGATTTTCTCGAACGTCAGGGTCCCGGTGATCGCCCCCCGCGCCGCAGCCAAGCGCTTGGGTCGGGCTTCGTGATCTCGGAAGATGGTTTCATTGTCACCAACAACCACGTCATCGAGGGTGCCGACGAGATCATGATAGAATTCCGCAACGGCTTGGAGTTGCAGGCCCAATTGATCGGCACCGATCCCAACACCGATATCGCCCTTTTGCGCGTTCAAAGTGATGACCCGCTGCCCTTCGTCCCGTTTGGTGTCGCGTCCGAGCATCGCGTCGGAGACTGGGTCATGGTCATGGGCAACCCGCTGGGTCAGGGTTTTTCTGTGTCCGTCGGGGTGATTTCCGCTTTCGGACGCGAGCTCAACGGTACCTATGACGACTTCATTCAGACCGATGCAGCGATTAACCAAGGGAACTCGGGCGGTCCGCTCTTCAACCTCGAGGGTGAGGTGATCGGTGTCAACACTGCGATCCTGTCGCCAACGGGCGGCTCCATCGGGATCGGCTTCGCTATGTCCTCGGATGTCGTGAGCCCCGTGGTTTCGCAGCTGCGTGAATTCGGAGAGACCCGGCGCGGTTGGCTTGGCGTGCGGATTCAGGATGTCACTTCCGAAATGGCAGAGGTAATCGGACTCAATGCAGCGCGCGGAGCAATGGTCACCGATGTCCCGCCCGGCCCGGCGCTGGAAGGCGGGATCGAGGTGGGAGACGTGATCCTGTCCTTTGACGGTCGGGATATCATCGACACGAGGGGTCTTGTGCGTCTCGTTGGCGAATCCTCAGAAGGGGAGAGCGTGCGTGTTGTGGTGTTCCGCGATGGCGGCACCGAAACGCTTCGCATCACCCTGGGACGCCGTGAGACCGCGGAGGCGGAGGCGGAGCCTGCGCGGAGCGGTGACGTTCCCGGCGCTGCTCCGTCGAGTGAGATCCTCGGATTGAGCCTGACGCCCTTGACCGACGAGTTGCGGCAGCAGTTCAATGCGGCGGGTGTTGCAAACGGCCTCGTGATCCTATCCCTTGACCCGGCATCGGACGCCGCAGAGATGGGCTTGCAGGTGGGGGATATCATCACAGAGGTGACCCAAGCCCCGGTCGGCAGTGTTGCCGATCTTCAGTCCCGTATCGACGCTGCGGAAGAGGCAGGACAGAAATCCATCCTGATCCTGATTCGCCGCGACGGAAATCCGCGCTTCATGGCTTTGAATATTGAAGACGAAGGGGCGGAAGCAGACCAATAAGCATCTGGTCTGCTTTCCTTAC
>Ga0100401_1003173_pt1 | contig 12591 bp, 6 predicted proteins | sample CryGeymeta201525_FD_80421 | JGI IMG/M metagenome (GOLD analysis project Ga0100401, IMG submission 80421) | Groundwater microbial communities from Crystal Geyser aquifers in Utah, USA - Crystal Geyser metaG 2015-25 | ecosystem: Environmental > Aquatic > Deep subsurface > Groundwater | place: USA...
CCCGATTGAAGCGGCTTTAGCTTATAAAAAATTGGCGGATGAGTTTAATCTGACGCAGGAAGAAGTGGCTAAGAGAGTAGGCAAGTCCCGGTCGGCCATAAGCAATTGCCTGCGCTTTCTTAATCTGCCGGAAGAAATCCAAAAGGCTTTAGTGCAAGGCAAAATCAGCGAAGGGCACGCCAAATATTTAATCGGCCTTGATTCCGAAGCCAAGCAGATGGCTTTGTTTAAAAAGATTTTGCGCCATAATTTAACGGTGAGAGATACAGATAGCGAAGCCAAAAAAATGGGCGGGACTAAACAGGCGCGGGTTAAGATTGATTATGCGGATAAAGACCGGGAATTTTCCTTGCGGGAGTTTTTTGGCACGAAAGTGGAAATTAAGCGCAAGGGTAAGGGCGGGCTGGTTGTTATTAATTTTTATAGCGACGAGGAGCTGGAAAATATAATGGGAAAAGTGAAGTAATTTTCGATTTACGATTTACGATTTTTGATTTTAAAATAAGATGGGCGCGTTTTAAGCGTTCATTTTATTTATGCTATAATGTAAATATGCGAAAAAATAAAGAAAAAACAAAGCGCATCGGGATTGACGCTCGCTTTTATGGCCCGATTGGCAAAGGCTTAGGCCGGTATACGGAAGAGGTTGTGGATAAGGTAGTGGCTTTAGACAGAGAGAATGAGTATATAGTTTTTTTAAGCCAGGGAAATTTTACCGAATTTGTTTCTGGCAACCCGAAAATGAAAAAAGTTTTGGCCGATGTGCCCTGGTATACTCTGGCTGAGCAAATTATTATGCCCTACCTTATTTGGCGGGCGCATCTTGATTTAATGCATTTTCCCCATTTTAACGTGCCGGTCCTGACGCCGGTCAAGTTTGTCGTTACCATCCATGATTTAATTTTAACGAAATTCCCTACAATCCGGGCCACAACTTTAAGCCCGCTTTTTTATAAAATAAAGAACCGGATTTATCGGATTGTTATCTGGTTGGCAATAAAAAGGGCGAAAATCGTCATTGCTGTTTCGCAGTTTACCAAAGATGATATCGTCAGGCAGTTTAAAATCAAGCCGGACAAAGTGGTTGTTACGTATGAAGGAGTTTCCGGTTTGCTTAATAAAAAGTTAGGTGGTTTTTCCAATGACAAAGAAATTCTTTTAGGTTATAATATAAGCAGCCCCTTCTTACTTTATGTAGGTAATGCTTACCCGCATAAGAATTTAGAAGGATTGGTTAAGGTTTTTTCCGTTATCCACGGGAAAAGGCCTAATTTAAGTTTAGTTTTAGTGGGCAGGCAGGATTATTTTTATAAGCGGGTGCAAGAGTTTACGGAAAAATATTGGGGTGAAAAAAGCCCGGTGATTTTCCCCGGCTTTGTGCCTGACAAAAATCTGAAATTCCTATACAGCCAGGCCTTAGCTTACGTGTTTCCCTCGTTTTATGAAGGTTTTGGTTTGCCGCCTCTGGAGGCGATGGCTGGCGGCTGCCCGGTGGTAAGCTCCAATAAATCCAGCTTGCCGGAGATTTTAGGAGAAGCGGCAATTTATTTTAACCCGGAAGATGAGGGAGAGATGATAAAGCAAATAGAAAAAATTATAGAAGATAAAAATTTGCGGCAGGAATTGGTAAAAAGGGGATATGAACAAGTAAAAAAATATAGCTGGGAGAAATGCGCGCAGGAGACTTTGGGGGTTTATGGAGAAGTTTTAGGGGATAAAAATATTTAATAAATTTTTAATTATCAATTGTCAATTATCAATGAATTTTCAATAAAATGATAATTTAGAAATTGAAAATTGATAATTGATTGAAAATTCGAAAATTGAAAATTTAGTCAAAAATGTCCAAGGATAACAAATTAAATATTTTATCTGTCAAAAAAGAAGACCGGTCTTCCCGTTTTGTCGTGGATTTGAAAAAGGCGGCGGAAGAAGGAAAAGCGGGAAATAAAAAGAAAGCTGATACTTATGGCGGCGGCGATTTTTTTGAAAGGCTGGCGGAGTTTGATTTTAAGAAGATTTTATCTAAGGGCAGTAACTTAAAAAAAGACTTCTCTGATTTTTTTGCGAGTTGCCGCCAGGACAAAACTAATCTTGCCAAAGGAGCCGGAAAATTATTGGTCGCCAGCAAAATGCCTCCGGAAACGAAAGAATCTTTAATCGCCGGGTCTAAATTAGCTCTTGAATGGCTCGATATTTATAGCGGGAAATTAAAACAACTGGCTTTTTTCAGTTTAATTAAACTTGTCTTCGTTATTTTCTTTAAGATAGCCGGCTGGTTTTATAAAGTTTGCTACCGTCTCGGCTGGCTGATCTTATTTTTAATCCGATTTTTAGGATTAGTCCTTTATGAACTTCTAAGGTTGGCTTGTTTAGTTATCTATAAGTTTTATTTAGGAGCTAAATTTATCAGCCAATTTTTGTATGTAAATTTCAGGGATTTTGCCGAGGAGATTTTTGGAATGGCAAGAAAGTTTATTTTTCTGTTATTAAAAAAATTAAACATAGGATGGGGCTGGTCGTCAGTAAAGGCAGAGAGTGTGGCGAAAATCATAAAGAAGGAAAAGACGCATCTTAGCCAGCGGTTGGAAGATAGTTTTGAAGAAAAGAAGGCAGAGATATTGGTAAACCCCGTTAGAAAAATAAAATTTGCCTGGCGGCGTTCAGTTCTGGGCTTTGCTTTAGTCTTGTTGGTTTTAATCCTGCCTTTTAAAATTTTTGTTTATTACAAATCGCTTGATTTAGAAAAATTGCGGGGTAAGATTCTTGGCGCTTCTGAAGCGGCCATTGGCAGTTTAAAAGAAGCTTCGGAATCAGCGGTTACCCTTGATTTTGAACAAGCCAGTTATGATTTTTCCCGTGCCGGCGAGGATTTTTTAAAAGCCCAGGACGAGCTGGCCGAGATAAACGACCTAATTTTTTCTTTAGCTTCCCTGGCGCCCGGAGGGGAAATAAAACTGGCTTCGGAAGGAAAGAAAATTTTAGCCGCCGGACAAGTCGCCTCAAGTTTGGGTGAAAGTTTGAGTTTGGCGATGCAAAGCTTATTCGAAAATAAGGATAAAGGTATTTTGGAGATACTAAATGGCTTTGCTGAATATGGGAAAATAACCGCCGGCGAAGCCGCTGATTTAAAAAATAAATTGGCGGAAATAGATGCGGGCGCCTTGCCGCAGGAATACAGAGAAAAATTTTTACTCCTTAAAGGAAAAACAGAAGTTTTAGAAAAAGGGTTAGCGGAATTTATTGGCTTAATGGATAAGCTAAGAATTTTTTTAGGAACTAACCAAAACAAGCGGTATTTATTGGTTTTTCAGAATAATGCGGAAATGCGGGCGAGTGGCGGCTTTATCGGCAATTTTGCTTTAGTTGACCTGGCGGGCGGGAAAATAAAAAACATAGAAGCGCCCGGCGGAGGCAGCTATGATACGGAGGGGGGACTGCGGGAACTAGTAGCGGCGCCGGAGCCATTGCATCTGGTTAATCCTTTGTGGCATTTTTGGGACGCTAATTGGTGGCCGGATTGGCCGACCTCGGCCCAAAAGTTAATGTGGTTTTACGAAAGAAGCGACGGGCCGACGGTTGACGGCGTCATCAGCTTTACGCCAACGGTTTTAGAAAAGTTATTGGCGATAACCGGCCCAATTGATATGACCAAGGATTATGGCGTAACTTTAACCGCGGAGAATTTTTGGTTCACTACCCAGAAAATCGTTGAAGCCAAGCCGGTAGCCGGAGGAGAAAACAAACCCAAAAAAATCATCGGGGATTTGCTGGATAAAATTATTATTGACTTGCCGGCTAAGTTAGATAAAGAAAAACTAATTAAAATTCTATCTTTAGCTGAAGAAAGTTTAAGCGAGAAGCATATTTTATTTTATTTTACCGATAGTGAATTGCAAAAAGAAATAGAGAAATGGGGCTGGGACGGAAAAATCAGGGAAGCAAGCAAAGATTATTTGTCCGTGGTTAATACTAATATTGCCGGTGGCAAAAGCGATAGAAAAATAAAAGAGAAAATAAATTTAGTGTCAGAAATTATGCCCAATGGTTCTGTTATCAATACTTTAAAAATAGAAAGGCGCCACGAAGGGATAAAGAACGAGCCGTTTGTTGGCGTAAGGAATGTGGACTGGCTAAGAGTTTATGTTCCTTCGGGGAGCGAGCTTTTAGAAGCGCAGGGTTTTAACCGGCCGGATGAAATTTATTTTGAGGAGCCGGAAGATGAATGGACAAAAGACCCTCTAGTTTATCGCGAGGAAACAACGGCTAAAGTCCACGAAACCAGTGGTACAAAGATATATGATGAAGACGACAAAACCGTTTTTGCTAATTGGTCAATGGTGGATCCGGGGAAAACCGCGACGATTTATTTAAAATACAAGCTGCCTTTTACTTTAAAAGAGGAAGAAAAGGGAGATGGTTTCATTGATAAAATAAAAGTGCTTCTTAACCCGGGCCAGACAGAGCTTATGCCTTATACTTTATTGGCGCAAAAGCAAGCCGGCTCTTTGGGAAGCGAAATTAACACCAGTTTGAAACTAGCTGATAATTTTAAGATAGTCTGGAAATATCCGACCGGCCTGCCTTTAGTGCCTGATGGCTGGCAGATAAGCGATAAATTAAATACGGATAAATATTGGGCGGTGATGCTGGAGAAAGAGGATTAAGAAATTTCTAATTTCTCCCGCCACTTTATTATAATCTATAGTGGGCGGGATCCCGCTAGGGCGGTGATAATTCACCTAATTTCTAATAAAAATCCCAAATCCCAAGCCCAAATTTCCAATAAAGTTACAAATCCCAAGTCAAAAAAAGTTATTGTATTAATAGTTTATTGGGATTTTGTTGGAAATTGGGATTTATCACCGCCAGGGGCGGGATCCCGCCTACAAATTATTATAATAAAGTGGCGGGAGAACTTGGGATTTATGAATTAAGAAGTTTTGAGTTCCGAAATAACAAGTTTGACTTTTACATTTTGATATTCTATTTTGAATAAAAAGTAAAGATATTATGCCAAACACAAACAAAAACGATAACGATTATGAAGGGAAAATAAAGGTGAGAAACGGCAATTCCGGCTTGTCGGAATTTGTAAAACGGCCTTTGCCGACTGATGATGAGATAGAGGAGTTTGAGGAGGCGGTTCATGAAGAAGCGCGAGAAGAGGCGATTGACGACAGCTTGTCGGAAATTTATCAGGATGAAAAAGGCGATATGGTGGATGTCAGACGGCTAAATATAAAAAAGAAGCGGGGATTTTTTTTTAAGATGCTTAATGTTATTTTTTTTCTGGCGATCCTGGGTGGTTTGGGTTATGGCTTTTATTATTATATTTTCCGCGGCGGCTCTGACGCTACGGCCCTGGATTTATCAATTTCGGCTCCGGAAAAAGTTATCGCCGGGGAAGAGTTTTTTTCCACCCTTTCTTACAGAAATTTAAGCCGGGCGGAAGCGAGCAAAATAAGGATTGAGGTTACTTATCCGGAGAATTTTATATTTTTAGACAGCCAGCCGAAAGCGGCAGAAAAAGATTCGGTCTGGCAATTTGATAAATTAGCAACCGGGGAAAGCGGTGAAATAAAAATAAAAGGGAAAGTAGTTAATGGGAAAGAGACAAACAATATAATTTTAGCCAAAATAACTTATACGCCGGCGAATTTTTCTTCGGAGTTTAAAAAAGAGGCCTCGCATACTTTTTCTGTCGAAGATATAGGAATAGACATAAGTTTTGATTATTCCTCATCGGTTTTAGTCGGGCAGGAGAACGAAATTGCCGTAAAAATTAAGGCCCAGGAAAATAACTTCCTGTCGCAGTTTAAACTGACGATTGACCCCTTGGAAAACATGGAAATTATTTCCGCGACCGTGACGGAAGCAAAAGAAAAAAAAGAGGGTCGGAATTTAAGAATAGAGCCAGCGAGGCCCGGCGTTTATAATGTAAGCGAAATAGGGAGGCAGGAGCAGGAATTTAAAATAAAATATAAATTAAGCAAAAAGATGGCCGATGGGCAGGAGATTGTCATGCGCTTTGAGAATTTAGCCGAAGACGATAAAACCCGTTCTTTTTTAGAGAAAAAAATTAGTCTGGAAGTAATGAAAAGCGATTTAAATTTAACTCTAATAATAAACGGCTCAAAAAATGACCAGGCGGTAAATTTCGGCGACCGGCTTAATTATTCCCTTGTTTACAATAATAAAGGCGAAACCAGCATGAAAGACGTGGTGCTGATGGCGGTTTTAGAAAGCGACTTCCTTGATTGGAAAACTTTAAAAGAAGAAAATAACGGGCAGGAAAGAGGCAATTCTCTTACCTGGACAAAAGAAGAAGTCCCGGCCTTGGCGGAACTGGAGCCGGACAAAGAGGGAATAATAGACTTTTCCATTAACATTGTCTCCTTAGAAGAAGCGGGCGCTATGGCCAGCCGAAGTTTTCAGATAAAAAGCTATGTCCAGTTTAGTATTGGCAACAGCGAAGATTTTGAAGCCAACCTTGATAACCGTAGCAATATGATTATTAACAAAATTAACAGCGATTTGTCACTTAAAGAAGAGGTCAGGTATTTTAATGCTGACAATGTGCCGGTAGGCAACGGACCGTTGCCGCCGAAAGTCGGAGAGACAACGAGTTTTAAAGTTTATTGGACACTGGCTAATAATCTACATGAACTCAATGAAGCGAAAGTGGAAGTTGTCTTACCGGAAGATGTAAGTTGGGACAATAAAAATCGGACCTCGGTCGGCGCGATTAGTTATGACAGCGATTCCCGCAAAGTTACCTGGCAGATCGGTCGGCTGCCGATTACGGTTTATCGGGCTGACGCCGAATTTAATATAAGCATCACGCCGGGAGATTCTGACAAAAATAAGATTATGGTGATTTTACCTGAAGCTAGCGCCGTGGCGATTGACAGCGAAACGGGAGCCGATATCACCAGCGTAGTCAAAGCCAAAACCACAAAACTGGAAGATGATGAGATCGCCGGGATGAGCAGCGACGGCCGTGTGGAGTAAATAAAATCCAAAATTCAAAATTACAAATCACAAATAATTTCAAAATTTTAAATTCAAAACTGTTTTGGATTTGTAATTTTGATCATTGTCAGCCAGAGGCTGATCCGCCTTTGGCGGATAATTTACTTGGAATTTGTAATTTTGGATTTGTAATTTATATGTTATGAACGAAATGGGGATAAAAAAAGGAAAGTCTAAAATAATAATAACACCGCATGGGAGTATCAAGACTCCCTTTTTTATGCCGGATGCGACCAGGGGATTTGTTAAATTAACTGATGGCGAAGAGCTGAAAAAAGCGGGGGTTAAGGCCTTAGTGGTAAATACCTTGCATCTTTATTTGCAGCCGGGGATGGAGATTATAAAAAAAGCTGGTAATATTCATAAATTCATGAACTGGGACGGGCCTATACTATCTGATAGCGGCGGGTTTCAGGTTTTTTCTTTAATCCACAAAAATCCGGCCGTGGGGAAAATTAATGATAGAGGAGCGATGTTTAAATCTCCTTTGGACGGCTCCCGCCATATCCTAACTCCGGAAAAATCAATTCAGATCCAGTTTGATTTAGGGGTTGATATGATGGTTTGTTTGGACGATTGCCCGCCCAATGAATTTTCTCGGCCTGATTTAGAAAAATCAGTTAAGCGGACAATTGCCTGGGCCACTAGGTGCCGAGCCGAATATGATAAACAAATTAAAAAACGTAAAATAAAAGCTGGCAAGCGTCCGTTGTTATTTAGTGTTATCCAGGGTGGAGCCGAACTGGACTTAAGGCAATATTGCGCCGAAGAATTGATTAAAATCGGGTTTGCCGGCTATGGCTTTGGCGCTCGGCCGGTTGATAAAGACGGGAAATTTTTAGGAAAAGTTTTACAATTCACGGCTGATTTAATTCCGAAAGATTCTTTGCGCTTTGGCCTGGGCATAGGATTGCCTGAAGATATTGTCCGGGCAGCCGAGATGGGCTGGGATATTTTTGACTGCGTCATTCCGACCCGGGAAGGCCGGCATGGAAAGCTTTTCCTTTGGAAAAAAAATCCGAAATCCGAAATCCGAAATCCGAAACAAATCCAAAGCTCAAAATCTAAAATTGTAAATAATTTTTATCAGACGCTTAATATTAACAATGCAAAATTTAGGCAAGATTTTAGCCCGATTAATCCGGAAAGCAAGTTGCCGGAACTGCGCAACTACACTAAAGCGTATTTGCATCATTTATTTAAATTAAAAGAACCCCTGGGAGCGAAACTAGCGAGTTTGAATAACTTGGAATTTTATATGGAGTTGATGGAGAAAATAAAAAAGGGGAAATAATTGAACCAAAAAAATTTAAAATAGAAAAAAGGACGAGTATTTCTCTCGTCCTTTTGTCTTGTTACATTCCGTAAATCCACTCTGAAATGACTTCGCACATTGTCTGCCTGGCCGAGCCTTTTAGCATAAAATGGGTTCCGCCAACCACGCGATAAACCGCCTTGAACATATCCGCGATTTTTTTAGCTACCGGCGGAGGAATCAACACATCATACGCGCCAGCCACAACCAGAACTGGGCAGTCAATTTTTTTTGGGTCAATCTTAGGAGGAAAAAGCAGGGTCTCAAGAATCACCCGCCCCGGTTCCCAGGAAAAGTCTTTGAAAAGCTGTTCTTTGTCTTGAAGGGGCATTGTATTTTCCATGACAGCAGCAGCCATGCTGGCGAATTCGCGCTTTACTGGCTTCTTCCAGAATTTCCAGAGCGGCCTTATGCTTAAATAGGCTTTTATGGCTGGCCAGCTTAAAGCGCTGATTCCTTTGGGCGGAGCCGGAGTGATTAAGACAATTTTGTCAAAAAGTTTTTCTCCTCTCTTGGCGAAGATTTCCTGAAGCATCAGGACGAGGAGAGCGCCCCGGGAATACCCCATACCGATAAAGGGCTCGTTTGGTTTCAACGCTTCTCTGATTTTAGCGATTTGCATCAGGAGGAAATTTATATCATCCTCCGCGCGTATTTCTCCTAATTTCGGATTAGGGATTCTGGCAAATTTTACCCTAAAGGGAAGGGTGATAGGGAAACACTTAAAGTTCAGTCTTTCAAAGAAATCTTGAATTTTACTCCAAACATCTTTATTACCGAATAGCCCCGGTACCATCAGAATCGTAACCATTTTTGACTCCTTGTTTCTGATATATCGGTGTTTCTGATATATCGGTGGATTTTTTGAGTTCGGAATGTGGAATGTGAAAAGAACGATATTTTATGTTAATATATTTTTTTGATATTGTCAATTTTTAGGCACAATCGTCGTCTAAGCATATAGGTCTATTTTAAAATTTTAGATTTTGTATCGCTTCGTCTCGCCCCACCCCGCTCTTCGCGAAGGGCAGGGCGGGGTCAAGAATTTTTTAAAAAAGAAAACGGCGGAAGCTACTTTGGGAAGTAGGTTCCGCCGCTGATGCTAGTCTGCATTGATGATCATGCCATTATCCTGCATGATTTTAAACACATTTTGTTGATGCGATCGCGCTGCCTCAGCAAATAGTATGGGATGGCAATTTTCCGGAGTTATGCCTTGCGTAAGCTGGGCAGGAACTCTGGCCGGCGCCCAAGCTCTCGGAGAATATATTGCGCTTTCAGCCGGGAACAACCTGCTTGAGGAGATAACCCTCATCCAATTTTTCGATCTTTGTTCTATGTTTCCTTCTTTTTGCAGAAGACTTTTTACTTCATCGGATATGGAATCCCAAGAAGCAGGGGTTTCTGGTCTTTTCCAGAACGGAGTGTCTTTAGCAAATTCAATTAAGAAAGCATAGAGGCATTCACAGGCTTCAAGAAAATAATCAACATTATTTCTCTTAATCAACAGGCCGCTTTCCGTTTCGTAAGAAAATCTTACGAAAGGCTGATCGGGGAGAATATAGGCGGCTCCATGGCCGATCGGAACAGTTTCCGCAACAGTTCCGATGGCAATGTTTTTGGCGTTGCAAACCATCTTGCCCATGAACTGTTCGAATTTTTCCCAAATATGTTTTTTGACTTCAGCAGATTCTACTTCGAATCTAAGCGATCCGTTTTTGATTTTGTTCAAGTCAGTGCTCAATCCTACGTAGCCATCATGGGAAAAAGTGTCAAGCAATACATGGGCTGCAATACCAACCAGATGCGGGCCGAACGGCTCAGTTTTATGCGATAGAGCATATTCAAGCACCAGCTTCATCAGAGGGCCATTTTTTACGCACATCATTCTGGCCATAAATTCTTTGGCGTCAAGGTTGCCAGGCAGAAAGTGAAAAGTTGCCCAGACGTCAAGAATGAATCTTGTAAAAGCTAACCGATAATCTGTTGGTTTGTGAGATGTTATGACGGGCGCAAAAGCCCTGTCTCCGATTAGGACAAGATTTGAACGTATTTGATCGTCCACATACTGTGAGGCGTGCGCGATAACCCTGGCTACGCCGATAGGGATCCCAGCCTTTCTGCAAAGGTAGAGAACCGCCCAATAATGCATATCGAGTTGCATAATAGCCCCCTTTGTATCTATTTCGTGGTTTTTTTATTCTCGTTTCAAGGTACATGTTTAACATTCCTTTATATCATATAATCTATAGTTTGTCAATACTTTTAGATTTGTTTATTTTTAGTAAATTTGGCTAAAATTAAATATAATATAATAAATTTATTGACTTTTAAGTTGTCTAGTGCTAAGGTGTTTGTATGATTAGTCCTTTAAATTTCAATAATATCAGGGTAAGTGAATAGTCGCCCAGCCTCTCGCGAGAGGCGGGGAGGAAAGTCCGGACTTCATAAAACCCCGCCTCTCTCGAGAGGCGGGATAAAAAGGCAGCGGGTAACTCCCGCCGTCCCGCCTCTTTAAGAGGCGGAATAGGGAAAGTGCCACAGAGACTATACTATCCCGCCCCTTGAGAGGGGCGGGACAAACGTGAAAAGTTCTAGGGTGTGTAAATTGATCTCGGATATCCGTTCAATCTACGCTACTTAGATCGTCCTCTGGCAACAGAGTGACGTGGTAAACCCTGCCTGAAGCAAGAGCAAATCCAACTTCGCCGCACTACGTGTGGCTACGTTGGACAAGCCTAGATGCTTGTTCCGCGTAGCTTTAGCGAAGTGGAAAAAAGTGGCTCGCTTGATCCCGGAAGTAATTCCGGGGCTAGATAGATGACTATTTAAAACAGAATCCGGCTTATAGCTTGCCCTGATATTAGTGAAATTTAGGTTATTTTTTCCTATCGGAAAAAAGCCCCGCTACAAATGGGGCACATGCGAATGACTTTTAGGTTATTTTTTCCTATCGGAAAAAAGCCCCGCCCCTCGCGAAGGGCGGGGCACATCCGAATTAAATTATTTTCGCATAAACGTGAAAAGCATAACCCTCGACGTTTTATAATTAAAACGTTATTTAGGTTATGCGATATGCCCGCCCGCCATCGTCCCGCACCTTGCGGGACTCAGGCGTTGCGGGCGGGCGATATGCGATATGCGATATGAAACGTAGCGAATTAATTTTTACTTTTTTACTGGTGCCTCTGGATTTTTTAATGATAGTTTTGGCCGGCGTTTCCGCTTACTATATCCGTTTTTCCGAATTCACTACCGAAATCAGGCCGGTTATTTTTAACCTGCCTTTTCCTTCTTACTTTAAAGTTGTTTTACTTATTGCTTTTTTGTGGGTGATTATTTTTGCTTTGTCGGGTCTTTATAATATTAAAGACGCCCGAAGATTAATAAAAGAATTTTATCGGGTCGTGCTGGCTTGCTCTACCGGTTTAATGTTAATAGTGATTTTAATTTTTGTCAGGCGGGAATTATTTGATTCCCGTTTTATTGTTTTAGCCGGCTGGATTTTAGCTATTTTTTACGTAAGTTTTTCCCGCGCTCTAATTAGAGGCTTGCAAAGAGCTCTTTTTTCTTTTGGGGTTGGCGTCCATAAAATAATTTTAGTCGGTAACAGCCAGACCACCGATACTTTAGTCCGGGAATCTTTCCGCAATAAGAAATCCGGTTATGAAGTCGCAAAACGTTTGCGTAATTTTAATATTGAAGCGGCGGAAGAACTAACTGAATTTTTAAAAATTTGCCAAGAGAGGGGTGAGGAAATAGATGAAGTGATTCAAAGCGACCCAAATTTAACCAAGCCGGAAATTTTGCGTTTGTTTGATTTCGCCGATGAGCGTCATCTTACTTTTAAGTATGCGGCTGATTTGTTGGGCGCAAAAGTTTTAAAAACCGAGGTGGCGGAAATTGCCGGCATACCGATTGTGGAAGTTAAGAAAACTCCTCTTGAGGGCTGGGGCCGGATCATTAAAAGGATTTTTGATATTATTTTTTCTCTTGGCTTTATTATCCTTTTTAGCCCGATTTTAATTATTACGGCCCTAGCCATAAAATTAGAATCAAGAGGGCCGATAATTTATAAAAATGAAAGAGTGAGTAAAAACGGAATCTTTAAGGTTTTTAAATTTAGGTCAATGTCAATCCAGTATTGCGTCGGCGAAGATTATGCCAATAGCGCCAGGGCTATAAAATTTGAGAGGGAACTTATAGAAAAGCAAAATACTAAAGAAGGCCCAATTTATAAA
>Ga0100401_1003174_pt1 | contig 12590 bp, 9 predicted proteins | sample CryGeymeta201525_FD_80421 | JGI IMG/M metagenome (GOLD analysis project Ga0100401, IMG submission 80421) | Groundwater microbial communities from Crystal Geyser aquifers in Utah, USA - Crystal Geyser metaG 2015-25 | ecosystem: Environmental > Aquatic > Deep subsurface > Groundwater | place: USA...
AGGAACACTTTTACCTGGAAGGCCAGGTGGCTTATGCCTTGCCGCAAGAGCAAAACCAGTGGCTCGTTTACAGCAGCACGCAACACCCTGGTGAGGTACAGCACTGGGTGGCGCATGCGCTGGGCGTTGATAACCACGCGGTGCGGGTCGAGTGCCGCCGCATGGGCGGCGGCTTTGGTGGCAAGGAAACCCAGGCCGGGCATCTGGCGGTGTGGGCGGCGGTGGCGGCGCAGCAACTCAAACAACCCGTCAAGCTGCGGCTCGATCGCGACGACGACTTCATGCTCACCGGCAAACGGCATCCGTTTGGCTACGACTACACGGTGGGGTTTGATGACAGCGGCCGCCTGTGCGGCTTGCAATTGCAGATGCTGGTGGCCTGCGGCTTCAGCGCTGACTTGTCCGGCCCGGTGGCCGACCGTGCGATTTTTCACGTGGACAACGCCTATTTTTTGCAGGACGTTGACATCACCTCTTACCGCTGCAAACTCAATACCCAGAGCCACACCGCGTTCAGAGGCTTTGGCGGGCCGCAGGGCATGATCGTGACCGAAACCATTTTGGGCGACATCGCCCGCCACCTTGGTTTGGACCCGCTTGAAGTACGACGGCGCAACCTGTACAGCGATGAGTTTTGTATGGCCGACTTCAGTCGGCCAGGCGGACTGAAGTCCGCCCTACCAACTGCCTCCCTGCCAGCTTCCTCCCTGCCAGCACACCAAGGACAAGACCACACCCCGCGCCGCAACACCACCCACTATGGCCAAGAGGTAGAAGGCAACATCCTGCAACCATTGCTCTCAGTATTAGAGCTGTCAGCACAGTATCAACAAAGGCGCGAGGCCATTTCGGTCTGGAATCAAAACAACCGTACGATCAAGCGCGGCCTGGCCCTGACACCGGTCAAATTTGGCATCAGCTTCACCGCCACGCTGTTCAACCAGGCAGGCGCTTTGGTGCATGTGTACCTGGACGGCAGCGTACTGGTGAACCACGGTGGCACCGAAATGGGTCAAGGCTTGCACACCAAAGTGGCGCAAATCGTGGCCGATGAACTGGGCGTGCCGCTGCACCGGGTGCGCCCCAGCGCCAGCGACACCGGCAAAATCCCCAACGCCTCGGCCACCGCAGCCTCGGCCGGCACCGATTTGAATGGCCGCGCAGCGCAATTTGCCGCCCGCCACGTGCGCGACAACCTGGCCGCCTTTGTCAGTGGTCTGGACGGTGTTGGGGCGGGTTCAGTCCGATTTCAAAATGGCCAGGTCATGACACCCAAGGCCAGCCGCCGTTTTGAAGAGGTGGTGGCGCTGGCCTACGCCAACCGCATCCAGCTTTGGAGTGACGGCTTTTACCGCACCCCCAAAATCCATTACGACAAAACCACCCTGACGGGGCGACCGTTTTATTATTTCGCCTATGGAGCCGCCTGTACCGAGGTGGCCATCGACACGCTCACCGGCGAGAGTCGGGTGCTCAAGGTGGACATCCTGCACGACGTCGGCCGCAGCATCAACCCGGCGCTTGACATCGGGCAAATTGAAGGCGGCTTTGTGCAGGGCATGGGCTGGCTCACCACCGAAGAGCTGGTGTGGAACGCCCAAGGGGCTTTGACTACCCACGCTCCCAGCACCTACAAAATTCCGACGGCGGGCGACGTGCCGGAACACTTCAAGGTGGCGCTGTGGCCCGATGCCAATGTGCAGGACAACGTGTTGGGCTCCAAAGCCGTCGGCGAGCCGCCGCTGATGCTGGCCATCAGTGTGTTCGAGGCGCTGCGCGATGCGGTGGCGCAAGCCCGGGGTGATGGTCAAGCCGTTGCGTTAAATGCCCCGGCCACACCCGAGCGGGTGCTATGGGCGCTCAAGACGCGCTGAACCCGGCATCACTGCCCAAACCCCTACGCCAGCAAGTCGCGCAAGGTTCTGGCGATCACCTTGGTGGCGCGACGCAGGTCTTGCAAGTCGAGCCGCTCATCGGCGCGTTTGGCGTGCGACGCCAGCACGGTGCGCGGCCCGGCACCATAGACCACACCGGGAATGCCTCTCTGGGCAAACAAGCGCACGTCGGTGTACAGCGGCGTGCCCATGGCCGGGATTTCAACGCCAAAAACAGCTTTGCCATGGCGCTGGATCGCATCAACCAAGGGCTGGTTGCCGGGCAGCGGCTGCATGGCATGCGCCAGCAAAATGCGTTTGATGCCGACCGATACGCCAGTTTGCCGGGTCGCAGCCGCTGTGATCAACGCGCGCAAGTTTGCCTCGACCACGGCCGCGTCTTCTTCCGGGATCATGCGCCGGTCAAGCTTGAACGTCACTTGGCCGGGCACCACGTTGGTATTGGTGCCGCCGCTGATCAGGCCCACGTTCAGGCAAGGGTGACTGATGCCTGGCACCTTGGAGGTGACAGACTGGTACAAGGCGTTTTGCGCGTACAACACATTCAAGATATCAACCGCCGCCTGGAGTGCGTCCACTCCTGATTCAGGTATGGCTGCATGCGCCATTTGGCCGTGCACCGTGACTTCAAGCTGCAGGCAGCCGTTGTGCGCGGTCACCACTTCATAGCTGAAACCCGCGGCAATCACCAGGTCTGGCTGCGTCAGCTTGTTTTTCAGCAACCAACGCGGGCCGGTTTCACCGCCAAATTCCTCGTCATAAGTAAACAGCAATTCCAGTTGACCACGTTGCGGCGGGCACACCGCCTCGAGTGCACGCAAGGCAAAGGTGTAGGTGGCAAAGTCGCTCTTGCTGACCGCGCTGGCGCGGCCGTAAAGCTGGCCGTCGACCACTGCGCCACCATAGGGATCCTGGGTCCAGCCTTCGCCGGGCGGTACCACGTCGCCGTGGGCGTTGAGCGCAATCGTTTTGCCACCCGCGCCGTAGTGGCGGCGCACGATCAGGTTGGTGATGCTTTGCAGCCCGGCAGCATGAACCGCAGCGGCGGGCACCGGGTATTTTTCGGCCGCAAGGCCCATCGCCAACAGCAGTTCAGCCGTGCGCTCGGCGTGCGGCGCGTTGTCGCCAGGGGGGGTATCGGTCGGCACACGCACGAGCGCCTGCAAAAAGCGCACTTGGGCTTCAAAATGCCCGTCAATCCAGGCATCAAGTTCGATGTAAGTGTCCATTGCCGTGTGTCGTGAAGGTAAGTGGTGCTTGACGGGCTTTCAGTTTGGCCGGGCAGTCGGGCTGTCATCGACCCAATGCGCAAGCAAATGGCTGAATGCGTCGACAGCCAGCTGCATATCGTCGCTGGTCGTCGACTCCAACGGGTTGTGGCTGATGCCGGCGTTTTGGCCACGCACAAAAAGCATCGCCTGTGGCATCACTTCATGCAGTCTCATGGCGTCATGACCAGCACCACTGGGCATGGTGTGAACCGGTAAGCCCAACGCCGCCAGCGCCGCCTCCCAGCGCTGGCGCAGCGCCGGTGCGCACGGCGCCGCGCTGGCGCGCAGGGTGGGATGGAGATTAAAAACCAAACCACGGCGGCTGCATATTTGCTCTAATGTTGATAACACGTCACGCTCTAACGCATTGCGCTGCAAGTCATTTGGGGCACGCAGGTCGAGACTGAAAACACAGCGCCCGGGCACCACATTGACACTGCCGTTGGGGACTTCAATCTGGCCGATGGTGGCGACCGAGTCGGCGTCTGCACCAGCACGCTGCTCCAGGTACAGCGCCAGCTCGGCCACCGCGCCAAACGCATCGCGGCGCTGGCCCATCGGCGTGGTACCGGCGTGGCTGGCCTGCCCGCTGACAACTGCGCTGTAGCGGGCGCTGGCGTTGATCGCGCTGACAACGCCCAGGGGCAGGTTCAGCGCGTTGAGCACCGGGCCTTGTTCAATGTGGACTTCGACAAAGCCCAGATAGCGCGCCGAATCGCGCTTGAGCCGGGCAATGTCGTCGCAGCACAGCCCCGCCTCTTGCATCGCCTGGCGCATCGACACGCCGTTGGCGTCGCACAGCGCCAGCCAGGCCGGATCAAAGTCGCCCGTCAGTGCACCCGAGCCGAGAAAGGTGGCCTCAAAGCGCTGGCCCTCCTCCTCGGCAAACGCCACCACTTCAATCGAAAACGGCAGGCGGCGGTGCGCCCGATGCAACTCACGCACACAAGCCAGCGGCACATAAATACCCAGTCGACCGTCGTACTTGCCGCCGTTGCGCACCGTGTCGTAATGGCTGCCGGTCAACAATGTTAAAGGCGTTTTTTGGCTGTAGCCCTTGTTCTTCAAGCTTTCGTAGCTATCATTTTCATATCTGCCGACGACGTTGCCGACGGCGTCGATGGCCACACTGTCACAGCCGCAATCGTGCATCGTCTGGCTGATGTCTTTGGCACAGGCGCGGTGCGCGTCGCTGAGGTAGGTCACGGTCAACTGGTCTGGCGTTTCGGAGTGCTGGCTGAGCGCTTCCTGCCAGTCCCACACCATGTGGCCCAGCAGCGGCGTGTAGGCGAACTTGTCGTGCAGCCGGATTTCGGCAATCCGGTTGATTTGGCGCAGACACTCCTGGAATTCAAAGTCGGGGTGAGCGCCCAGGCGACGCGCAAAGGTAGCGATGATCTCGTCCCGGCGCAGCCCGCTGCCGCGCGGGCCACGCACCGCCAGAATAAAGGGCCAGCCAAATTTGGCTTTGTAGTCGCGGTTGAGTTGCTGCAGCCGGGCCAATTCCGCAGCACTGCAATGCGTCAGCCCGGCGGTGTTTTGCTCCTGGCGCGATTCTGCCGTCAGAGCTTGGCGCGGCACGGCTTGGCCAGCGAGCTCGGGGTGCGCCTGGATCAGCGCAAGCTGGGCCGCACGCGGGGCCTGGCTGAGCACTTGCGTCAGAACGTATTGCAGCTGGTGCAGGGTCTGAAACGGGCGCTGCACCAGCGCCGCCTGGGCAATCCAGGGCGAATGCTCGTACAGGCCGTCGAGCATGGCCAACGCCTCACGCGCCGGGGCGGCATTGAGTTGTTCAAGGGTCAGGGGCATGGGCACAGATTGTGACGGTCAGTTTGCAGGTGCAGCGCCAGCGTAGTAGGGGTGAACGCGGCGCCAATGCCGGGCGATATCCAGGCGGCGGCAGACCCAGACCTGTGCGTGGCCGCCGATGTAGTCGAGAAAACGTTGCAGCGCCACGATGCGTCCAGGGCGACCGAGCAAGCGGCAATGCATGCCCACGCTCATCATCTTGGGCGCGTTCAGGCCCGCCGGGTCGCCCTCGGCGTACAGGGCATCGAACGTATCTTTCAGGTACTGGTAGAACGGGTCAGCGTAGGCGTAACCCTGGGGCAGGGCAAAACGCATGTCGTTGCAGTCCAGCGTATAGGGAACGATCAGTTGCGGCACCACCTGGCCGTCTGTCTTGCGCACGTCCATCCAAAACGGCAGGTCGTCGCCGTAATAGTCGGCGTCGTAGGCAAAACCGCCAAAATCCGCCACCAGCCGACGCGTGTTGGGGCTGTCGCGCCCGGTGTACCAGCCCAGCGGGCGTTCGCCCATGAGTTCGGTCAACACCGCCATGGCACGCGTCATGTGCTCGCGCTCGACTTCCTCAGGCAGGTTCTGGTAGTCAATCCAGCGCCAGCCGTGGCAGGCGATCTCGTGCCCCAGGCTGTGGCAGGCGTGTACCAGTTCGGGGTAACGTTGCAGCGCCATGCCAATGCCAAAGACCGTCAGTGGCAGGCCCCGACGCTCAAACTCACGCAGGATGCGCCAGACCCCGGCACGCGCGCCGTAGTCGTAGATGCCCTCCATGCTGATGTGGCGGTCTGGGTAACTGGCCGGGTTGGCCATTTCCGACAAAAACTGTTCCGACCCGGCGTCGCCGTGCAACACGCAGTTCTCGCCGCCCTCTTCGTAGTTCAGCACAAACTGCACGGCAATACGCGCCTGCGCAGGCCACTGGGCATGGGGCGGCGTGCGGCCATAGCCCTTGAGGTCGCGCGGGTAAGGCAGGGTGCTGTCGTAGTGGGTCATGGCGTGGACTCGATCGCAGATAAACCGGACGCCAGCTTAACCGTTTTCGCTAACTTGTCTGTGCTGCGGGGACGCTGTTGTCCGCTGGTCAAACAGCCGACACGGTGGGTGCGATTCAAAGTGATGTTGGAACGTCAGTGGAGTGCAGCTGATGTCACGCTGTTTGCCCCATCAGTCGGGCGACTGATTCGCTGGCGCTGTGGGTGGGCTGGTCGGGGGACAGGCGGTCACTTCAAGCACTCAGGCGCGGTGATCGGGTTATGCGACCGGGCTTTGGGGTGTGAGGCGTGCGCCGACAGTCGCTGGCGGTCTGATTTACCCGCTTCGCGCGTGTTCACACCCCAAAACCGCATGCGCATAGCCCGGTCGCTGTGCCGGGTTTAGCGTCATGGGGTGATTTCTCGAGAGACCACATTACTTTGAACCCCACCAAGGCACGGGGCTGGTGTTGACAGCACGAATGATTTTCCAGCTGGCGTTTCACGGTGAATCGCACCCGGGTCGATCGCCCGCAGTGCAAACTGTTTACACTTTTCCACCATTGCCAAGGAGGTCATGATGGGCTTGAGTACACATGTTCTGGATACCATGCACGGCCGCCCGGCGGCCGGCATGGCCGTTGCGCTGTACCGCACCGGCGCCGGCGCCGAATGCTGTCTGAAGCAGTTTGTTCTCAACCAGGACGGACGCAACCCGGACGGCTTGCTGCTCGATACGGCGCAATTACAGCCGGGTACTTACCGCCTGAGCTTTAATGTGGCCGGGTATTTCAGCTCGTGTCATGTTGTTCTGCCCGAGCCCAATTTTCTTGGCCAGGTGCAACTGGATTTTGGCGTCGCCGACCCGACGCAACACTACCACGTGCCGCTGTTGGTCAGTCCGTGGAGCTATTCAACCTACCGTGGCTCGTGACGAGGGTGACAGTGCGACCCAAGCCCGCCCGGGCCAAACGGCAAGCGCTGGCGTCGTCCGTCTGGCAGCACCCGGGAGTGCCTTCGTGACCGTTTTGGATGAATTTCTGACCGCCTTGGCCGGCCACGACGCGGTGCTGGTGACGGTGCAATCGCAGCGCGGTTCAGTGCCGCGCGAAGTCGGCGCCTGGATGGCGGTGTTTGCCGATACCGCTCTCGGTACCGTTGGCGGCGGTCATCTGGAATGGCAGGCCATGGCCGAAGCGCGCGCGCTATTGGCAGGTGCAGCGCGTCATACCGGTGTGACTCAGCCGCTGACACGGCGCTACGCCCTGGGCCCCACGCTGGGCCAGTGCTGCGGCGGCGAGCTGGTGTTGTGCTTCGAGCCGGTGCACACCAGCGACGCGCCCGCCTTGTGTCAGCGCCTGTCCAGCGCCACGCTGGCCTGGCCGCAGGTGGCGTTGTTTGGCGGTGGCCACGTCAGCTGGGCGCTGGTGCGGGTGCTTGCCACGCTGCCGCTGCATTTGCACTGGATCGACAGCCGCGACGAGATTTTCCCTGCCACCACACCCAGCCACGTCCGGTGCGAGCATTCGCAGCCGGTGGAAGCTGCTGTGGCGGCGCTGCCCGCCGGTTCGCACGTGCTGATCATGAGTTTCAGCCACGCCGAAGACCTGGCCGTGCTGGGCGCCTGCCTGCTGCGCCAGCGCCAGCGGGCCGACCTGGCGTTTATCGGGCTGATCGGCAGCCGGACCAAGTGGGCCAGTTTTTGCCATCGCCTGTCGGCGCGTGGCTTTGGCGCCGACGAATTGGCGCGGGTGAACTGCCCGATCGGACTGGCGGGCATTGTCGGCAAACAGCCTGAGGTGATCGCTATCGCCGTTGCGGCGCAACTTTTGCAAGTGTTTTCTGGCGCGACCCTTTCGGCGCGCGCGGCGCGCTCTACTGGTGCGCTGGATCGTCAGTCGATGGCCCGGTAACGGCACCCAAGGAAGCGGCAATGGAAAGTTACGTTTTGGATTGGTTCAACCTGTTGTTGCGTTGGGCCCATGTGATCACCGCCATCGCCTGGATCGGTTCGTCGTTTTATTTTGTTTTTCTGGACAGCAGCCTGACCCCGCCGCAAGACGACGAACTGAAAAAACAAGGTGTGAGCGGCGAACTGTGGGCGGTGCACGGTGGCGGCTTCTATCACCCCGTCAAATTTGCCATCCGCCCGCCGCAGTTGCCCAAGCACCTGCACTGGTTTTTTTGGGAGAGTTACACCACCTGGCTGACCGGTTTTGCGCTGTTGACCGTGTCGTACCTGTGGAACGCCACCACTTACCTGATCGACAAGTCGCTGATGGACTGGGCGCCGTGGCAGGCGATCACGGTGGTGATCGGCTTTTTGATCGTGTTCTGGCTGCTCTACGACCAGATTTGTCGGCGTCTGGGCCAGCGCCAAAACGGCGACGCCATCGTGGGCGCGCTGGTGGCCGTGCTGGTATGCGCGGCCAGCTGGCTGGCCTGCCATTGGTTTGCCGGTCGCGCGGCCTTTTTGCTGCTGGGCGCCATGCTCGCCACCACCATGAGCGCCAATGTCTTGTTCTGGATCATCCCGGGGCAACGCAAGGTTGTCGCCGCGATCCAGGCCGGTGCGCCGGTCGACCCCTTGCACGGCAAGCGCGGCAAGCAGCGCAGCGTGCACAACACCTATTTCACGCTGCCGGTGCTGTTTGCCATGCTCAGCGGGCACTACAGCTTTACCTACACGCACCCGCAAAACTGGCTGATCCTGGTTGGCATGATGTTCGCCGGTGCGGCGATCCGCCAGTTTTTTGTCATGCGGCACGGTTATTTGCTCGGGCGCAACGGCAATCCGCTACCCTACGCCGGCGCAGGTGTCGCCGTGCTGCTGGTCTTGATGGTCTGGCTGGTGCCGCGCAACCCGCCTGAAGGACTTGCCGCAGGACCCGCTGGCGCTTTAGATTCATTAGCTGCTCACGCAGACACAGCAGGCGTTGGCGGGCAAATCGGCTATGCAATTTTGCAACCTATCCTGGCCCAGCGCTGTTATTTGTGCCACGGCGCTGCGGTGCAGATGAAAAATGTGCGACTCGACTCGGCGGCCAACGTCAAGTTGCATGCGCAAGCCATTTACCAGCAGGCGGTGGTGAGCAAAATCATGCCCATGACCAACACCACCGGTATTTCGGATGCCGAGCGCATGGTGATCAAACAATGGTTTGAGACCGGCGCCAAGACCGATTGAAGCGCCGACCTGGCGCCTGTTGCCTGGGCGGCGCTGGAGTCAGCCCGGTGGGCGGCTTCAGGTAGACCAAATGCGCGGCGGCGTGGCCGGCAACTGCCACAGGTCGGCGCGCCAGTGCGCCCACACCTGCCGCAACAGGTCAACCGCAGGTTCGACCAAGGCCGACAGCACACGCAGCACGATGACCTGCGGGTTGGGGCGGGTCACGCCAGCGCTGTCGCACAACGCGTGCCGGGCAATGTCCTCACGCGCCAGCGCCAGTGCGCCGTCGCGGCGGCTTCTTGGCAGTGGGCTGCCGCTGACAAAAAACAGCGAGGCAAGGCGGTGATGTCCCGGCCCAGCAGCTCAGCCTGCGCTGCCAAACGCATCTGGAGCTGGTTTTCGGCCCGACAGGCGTCGTAGGCGATGGCCTCCAGCGGCAACCATTCCAGCCGCGCCTGGTCATGCAAGGTCAGGCTTGCGCGCTGCACGGCGGGCTCTGCGGCCGAGCGGTAAAACCGTATCACCCCCGGGGTGGTGAGCAGCGCGTGGGCCTGGTCACCGGCGGTGACAGTGAGGTCCGGTGTGTCGCCCCCGACCAGCCCACCCGGCGGATGGACCGGCACGTCGTGGCACACCGCCTCGCCCTCGGGGTACAGGCTTTGCAGCACGCGCAGCGGGCCGTTGTGGCGGTGACGGGCAACGGTTCGGCCGTGTTCGAGCGCATAGTCAATGTCAGGTTGGGCGTGCCAGATCATGGTGCGTGGTGATGGTTTCGGGGCGGTTGGCACTCTGGCTTGCAAATGGCGCGCCACATCGCGGCGGCAAAAAATTAGGTGGCGGCCGCGACGCTCGCAGGTGACGCGGCCGTTGTCGCTGGTTCACACCACACCACGGCCAGAGCTGGCCTGAAATCTGCGTGATCCTTTCTGTCTTTGACGCCACGTCTGTTTTACTGCGGCAGCGGCTCACCCGCTTGGCGCATTGCACCGATATGGCCACGCAAGGTATGCACAAGGTCGCTGAACTCCTTGGTGTAGGTGATTTCCAGGTCGCGCGGGTCTTGGTGTTGAAGGCATCCGACACCTGGCTGGCCATCAACGCCAGGCGCGGGCCATTGACCTGACCGAAACCTTCTGCGCGGGCACTGGGGCAGTCAATGGCGGTGTCAAGTGCCAGTTGCAGGCAGCACGTTTCCAGCGCCACGTTGACGATACCGTCACGCGCCTTAACGTTGGCGATGGCCGCAGCGGCAGTGCGGGTCTCGACACCGAGCTTGGCAAACACGCGCTCCAGATGTTTCTTCACCGTCATCGGACTCGAACCGACGATGTCGCCGATGTCGCGGTTGGTTTTACCTTTGACCACCCAATAAAGCACCTCGGCTTCTTTGGGCGTGAGCTTGAAGCTCTGCGCGATCGCCTTGATCACACTGTCTTCGCTGACCTCTTGCATGATGATGAGCCAGTCGCCGCCCCCTTCCGAATCGCCAATTTGCTGGTGCAGGCGAAACGTCAGCCGGGTTGCACCCTGGGCAATGCTCAGACGCGGCGGCCCGCTTTGCGGTTCTTGGCAGGCCACATGGCGGCGCGGCCACGCCAGCACGGGGATCGGTGTGGCCGGTGCGGCGGTGCCGTGGTAGCGCAACAGCAAGTCACGCGCCAGCGGCTGCGCCCGGGCGCTGCGCCGCTCAAAACCCAACGGCTGCAGCAATTTGCCCAGCACGTCGCGGTCGGCCCCTTCGTTGTCGACCACCAGATTGCGCCGTCGCGCGCCGACGTAGCCGCGTCGAGGGCGGCGCACAAACAGGCGGTTTTGGTGTCTGACCGCGGGCGAATACACCGTGGCATCGCGCGCGCCGTGCACCTCGGGCAGAAACAGCTTGACACTGAAGGTCGAGTCCCGGCCCGGCGTGCTCGTCACGCCGAGTTCGCCGCCCATCAGGCCGATCAGCATTTTGGCGATCGTCAGACCCGGGCCGCTGTCCTCAATGTCGATCTGCGCCATTTCGCGCGCGCGGCGTGACCCGGCCACGACTGGTGAATTTGACGACGTTGCCCAGCAGGTTGGTCAAAATCCGCAAACCTACAGCGTCCACGCCGACGGCCAATTGCTCACCTGCGAGCCCGCGCTGAGTTTGCCGATGGCGCAACGTTATTTTTTGTTCTGATGAACCGGCGTGGGTTGGCGTGCACGACATCACGTGAGTAATTGCGTGCGCCTTTTTTTTATCAAACGTCAGCGTCTGTTTTTATGTCCAAAATCGCCCGCGCGTCGGTGGCGCTGGCCACGTCGCGCCCAAGCTCCTGAGCCAGCCGCGCGATGCGCGCTACCAGTTGTGCGTTGCTGCTGGCGAGCTCGCCCTTGCGGTAGTACACATTGTCTTCAAACCCCACGCGCACGTGGCCTCCCAGCAAAATCGCCAGGGCAGCCAGCGGCAGCTGCGCCGCGCCGATGCCGGCCACCGTCCAGGTTGCATCGGGCGGCAGTTGCGAGCGCAAGTACATCAGCGCCTCGGGCGTGCCGGCCATGCCACCGGGAATGCCCAGCACCAGGTCAAAGTGCGCCGGGCTGTCGAGCAAACCAATTTTGAGCCACCGTGCGGCGGTGGTGAGCATGCCGGAATCAAAAATTTCCAGCTCGGGTTTGACGCCGTGCGCGCGCATGGCCTGGGCAAAGGCTTCCATGTCGGCAGGGTGGTTCATGAACACGTCGCCACCAAAGTTGACTGTGCCCATGGAGAGTGTGGCCATTTCGGGCTTCAGCGTCACCGGAGCCAGACGCTCGGTCGCCGTCATGCCGACCGCGCCGCCGGTGGATACCTGCACGATCACGTCGCAGCGCTTCTTCACCTCGGCAATGATCTGGCGGTAGACCTTTTTGTCTTGCGTTGGTGTGCCGTCGCTCAGGCGCGCGTGCACGTGCACGATGGCGGCACCCGCGGCGGCGCATTCGGCGGCGGCGATGCCAATTTCTTCGGGCGTGATCGGCAGCGCCGGTTGCTGTGCACGGGTGACTTCAGCGCCGGTCAGTGCAGCGGTGATGATGAGTTTTTTCATAGCATCTTGCCCTTATTTCGTATGGGCTGGAGGCTTGTTTCTTTGACAACTGGCGGGTACGACGCAGGTGCCGCTGGCGCGGCACACCACGATGGGTTCAGCCAGCACATCAGCGGCGCTGGGTTGCCCCGCCACGCCAGCGGGAACGATGACCTTGCGTGCTTCAAACGTCATTTTGCGTGAGGTGTTGCCGATGGCGACGATGCGCCCGGTCGCCTCAATGTAGTCCCCGGCGTGCACCGGGGCCAGGAACTCGACGCTGTCGTAGGCCACAAACAGGCCCTCATCGCCGTCGCTGCGGATCAAGAGCTCGGTAGCCACATCGCCAAACAGGTTGAGCATGCGTGCGCCGTCGACCAGGCCACCGGCGTAGTGGGCTTCGTGGGCGCTGATGCGCAGGCGGATCAGGCTGGTGATGTTTTGCA
>Ga0100401_1003177_pt1 | contig 12581 bp, 13 predicted proteins | sample CryGeymeta201525_FD_80421 | JGI IMG/M metagenome (GOLD analysis project Ga0100401, IMG submission 80421) | Groundwater microbial communities from Crystal Geyser aquifers in Utah, USA - Crystal Geyser metaG 2015-25 | ecosystem: Environmental > Aquatic > Deep subsurface > Groundwater | place: USA...
GAATCCAGATTTCGCTTGACCCTAAACACAGTCGCTACGGTGGTTACGGTGGTTACGGTGGTTACGGTGGTTACGGTGGTTACGGTGGTTACGGTGGCCATCACGCCGCGGGCGTGGCTGTGTTCCTGCCCCCGTAACCGGTCCGCTTTTATGTCGAATATACAGTGAGTCGTCAATCCGCGGCCGAGCCGCGGGATCAGTCGGGGATTCGGAGAAGATGGCGATGGGACTCCAAGAAACCGATTTTTTGATCGTGGGTGGCGGAGTGATCGGCCTCGCGGTCGCTCGCGAACTGGCGGAGCGCTGCCATGGAGCCGGCATCGTGATTCTGGAAAAGGAAAAAGAACCGGCCCTGCATGCCAGCGGCCGCAACAGCGGCGTGGTCCATGCCGGGTTTTACTACGGCGCCGACAGCCTCAAGGCCCGGTTCACCCGCGACGGCAACCGCGCGCTCACCGACTACTGCCTCCGGCACGGCCTGCCGATCAACCGCTGCGGCAAGGTGGTGGTGGCAAGCAGCGCCGAGGAAGTGGCCGGGATTCACGAACTGAAACGGCGCGGCGACGCCAACGGGGTCGAACTGACGCTGGTCGATAACAAGCAACTGCGCGACCTGGAACCCAACGCGCGGACCCTGGAGCGGGCGCTGTTTTCGCCCACCACAGCCGCGGTCGATCCGCGCCGGGTCTGCGCCCACCTGGCCCGGAACCTGCCGAGGACGGCGCAAATCCTCACCGGCTGCCGCTTTATCGGGATCGATCGCGGCCTCGCCCTGACCGAGCTTGGTCGCATCCGGTTTCGGCATCTGTTCAACTGCGCCGGTCTTTATGCCGACCGAGTGGCCCATTGTTTCGGCGTGGGCCGGCGCTACACCATGCTGCCGTTCAAGGGCATTTACCTCCGCCACCAGGACGATCACCTGATCCGGCGGCACATTTATCCGGTGCCGAACCTGAACAACCCGTTTCTCGGCGTGCACTTCACCGTCACCGTCGACCACCATGTGAAAATCGGTCCCACCGCGATCCCGGCCTTCTGGCGGGAAAACTATGACTTTCTGGAACGATTTGATCTCGGCGAACTGCTGGAAATCGGAGCACTACAGGCTGGGCTTTTGGCCCGCAATGATTTCCGGTTCCGCGCGCTGGCCTTCCAGGAAATCCGCAAGTACCAGCGCAGCCGTTTCATCCGCGGCGCCGCCCGACTGGTGAAACGGCTGCCGGTCAAACGTTTCGGTGCCTTCACCGCGCCCGGCATCCGCGCCCAATTGCTGGACCTGACCAGCCATCGCCTGGTGATGGATTTCTTGGTGGCCGCGGGGGAGCGCTCCACCCATGTGCTCAATTCGGTTTCCCCGGCCTTCACCAGCAGCTTTCCCTTCGCTTCCCACATCGTCGATCAGGCCGGGATCGAATGCGGTCCGAACGCCGTCGCGGCTCCGGAGGCGCCGGCAAACGGCCCCGGCAGCGGTGGGGACGCTTGCCCGGGGAGCCGGCCATGACCGCGGATGTGCCGGAAATCAACCGATTTCGACCGGCGTTCAGCTATCCTTGATGAGGATTGGGACCCTCCTTTTCTCGGCCATGGGTAAAGAGGTGCTCTCGACCTATCAATCAGAACCGAGGAGGTATCTTGCCGTGGTGACGCTGCCGATATTGAATCAATCCCGAATGTACCAGGTCCGGCCGTCGAAGATCCTGGCGCTGGGGCTCAATTACCGGAGCCACATCGCCGAAAGCCATTCGGTCAAGGTCCAGGGGTTCACCGGCGAGGTCCCGGAGGAACCGGTGGTGTTCCCGAAAACCCCGAACGTGCTGATCGGTCCCGATCAGCCCATCGTCATTCCTGGTTTTCTGAAAGACTATGGCTTCGACGACCCGAGGACCGATTACGAAGCGGAACTGGCCATCATCGTCAAGGACACCTGCAAGGATGTGCCCGCCGCCGAAGCCATGCGCCACATCCTCGGCTTCACCTGCATGAACGATGTGAGTCAGCGCAATCTCCAGACCGGAGACCGATCCGGATGGTTCCGCGGTAAATCGCTCGATACCTTCGGCCCGATCGGTCCGCGGGTGGTGCTCACGGAAGACATCGGCGACCCCCAGAACCTGGATCTCCGCTGTCGATTGAACGGCAACCTGGTCCAGGAATCCAATACCCGCCACATGATTTTCAAGGTCCCGGAGATCATCGCGTTCCTGAGCAGGAACTTCACCCTTTGTCCCGGCGATATCATCGCCACCGGCACCCCAAGCGGGGTGGGCCGGATCAAGCACGGCGATGTGGTGGAAGTGGAAATCGAACGGATCGGGGTGCTCCGCAATCCGGTTGCGGAAGAGTGAACGCGGCGTCCGGACCTGTTCGGCTCGGCCTCCGGGCCTTGATCGGCCGGTGGGATTGTCGCGGCGCCACCGCCCACCGGAGCTGCCGCGACCATCCGTAAGGTCAGGGTGCGACCAGCAGGAGCTCCCTGACTGCTGCCGGTTGCCCAAACCAGGGTTGTGGTTGTTAGGAATCGGTGGAGGTTTTCGCGCTCGGCCGGGGTGGGCGCGGGGCGTTGAGTTGATCCAGGAGGTTGCAGACGCTGCACTGTTCCCCGAAACAGGGTTCGCCGCAGCGCCGGCAACTGTTGATCCCGGGGCTCGAATCCGGCGCCGGTCGGCATTCCGCCAGATAGCCGAAGAGAAAATCCCGCTTGGTGCCCGGCATCTTTTTTTCAAGAAAATTCAGCGCATCCTGAAAAATGTGGCTGGTGGCCCCACGCGCCAGGGGGCAGCCGGCGGTCAGCGGTTCGATCCCGCGCAGGCGGCAGTAATGCCTGATTTCGCTCGCTTCCAGCCGGTACAGTGGCTTCATCTTGGCGGGAAAGCGCGGGTGGGTGGCCGGCAGGAAGGGCTGGATCTTGTCGAGAAACTCGCTCCGCCGGCGAATGAGGTTGCCCATCAGGCGGCCCGCTTCATCGTCCAGATTGTGACCGGTGGCCAGCGCGGCGAAGCCCGCATCGAGGCACAGCCGGTTCAGCAGTTGCCGTTTCAGGCGGCCGCAGACGGAGCAGATTTTCCGCCGGGTGCGCTGTTTGATCTCGGGGACCGTGTAGCCAAAGACTTCCCGCAGCGAATAATGAATCCATTCCAGGTGCCGGCTTTGCGCGAACCGCTCGATCGCCGCCGCCGACGCCTCGGAAAAGCCGGCGATCCCCAGATCGACGTGAAGGCCTTTGGTCACGTAACCCAGTTCATCCAGCAGCGACCAGGCGGCGAGCGAATCCTTGCCGCCGGAAACGGCCACCAAAATGGGTTGCCCGGGCGGCAGCGGGCAGTGTTTCAGGGCGCGTTGCACCGCCGTCCGGCAGTAGCCGACGAAGCAATCCGGGCAGAAATTGCTGTGATGACTGGGCAGGGCCACTTCCGCCTGGCGCCCGCAGCGCTTGCACTTGGCGCCGCGGGGCAAGGCCGGCGGCGGCGGGATGATCTCGGGAGAGCTCGGCGTGAGCGGCTGTTGTTTCCTTGGCATCAGGACCAGGGCCATGAATGAGAGCGCATTTCACTCCTCCGGTTGCAAACGGGTAATCGGCGGGACCGCGCCGGCGTGCCGCGGTTCCACCGTGGCGGTCAGTTCACCACTGCTCCCAGCACGTAGGGCGCGCTGTCGGTGGACACCCGGCAGGGGGCTTCGAGGATTTTAAGCGCGTAGCCCGGGAGCGAAGACCGGTGCGGATGGGTGGCCGGTCCGTAGGACATCAGCCGGTCGATGCCGCGCTCGCGCAGACGCCGCCGCACCGCTTCCCCGTCGAGTTGGGCGAGCGGTTGCTGGGAGCAGACGGCGAAGGCGAAATCGAGCATGTAGCCGGGGATGAAGGTGAGATACTGGAGCTTGTGGGCAAACGCGGTATCCAGGGTTTTCGAAATCACGTTGAAGGCATCCGGATAAAAAAACGGTGAATCGTTGTGCAGAGCCAGGATCCCCTGATCGTTCAGGTGCTCCCGGCAGAGTTGATAGAATTCCTGGGTGTATACGAACTTGGACGGTTCCAGCGGATCGGTCAGATCGAGCAGGATGACATCGAAGCGTTCCTTGCTCTGTTCGATGAAGGCCCGGCCGTCGCCGATGGAGAGTTCCAGTCTGGGGTCATCGAAGGCCTGGCCGCAAATGCTCTGTAAATGCTCGCGGCAGATGGTGACCACCTCCGGGTCCAATTCCACCATCCGGACCCGTTCCACGGTCCGGTAGCGGCAAACCTCCTCCAGGGTGCCGCCGTCGCCGCCGCCGATGATCAGCACCGTTTTCGGGTTCGGGTGGAGCACCATGGCGGGGTGCACCAGCGATTCGTGATAGAAGAATTCGTCCCGTTCCGAGGTCTGGAAGCGGCCATCCAGAAAAAGCGTGGTGCCGAAATCGGGGGTCACCACCACATCGGCCTGCTGAAAGGCGGTGCGTTGGGAAAAAATCGTGCGGCTGACTTCGATCCGCCGGGTCATGGAGGGGGAAAATTCCTCCACGAAAAGGTTTTTGGGCTGATTCATGAACTGTCCTCCTGGTTGAAAAATCAAAGTCCAGCCACTATAAAGGATCTCGGCTCGAGGCACAAATTGTTATCCAACCGCTCGGCCCGCCGCGCGAACCGGCAGCTGGCCCTGGATTTGGAAGGTCTGCTCGATCATGGATGGTCTGCACTACGAAGGCATCATTATCCGCCCACCCAGCGAAGCGGACAGTATCATCTTGCAGGTGACGGTGGGTTGTTCCCACAATAAATGCACCTTCTGCGGAACCTACCAGGGGGTGCGCTTTCGGATCAAGGACCCGGTCCTGGTCGCCGCCGATATCCGCTACGCCGCCGCCCAGTTTCCATTTCTTAAACGGGTGTTTCTGGCCGACGGCGACGCCTTGATCCTGCCTCAGCCGCGGCTCATGGACATTTTGCGAATGCTTCGGGAACATCTGCCCTGGGTGCAGCGGGTGGGGCTTTACGGCAATGCCAAGAGCATCCTGCGCAAAAGCCCGGAGCAACTGGAAGAACTCCGCCGAACCGGGCTGGGAATCGTCTACCTGGGTCTGGAAAGCGGCGATCCGGAGGTGCTCAGGCGGATCGCCAAGGGGGTGAGCGCCGAACGCATGATCGCGGCGGGCCGGCGGGTGCGGGAAGCCGGGATCAAGCTTTCCGTTACCGTGCTGCTGGGGATCGCCGGGCGGGCTGATGGGCCGCGGCATGCGCGCGCCACCGGCGAGGTGCTGAGCGCCATGGACCCCAATTACGTCGGTGCGCTCACCCTGATGCTGCTGCCCAATACGCCGCTGGCGGAAGACTATCAGGCCGGCCGGTTCGAACTCCCCGATCAGGCCGAACTGCTCGGCGAACTGCGCGAGATGCTCCAGCACACCCAGCTTAGCCAGGGGCTTTTTCTCGCCAATCACGCTTCCAACTATCTGCCGCTCAAGGTGCGCATGCCGACCGGCAAGGACCAGGCCCTGGCGCTCATCGACCAGGCGCTCGGCGGCCGGGTGGCGCTCAAGCCGGAGTGGCTGCGGGCGCTCTAACGGCGCTCCGGGGTCAGCAAGTCTGGCCCCATTTCAGCTTGGTGCGAAGGATTTCGAAATAGTCCGCCGAGGGCGGTTTGATCAAGCGCAAGGGTTGGGCTGCCGCGGTAAACACGATCCGGTCCTCGGGCTTCAGGGCGAAGCCGATCTGACCATCGCAGGTCATGAAGATGTCCTGATCCGGTTCACCGATCCGCACCTGCACGGTCATCTCCGGCGGCAGAATGATCGGCCGATTGGTGAGCGCGAACGGACAGATCGGGGTGAGGATGATGGCCCGGCTGGTGGGATAGACAATGGGGCCGGCGGCGGACAGGTTGTAGGCGGTGGAACCGGTGGGGGTGGCGACGATCAGGCCGTCGGCCCGGTAGTGGGTCAGGTAGCGGTCGTCGATGGTCACCTCGAGGCTGACGATCCGGGCCAGCGCGCCCTTGTTGATCACCGCGTCGTTCAGCACCGGCTGACGGAAGACTTCCTGCCCGTGTCGCTGGATGGTGGCGTATAGGCGCATCCGTTCTTCGATTTCGTGATGGCCGTCGAGCACCTTTTCCAGATCGGGGCGGCATTGCTGCTGACCGATTTCAGTGAGGAACCCGAGGCCGCCCAGATTGACTCCGATGATCGGAGTGCCGCGATTGTCGAGCAGGCGGGCGACGCTCAGCAAGGTGCCGTCGCCCCCCAACACGATCACCAGATCGAGGTCCTCGGGCAGGGGAAGATCATGGGAGATATGCCGGAGCTGCGGTTCCGCCTGATTTTCCCGAATGAACACGAGGAAGCCCTTGGCTTCGATCCAGTCTTTGAGTTGCCGGGCCCGGTCGGCGGCGTCCCGGCGCCCGTGTTTATAAATGATCGCGATCTGCCGCATCGGCCGGTTCCTTGCCCTTCGGGTCGAATGGATGTTGCGAACAAGCGGTGTTGCGGTGGCGCGGCGAAGCTTCGAGGCAGCTCCGCCGAAGCCATGCAATACCGCTTACACCAACTGCCGATAGAGTGCAATCGAAGGCTAACGATCTCTCGGTCGCCCCCCCCGCCTCTTTGGAAGCCATACTTTACCTGGTCTGGAATTGCGCTCTTACGGGAGATTTTGTCTTAATAAAATCGAAAATATAGGCAGGATGCTTGGGTATCCAGCTCAGGGTGTTGATCCAGTCAACAATCTCAGGTTGCTAACGCGGTTACCAGCGGTCCCGAGTTGACGCGTGTCATGTGACGCGATACAGTTGGTCCATGATCAAGTCGTTCGCGGACAAGGATACTGAGCAGCTCTGGGTGACCGGCAACCTGCGCCGGCTGCCGCCGGAAATCGTGCGTCGCGCCCTGCTGAAGCTCTCCGCGATCGATGCGGCGGCGCAAGTCGATATCTTGCGCGTGCCCCCCGGCAACCGGCTGCACAAGCTCGATGGTGATCGGGTTGGACAGCACTCGATCTCGATCAACGACCAATGGCGCATCTGTTTCCGCTTCGACAACGGCGATGCCCATGAGGTTGAGATCCGCGACTACCACTGAAGACGAGGTGACTGGCAGATGAGCATCCCCAACACCATGCCGCTTGAGCGGCGGCCCATCCATCCCGGCGCAATCCTGCGTGAGGACTTCATGCCGGACTACAACCTGACGGTGAGCGGACTCGCCTCCGCGCTCGGGGTGTCGCGGCAATCCGTGAACGATCTGCTGCGCGAACACCGGGCTGTCAGTGCGCGAATGGCGATCCGGCTCGCGCGTCTGTTCGGCAACTCGGCGGAATTTTGGCTGAACTTGCAGCGTTCGGTCGACCTCTACGACGCACAGGCTGCTATCACCGACGATGTGCGCCAGATCAAGCCGCTGTGTGTCGCCCAATGAGCCGGTCAACCGTGCCTCTATCGCGCACGGTTGAAACCTAACTCGTTGTTGTTGCGTGCATGGCTCGTTTACTCGTGCGTTTGCCGCGCTGGAGCGGAGCTTGGGAGCCGCAACGGGTCGGTGAAAATCAGCCGACGCGTTGCGGGTGCCTTGACGCCGGCAGCAGAACTTGCTACAAGCTGACACCAACAGGTGATAGCGATCAGGTGCCGTGGGGCGTAAAAGGGAATCCCGTGCAAATCGGGAGCGGTCCCGCCGCTGTGAACGGGGACGAAAGTCGTGATGGCCACTGGGTATCCGGGAAGGCCGTACGAGTAGGATGATCCGTCAGCCAGAAGACCTGCCTGTTCGCTGAAGGGTGTGCTGCGGCACGGGGACATGCCGGAGTCGGCCGAGGTGGGATCGAGCAAATCAGGGTGCGATCCCTGGAGCTTTCCGCTCCAGGGATTTTTTTTGCGGCCGAACGCTCGCCGACGGTGTTTCCGTTCCCCCAGCATGATCCACCACCCGTTGCCTTTCCGGGAACATGGGGTTCTCGGGTAACTTCTTTTTCAAGGGAGGTGTCGACATGAAAACGGGGATCATTTTTTATGTCACCGAAGGCAAGGAACTCGTGGCCGAAAGCTGGGATTCGCGGCGGGAACGGGAGCGCTTCAAGGCGGACGCGGTGTCCATGGCCACGTCGGAATTTGAAATCGCCTACGCCTGGTGGCACATGCTGACCCGGGGCATCCAGCGGATTTCCTGCATGACCGCGCGCCTGGATACGGCCGACGGGCGCATCCACGGCCTCGGGCGGAGCCTGCGGGTGTGCGGCTGACCCAGTGCGCCGCGAACTGTTCCGCTGGATGAAGGAGTGAAGTTTGGGAGCGCCGCGCCCCAGCGCGGCGTTTCCCTTTCCAGGTGAAGAGGAAGGTTCGCGTGGAGGATGCAAAATCCAGGACCCAGCCCGATCCCGTGGCGACCGTTTTTTCGTTGTCAGTTGCAGGCATCTGCATCTATACTTGCGAAGGCTTAAAAGTCACATTTCCACGCGGAGACGCGGAGGTTGATTTCAGGGCTCTTCTCCGCGCTCTCAGCGCCTCCGCGGGAACACAAAACGTAACTTCTCAAGCTAAAAAGGTATATTGTGGAACAACACGTCATATCCACCTTCCAGCAACGGGAATTCCATGGATCCATCAGTGCCGACCCCCAATCCCTTCGGTCCCCACAAGATTCTGGTGGTGGATGACGAAGAGTCCCTGCGCGACCTGTTGCATGAAGCCCTGATCGAATTGGGCCACTCGGTGCTGGTCGCCGAAAACGGTCGGCAGGCCCTGGCGCGGTTGGCGGAAACCCCGGTGGATGTGATCATTACCGATTTGCAAATGCCCGAAATGGACGGCATGGAACTCACCGTGGAAGTCCGTCGGCGTTATCCGGAGGTGGATGTGATCGCCATCACCGGGTTCAGCAACCGCTACCATTATGCCGAAGTGATCGCTACCGGGGCCGCCGATTTTATCACCAAGCCGTTCACCCTCGACAAACTGGAAGCCAAACTCATTCGGTTGTTCCGGGAACGCTCACTGCGTGCCCGGCTGCAGGAAATGGCCCAGCGCGATCCCCTGACCGGGCTCTACAACCGCCGTCATTTCGAGACGGTGATCGCCGACGAGGCGGTTCGCTCGATCCGCTATCGCCATCCGCTTTCCCTGATGTTCATGGATGTGGACCGGTTCAAGCAATACAACGATCAGCACGGACATCGAGCCGGCGATGCGCTGCTGGTGACGCTGGCGGACATCCTCCCGACCTCGATTCGGGACCACGTGGACAAGGCTTTCCGCTACGGCGGCGACGAGTTTCTGGTGGTCCTGCCAATGCTGGAGCAGGCCGGGGCGCTCAAGGTGGCGGAACGGATCCGGACCAATTACCGCAAAGCCGGTCTCGGAAAAACTTCCCTTTCCATCGGTATCGCCGAGCTTCGGGTTGAAACCGGAGACCTGGACCGGGATATCGAACAACTGATCCGGCGCGCCGATGCCTCCCTCTATCACGTGAAAAAACACCTGGGCGGCGACCGCACCTGGTGTGCCGACGACTTGCCGGCGGCGCTCGAACCTTGAACCGCAACCGGGCGGCACCACGGAAGGAGTAATTTCGAAAGGATATACCGGTTAAGGGTAAAAAGTTTCATTTCGTGTGTGCGCTTTTGTTCGTAGTGCGTCCCGTCAGGGCGTCTTGGTGGGTTGTGGGTCTTGTCAGGGCAATCGGCGCTTACCGGAAGTCCAGCGACCCTGCTCTCGGATGCGCCGTCAACGCCTGACGGCGCCACTACCAACCAAGCCGCGAAATGACCAACCGAGCGGCGCCACTAAAAGGTCGGGGTGTGCGGAGCACTCCCACGATCCAGTGCGGGAGCGCGGATTGAGCCGGTCGCTTGTTCCTATCGGTTGGGATGGCGCCCCCGGTTCGATTTGTGCTTGACAGGATGTGGCGCGGGCTTTATAAAAGCGCGCTTTAAGGTATGCGGCGACGGCGCTGGATCATTCGATGGCCGATGGGTGCCATTCAAGGGGTCGGGAGGTGACAGCCATGGGCAACAAAAAACCCGAATTCGGTTTTGGGGTTCATCTCATGATGGACGGATACGGCGCGGACCCGATCCTCCTCCAGGACATGAATTTTATCTACAATTTCCTGGATGAATACCCCGGCAAGATGGATATGACCAAGATCATGCCGCCGTATGTGTTCCGCTATCAGGGCGTGGTTCCCGAGGATTGGGGCATTTCCGGGTTCGTTCTCATTGCCGAGAGCCACATCAGCATCCACACCTTCCCGGACAAGCAGTACCTGAGTGTCGACATGTTTTCCTGCAAGCAGTTCGATACCGGGCGGGCGGTGGAAGCTTTGCAAAACCTGTTCCGGATCCAAAAATACGAACTCAAGGTGCTCGATCGCGGTCAGGAATTTCCCAACACCATCGAAGCTTCCGCCCAGGTCGTGCGGATGGACCGGATCCTCAAGCAGCGAGCCAGGTGAAACCGCGGTGAACCTGAGCGAACTGTTTGCCGGGCCGACTGAACTCGGCCGGTGTCTGGGGCCGTCCCAAAATTTTCTCGGATTATCGGCTGAAGAAGCCGATCTCGATCGGGCGCGGGCGGTGATCGTGCCGGCGCCCTACGATGCCACCACCACCTTTCGTTCCGGCACCCGCGAGGGACCACGCGCCATCCTGCGGGCGTCGCGGGAGCTGGAACCCTACGACGAAGAAACCCGCACCGAGATTTACCGCCGCGGCATCGCCACCCTGGAAGAACTGGCGGTAACGGTGGCTTCCCCTCGGCTCATGGTGGAACGGGTCCGAACGGTGGCGGATGCGCTTTTTGCCGCCGGCAGGCTGCCGGTGCTGCTGGGCGGCGAACATCTGCTCTCGCTCGGGATGATCGAAGCGGCCCGGGCCCATTTCCCCGATCTCACCATCCTGCAGTTGGACGCCCACGCCGATCTGCGTTCGTCCTATCAAGAAAGTCCCTACAGCAACGCCTGTGTGATGCGCCTGGCGCGGCAGCAGGCGCCGCTGGTTCAGGTCGGGATCCGCGCGCTCACCCTGGAAGAGGATCAATACATCGCGGACCGGCGGATTCCCTGCTACCAAGCCCACCAGTTGCACCGCGAGCCCGAACTGTGGCGCGGCATCGCCAAGCACCTCAGCGCTCAGGTCTACATCACCATCGATCTCGATGCTTTTGACCCCTCCATCATGCCGGCCGTGGGTACTCCCGAACCCGGGGGACTCGGCTGGTACGATGTTTTAGGGCTGCTGCGTGAAGTCGCTAAAACCACTTCGGTGGTGGGCTTCGACGTGATGGAACTGCTGCCGATTCCCCACCAGGTGGCTCCGGACCTGCTCGCCGCCCGCCTGGTCTACAAGCTGCTCGCCTACATTTTGATGGACAAGCCGAGATTGGGCTGCTAAATTTTAGCGTTATCAGCGATCCCTGTTCACGGCCGGGGGCCGGGATTGACCGCCAACAACGGCCGCGACCTTTCGTTTTGAGGATGAACCTTGAGTTCGGAAGACGAGTCAGCCAGAGGTTTCCGGCAGTGGCTCAAATTGGCCTTTCGCCGATTGGCCCGGATTGAAAAAACCCAGGACCTGGAAAAAGAAATCCAGGAACTGATCGACGAAGGTGAGCAGCGCGGGCTCATTTCCGAAGACGAAGGCGATATGATCCAGGGCATCTTCTCGTTCCGAGATACCCTGGCCAAAGAGATCATGGTGCCGCGGACCGACGCCGTGTGCGCCCCCGCCGACTGCAGCATTGCCGAGATCATTCAGGTGATCCTGCAGTCCGGCCACTCGCGCATTCCCATTTATCAAGACAGCATCGACAATATCAGCGGTATTCTGCACGCCAAGGACCTGCTGGAGTATTGGGGCAGGGATGAGGTATCGGTGCGCGGCATTGTGCGGCCGCCCCATTTTATCCCGGAAACCAAGCAGATCAGCGAAGTGCTGCGGGACCTCCGGCACAAGAAGTCGCACATGGCGATCGTCATCGACGAGTACGGCGGTACGGCGGGAGTGCTCACCCTGGAAGACATCATCGAGGAGGTGGTCGGTGATATCATGGACGAGTACGACGCCGAGGAAAACTGGCTGGTCGAGGAACCGGACGGCGCCATTTTGGTGGATGCCCGGCTCGATGTGGAAGAACTGGAAGAGTACCTGGGGGTGGAACTGCCCGAGGGGGATTTCGAATCGGTGGGCGGTTTCATGATCAGCATCCTGGGTAAGGTCCCGGTGGTGAGCGACCGGGTGGAATATGGTCCGGTGGAACTGGTGGTGGAACAGGCCGACTGGCGCAAGGTGGAAAAAATCCGGGTGCGCCGGCTCGCTCCGGTAGGGGCCGCGGCCGGTTCCAGCGATCAGGGGATGCCATAACGCGGCGCGCGTGGGCGCGGTCCGCCGTCGTCGTTTCGTTTCCTACCGTCGTCAACCCTTTACCTACGAAACAGTTGCCGATGAACGCTTTGGGACCGGAACGCGCCGGCCGCAAGCCTTGGGGCCTGGACCTGACCGTGCCCTGGGCACTGAGCGGCCTCAGCGGGTTGCTGCTGACCGCGGCTTTCCCGCGCACCGATTGGGCCTGGATCGCCTGGGTCGCTTTGGTGCCGCTGCTGCTGGCGGTCCGCGGCAA
>Ga0100401_1003178_pt1 | contig 12580 bp, 10 predicted proteins | sample CryGeymeta201525_FD_80421 | JGI IMG/M metagenome (GOLD analysis project Ga0100401, IMG submission 80421) | Groundwater microbial communities from Crystal Geyser aquifers in Utah, USA - Crystal Geyser metaG 2015-25 | ecosystem: Environmental > Aquatic > Deep subsurface > Groundwater | place: USA...
GGTTCGATATTCGACATTCGATATTCGCTTTTTCTTCCCTTCCGCGGTTCAATATTCGATATTCGATATTCGATATTCGCTTTTTCTTCCCTTCCGCGGTTCAATATTCGATATTCGACATTCGATATTCGCTTTTTTCCCCTTCATTTCTTTCTTCCTCGGGAGACTCATACTTATGAATCGATCCCTCCAACCCATCTATTGGGACGGTGCGGTGGTGGTGATGGTGGACCAGCGGGTCCTGCCCCATCGTCAGGAAGTGGTCCGTTGCACCAGCGTGGCGCAGGTGGTTCGAGCCATCAAGACCATGGTGATCCGGGGGGCCCCGGCGGTGGGGATTGCCGGCGCCATGGGTCTGGTCCTGGCGGCGGAAAATATCACCGCCGCCGATCCCAAGACTTTTCGCCGCAAATTTGTGCGCGCCTGTCAGCAGGTGGCGGCGGCCCGGCCCACCGGGAACAACCTGAGCTGGGCGGTGGAACAGGTGTATTCGGTGCTGGTGGAAAACCCGGAGGCGGAGGTTTTTGAGTTGAAACGTCTGGTCCGGGCCAAAGCCGATGAACTGCTCAAGGCCGACATTGAAGGGAACCGGGCCATCGGGCGCTGGGGCAGCAAGATCATTCCGACCGGGGCCAACATCCTCACCTATTGCAACGCCGGCGCTCTGGCTACGGGCGATTACGGCACGGCCCTCGGAGTCGTTCGGGCGGCGCATCGCCAGGACCCATCGATCCATGTCTACACCTGCGAAACCCGACCGTTTCTGCAAGGCAGTCGGTTGACCGCCTATGAATTGATGTGGGAAGGCATTGCCGCCACCCTGATCACCGACAACGCGGCCGGATCCCTGATGCAGCAAGGGAAGATCGACGTCGTGGTGGTGGGCGCCGATCGGATCGCGGCCAACGGCGACACGGCCAACAAGATCGGCACCTATACGATGGCCGTGCTGGCTCGCGCTCACGATATTCCCTTTTATGTGGCGGCGCCCCGGTCCACCATCGACCCGGTGCTGACGGACGGCAGCCAGATCCCGATCGAACAGCGGGACCCCGAGGAAGTGACCCATTTCCAGGGGCGCCCGGTGGCTCCCAAAGGGATGGTCGCCATCAATCCGGCTTTCGACGTGACGCCCAATCGCTACGTGACCGGGATCATCACCGAGGTGGGGATCATTCGCAAACCGTTCAAAAGCAACATTCGAAAAGCCATGGAAAGCTGATCGGAACAGCTTCGATCCGGGCCTGCCGGGGATTCAGCGAAACAGGAGCTGCACCAGTTCCTGGACCGAACGCACCGCGGTGACCGCCAGGTCCGGGTCACGCCGCAGTTGATCGGCGTTGGTTTTGGGGATGAGATGGGAACCGAAGCCCAGCTTGCGGGCTTCGGAAATGCGCTGGGCGGCGTGGCCCACGCCGCGCACTTCGCCGGCCAGTCCCACTTCGCCCCAGACCACGAGGTCGTCGGCAACCGGCTGTTCCAGGTAGGAACTCACCAGGGCCACGATCACCGCCAGATCCACGGCCGGTTCCAACAGCCGGAGACCACCGGCGACGTTGACGAACACGTCCTGCTGGGCGAAGTTGAAACCGAGCTTTTTTTCCAGCACGGCCAGCAGCAGCGACAGCCGATTGCCGTCGATTCCGATGCTCATCCGGCGCGGCTGGGTCAAGTTGCTCTGGCTCACCAGGGCTTGCAGTTCCACCAGCAGCGGTCGAGTGCCTTCGATGCTGCAAGCGACCACGGAACCGGCCACGCCCACGGGCCGTTCCGCCAGCAGCAGCTTGGACGGATTGGCGACCGGGTCGAGGCCCCCTTCCTTCATTTCGAATACCCCGATTTCATTGGTGGAACCGAATCGGTTCTTGACCGCGCGCAGCAGCCGAAAGGTGTGACTGCGGTCTCCTTCCAGGTACAGCACCGTGTCCACCATGTGTTCCAGCACCCGGGGCCCGGCCACCACCCCTTCCTTGGTCACATGGCCGATGATGAACATGCCGATCCCGCTGTCTTTCGCCACGGCCATCAGGGCCGAAGCGCATTCCCGGACCTGGCCGACGGAACCGGGCGCCGCCTCCAACGTCCCGCTGTGCAGGGTCTGGATGGAATCGATGGCCAGGATTTTGGGGCCTTGGGCAGCCACCGTGGCGAGGATCGCATCGAGCGAGGTTTCCGTATAGATCATCAATTCCGGTGCCCGCAAGCCCAGCCGGGTGGCCCGTAGCTTGAGCTGCCGCGGGCTTTCTTCCCCGGACACGTAAAGCACCGCATGCTCCGCGCTGAGGGTTGCGGTGATCTGGAGCAGCAGCGTGGATTTACCGATGCCGGGGTCGCCGGCGATGAGCACCAGCGAACCGGGCACCAGACCGCCCCCGAGCACCCGATCCCATTCATCGATACCGGAAACGATCCGCGCTTCTCCCAGGGCCGGGATGTCCTCGATGGACCTGGGGCGCCGCTCCGAGCGGCCGGGGGTCGCCGGCGGCGACTTCGCTCCGGGGGCCGGTTCCTGGTGAAAACAATTCCAGGCCAGGCATTGGGGGCACTTCCCCAACCATTTGGTGCTGATGTGTCCACACTGCTGACAGCGATAGATGCTCTTGGCAATTGCCACGGTTGCCTCCCTGACCCAGACGCCGGCCCGGCGCCGGGCGACCCTCACCGCTGCGCTCACGGCGCCGACCGATGCTGCTGGCGCCGATGATCTTGCTGGTACCGATCCTGGGCTAGCACGGAATTGCGCGCCAACGCCATGGAAAATTCTTGAAGCATCGCCGCTCTTGAGTTAAAGGACAGGCGGGTGATGCTTGCCGGGTCCTGATCGATTGACAGCATCGAACGTATTGTCTATATTGCCAACTAAAATCCAGGGTGAACGGGTGAGCCAATCGCGAGTCTGACAGACCACAAGTCGTTTGCGACACAGATCGGAGGCACAGGTTATGGCAGGGAAAAATATCATTGAAGTGAAAGATGACATCTTCGAGCAGGAAGTTCTCAAATCCGATACTCCGGTCCTGGTGGATTTTTGGGCGCCATGGTGTGGACCCTGCCGGGCGGTTGCTCCGGTGGTTGAGGAATTGGCGGCCGATTATGCCGGCAAGCTGAAAGTCGCCAAGTGCAATGTTGACGAAAATCCACAGACCCCCGTTAAATATAGCATTCGTGCCATTCCGACCCTGATCATTTTCAAGGGCGGCAGCGTCATCGAGCAGATCACCGGGGCGGTGGCCAAGTCTCAGATCGCGGCAGCGGTCGACAAAGTGCTGAGCTGATCGAATTTAGCGGCGGCGTCGGGTCGGCCTGAGGTTGGTGGGCCTGACGGCGCCGTCATGAGGTTACCCGGTGCCGCCCGGTCATGGGTCAGGGATCAGACCGAGGCTACAACCCGCCACGCCGGCAGCCAACGCCGTTGCGCCGGCCACCATGGTCCTTGCCGCAGAGGTCCCCCAACCGCCTCGGAACCTTGCCGATCTTTTCGCCGTGACTCAGCCCGCGGCCGTTTCACCCGCCGATCCACGGATCTGGAGAACGCGCCATGACAAGAATTTTTGACTGGACCAGCAACCGCCTGTTGCCCTGGCTGGTCGTCGGCCTTCTCACCACCTGCCTGAGCGGCTGTGGCACCAATCTGGTGCAATACTACTTCGGCGATACCTTTGGCAGTTCCGATACGCTGGATCGCACCGCCGAGCAACTGGCATATGATGGGGTTCAGAATCTCCAGGAAAAAAAGTACGATAAGGCCCTGAAAGCTTTCCAAACCCTGAAGGAACGTTATCCCTACAGTAAATATGCGATCCTGGCCGAGCTGAAGATCGGCGACGTCTATTTCCAGCAGCAGGAATACGCCGATGCGGCCCTGGCTTACGAGGAATTCGCCCGACTCCACCCGCGTAACGACGTGGTCCCTTATGTCCTCTATCAGAAGGGCATGTGTCATTTTCTTTCATTCAAGTCGGTTGACCGAGATCCGGCCGAAACGCAGGAAGCCATCGACAGTTTTCAGCGCCTCATTCGAGCGTTTCCCGATTCCGAGTACAGCAGCAAGGCCAGGAAACAGCTGTTCGAGTGTGAAAAACGCCAGGCGGCTCATGAATTTTATGTGGCCACAATCTACTTCAAATTGGAAAAGTACCGTGCGGCTCAGTTCCACCTTCAGAGTCTGACCGAAAAATACCCGGAGGCGATCGAACATCTGGGCTACCGGGAAGAAATCGAGCGCATGCGGGAAACCTGTGACGTCGGTATCGACAAGACGGAAGGCAAGCCAAGCTTCTGGTCGCGGGTCGGGTTTTAGTCGGGTCGATCCGGACTCCATCGGGTGCGGTCCATCACGGATCCGGCTTTCGAGTGCCACCAAGCCCCACGGTGCGCGACCTCGGTATCATCTTTAGGCCGCCGTTTGCAGGCTCCTAGGATATTCGACATAGCGACCTTGCCATGCTGGTGCCACACGGGATTGCGGCAGCCGACCCAATGGCCGCCAGAGGGAGCATCACAACCGTGGGTCAGGGTGCGCGCGGCGCTCCCTGACTTCCGTGGAGAGACTCCGTGGGCAAGATCGTCAGGTAGCTCCCCTTGGTCGCAACCTGACCTACCGTGTGGAGATGCCGCCTTCATGCTCACCAGTTGGTCCAGCCTTAGGTCGAATATCCAGAGGCGCCTAAATTCCTTGACAACAAAAGCCTGGGTCTTGTAACAATAAATCCCGATGCGGTCGGGGCAGTATGCGGACCCGACCGCCAGGAGGAGTCACCCGATCTCACCGGTACTCAATCGAAAATCCAATAGAGCAGATTAAACCCCGTCTCCTCTGGAGCCCCTCTTTCCAGGTCCTAAGCCCTTGAATCAATGTCTAAGACCGCCTTGGAGCGTGTCTCAAATCAGTTGGAACCGGCCGAGGCGTTTGGTACCCGCGATTTGCGCGGCGTGAGACGCCGATGAAGTGGCTGGAAAGCCAACGGCCCGATCAGTTTTACCGACCAGCAGGCGGTGTTTGGACCGCCCTCGCAGTGCTGCCAATCGGCAGTGTTACCGATTACCATCATCATCCATAAGCACGTGCAAAGGAAAATTGTCATGGCTGAAAGGACCCAAAGCCCCAGCAAGTCGAAGAAGAGCGCCGAAGCGCCGAGTAATAACGGGGCTCAGGCCTACGAAGGCGAAATGAACCTGGTCGAGCTCAAGAAAAAGAACATCAAGGAACTGCTGGAAATGGCGCATGTCCTCGGCATCGAGGGCGCGAGTTCGATGCGCAAGCAGGAGCTCATCTTTGGATTGCTGCAGGCGCAGACGGAATTGAGCGGCTTGATTTACGGGGAAGGGGTCTTGGAGATCCTTCCCGATGGGTTCGGTTTCCTCCGTACCCAGGCCTATAATTACCTGCCCGGCCCCGACGATATCTATGTGTCGCCGTCCCAGATCAGGCGCTTCAACTTGCGCACCGGCGATACCATTTCCGGCCAGATCCGTCCGCCCAAGGACAGCGAGCGTTATTTCGCGCTGCTCAAGGTGGAGGCGATCAATTTCGAGGAACCCGAAATCGCCAGTGAAAAGATCCTGTTCGACAACCTGACCCCGATCTACCCGGACGTCAGGGCGCACCTGGAACTCCCTTCCCAGGACTTCTCCACCCGGGTGATGGATCTTTTGACCCCCATCGGGTTCGGTCAGCGTGGACTGATCGTGGCTCCACCCCGGACCGGCAAGACCATGCTGCTGCAGAACATCGCCAATGCCATCGGGCAGAACCACAAGAACGCCTACCTGATCGTGCTGCTGATCGATGAGCGCCCGGAAGAAGTGACCGATATGGAGCGCAACGTGCCGGCGGCGGAGGTGGTCAGTTCCACGTTCGACGAACCGCCGCAGCGCCACGTGCAGGTGGCTGAGATGGTGAGCGAAAAAGCCAAGCGACTGGTGGAGCACAAGCGCGATGTGGTGATCCTTCTCGACAGCATCACGCGCCTGGCCCGCGCCTACAATACGGTGGTGCCTCCGAGCGGCAAGATCCTCTCCGGCGGTCTGGATTCCAATGCCCTGCATCGCCCCAAACGCTTTTTCGGTGCCGCTCGAAACATCGAATTCGGCGGCAGTCTCACCATCATTGCCACCGCGCTGGTGGACACGGGCAGCCGCATGGACGAGGTGATTTTCGAAGAGTTCAAGGGCACCGGCAATATGGAAATCCACCTGGACCGGAAACTCGCCGATCGCCGGATCTTCCCCGCCATTGACATCAACAAATCGGGCACCCGCAAAGAAGAACTCTTGCTGCCGCAGGAGGACCTCAACCGCATCTGGATCCTGCGTAAACTCTTGTCCCCCCTCAATCCGGTGGATGCCATGGAATTCCTTCTGGACCGGATGCGCGGCACCAAGGACAATATCGACTTTCTGGCCTCCATGAATCGCTGAACCGAACAAGTCCGCACGCGGTCGCTCCCAGCCGCGCCCGCATTCCCATTGGCCTTCAAGCCCGCGGAATCCGGCCACCGGCCGCGGCCAGGCAGCGCTTGCGCCAGTCCAGCGCAGCCTCCCGGAAATAGCCCTCATGCGCCACCCTGCCGCCTAAACCTTTGCGGCCGAAATTGAAATTGATCTCCACCAGGATCGGGGCATCGGTTCCTTCGAACATCACATCGAAGGCCGCCACATCGATCCCGGTCCACCGGCACAGGGCGCGAACCGCCCGCACCCCGGCGGCCTGCCGGTCCGGCAGCAGGTGGTGGCATACGCGGCCGCCACGGGAGATGTTATTGTAAAAATCGTCAGCCCCTTCGCGAAAATAGCTGACCGCCCGGTCCCCGTAGATCACCACCCGTAGATCGCGGCCGCCGTGCTCGATTAGCTGCTGCAGCAGGCAAGGTTCGGCCGCCGGCAGGCGAGCCAGAAGCGGCGGCAGATCGGCGCGGGCCCCGACCGGAAAAACGCGGCTGCCGCCGCCCCCGCTGTCGCCTTTCAGCACCAGGGGGTAGGCCCAGGGTGGCGCCCACTGCCGCCACACCGTCAACAGGTGCCGCGGGTTCTTGAACAAGCGACTGTCCGGATGAGCCACGCCGAGCTGCCGGAACAGCCGGATCTGAGCGGATTTACCAGGGTAGAGGTAACGGCTGTCCAGACGCGGGAACCAGGCCCTGGCCTGGCGCGTGAATTCCCGGTAGCGCCAGGGCGAGATGTACTTGGGAAAGATCAGGCCGGCTGCGTTCAGGACCAGCCGCCGGGCGTCGGCATCGAGCAGCGACTGGAGCAGCGGGAGGTTTTCTTCCACCACAATGCCCGGATGGAAGGAAACCACATAAGGCACTTTTCCGGGTTGAGTCAATCGCGGCATGATCGATCCCATTGTCCTGGCCCGGGAATTGAACGACCACCGAAAGGCCCCGGACCAACGTCCGGCGGCTTCGAGATGCGGTCACCGTTCAGTTCCCACCGGCGTAACGCCCTGACGGGCATACTAGCAACAGCCTATTTCAACCCGCACCAGCGCCAGAGCTTCGGCAACCGGCGTAACGCCCTGACCGGCGCACTACCAACGGTGGATCGTCTGCAGTCACTGCGAACGCACCGCCCTCCCCGGAACCGGGTCGAGATGCGGCAGCATGTGCCGCGCCACCGTTTCCCGGAGCCAGGGCTGGGCCCAGGGAGTGCCGGCCACGATGTGGCCGCAAGTGAGGGCCTGGTCGCCGCCCCGAAAATCGGTCACCAGTCCGCCGGCTTCCTCGATCAGGAGCATCCCGGCGGCCACGTCCCAGGGCTTCAAACCCAGTTCCCAAAATCCATCTACCCGCCCGGCCGCGACATAAGCCAGGTCGAGGGCGGCCGCTCCGGCCCTGCGGATCCCGCCGACCCGCTGGAACACGGCGGCGAAGGCGGCCAGGTAGGGGGCGAGCAGGGCCTTTTCGCGAAAGGGAAACCCGGTGGCCAACAGAATGTCGTCCAGACTCCCCGAAGATCTCACCCGCAGCGGCCGTCCATTGAGGGATGCACCCGCGCCGGCGGCGGCTTCGAACAGTTCGCCGCGCAGCGGATCGAGCACCCAGCCGAGGATGATGCGGCCGTTCAGGGCCAGCGCCATGGACACAGCAACGAACGGAAACCCATGAATGAAGTTGGTGGTGCCGTCGAGCGGATCGACGATCCAGGTGAACCCGTCTTGGATGGCGTTTTGATGCGATTCTTCCGCTACCATGGCGTGGTCCGGAAAGCGTCGCTCGATCGCCCGCACGATCAACTTTTCGCAGGCCCGGTCCACATCGGTCACAAAATCGTGGGCACCCTTCGTTGCTATCTCCAAGCGGCGGTCCCCGCGCAGCCGATCCCGAATCAGCTGGCCGGCTTCCTGGATGGTGAGGCGGCCCAGGCGCTGCAATTCGCGAACCTGGTTTGGGTCCGGCAGGCCGGGAACCGGCCGAGGTATCTCGAACATTGATTTCCCTCCTGGATTAGCAGTATGTAAGCAGGCAAGGACGCAATCGTGACTCCGCACGGAAAGGACCCGCCGCCATGCTCATGGACGTTCATACGCATATTTTTCCACCGCAAATCATCGCCGACCGGCAGGCCTACTTTGCCGGCGAACCGACCTTTCAGGCGCTGTACCAGTCGCCTAAAGCCAGAATGATCGGGGCCGAAGACCTGATTCGGGCGATGGATGAAGCCCGGATCGACGTTTCGGTCACGTTCGGGTTTCCCTGGACCGATACCGAACTGGCGGCCCGGCACAACGACTATGTTTTGGCCGCCGCAGCCCGCTACCCGGCCCGCATCGTTGCGCTCGCCTGTGTCTACCCGCTGAGTCGCGGCGCGGCGGCGGAAGCCGATCGTTGTCTCCGGGCCGGCGCTCGGGGTCTCGGCGAACTGGCTATCTACGGTCAGGTCGATGAAGCCGAGGCGCTGCACCACTTTGAGCCACTGATCGCCTGCTTGAGCGAGCCGCGGCGACCGCTTCTGGTCCACGCCAATGAACCGGTGGGCCACGTCTATCCGGGAAAGGCGCCACTCAAGCTGTCATTCTATTACGAACTGGCCCGAAAGTGTGCCGGTATTCCGTTGATTCTGGCCCATTGGGGCGGTGGGCTCTGCTTCTATGAGTTGCTGAAAAAGGAAGCCGGCGAAGTGCTCGCCAATGTCACCTACGATACCGCCGCCTCTCCTTACCTCTACAAGAGTTCGATCTATGCCCGAATGGTCGCCGCCATCGGCCAGGAAAAGATCCTGTTCGGGAGCGACTATCCGCTGCTCGCACCGGCACGCTATTTTAAAGAAATGGAACAATGCGGACTGAGTGCGGAAGCCATGGGCGCTCTGTGTGGAGCAAACAGCGCCCGGCTGTTCGGCCTGATCCCCTGATTCGGCCGACGGCGGCCGCTGGAATCAGGTACCGGGCAGGAAAGAGTTGCATTTATGCCTGGTTAGCTTGTGAAGTTAGGTTTTGTGTTCCCGCGGAGGCGCTGAGAGCGCGGAGAAGAGCCCTGAAATCAACCTCCGCGCCTCCGCGTCTCCGCGCGGAAATGAAACCTTTAAGCTTTCACAAGTATACGCGTCATCGATAGAACGTGGGTGCCGGCCGACGCCACGGCAGCGGCCGCTTCGGGACCGAGCCGCCGGCGATGGTCAGGGTCGGCCCGGGTCGGCTGGAAGGGCCTGGTTGCCGGCGCCGGCGATTACCACGATTGAAAGTCACTTCACGTCCAACAGGCTTTCCTGAAAACTCTCCAGGTCCTCGATCTGCTCTTCCAGGTAGGCTTTCAGGTTTTTCTTGATGCGGCTCTCAATCTGCCGTACCCGTTCCCGACTGATCCCGAACTTGTCTCCGATTTCCTGCAGCGTGAGCGGGTCCTCGGCCAACAGGCGCTGGTCGAAGATGACCGCTTCCTTGCCCTTGAGGGTCTTGCGAAACCGCTTCAGCTTGTCGTGCAAGATTTCCTTGGCTTCGTGATCGGCCAGTTGCTCGTCCACCGGCTGCACATCGGCGGGTAAAAAGGCCTTGTGGGTATCTTCGGAGTTATCGTCGAGCGGGGCATCCAGGGAAATTTCCCAACTGCTGAGGCGCTGGTCCATCTCCACCACCTCGGATTCCTTCACATCCAGCCGCTGACTGAGCATCTTCGGGCTCACCTCGATCCCCTGAGCCTCCAGCCGTTCCCGCTCCTTGCGCAGATTGAAAAACAGTTTGCGCTGGGCCTGGGTGGTCCCGATTTTTACCAGTTTCCAGTTGTCCATGATGAATTTGATGATGTAGGCCTTGATCCAAAATGAGGCGTAATAGGAAAATTTGTAGCCCCGGTAGGGATCGAATTTCTTAGCCGCCTGCATCAGCCCGATATTGCCTTCCTGGATCAGGTCCATCAGGTTCTGCATCCAGTGGCGCTGGAAATCCATGGCGATTTTGACCACCAATCGAAGGTTGCTGGTGATGAGCTTATAGGCGGCATCGAGATCGCCCTTTTCGCGGTAACGAATCGACAGCTGGACTTCTTCCTCCCGGGTCAGCAGCGGATAGCGCTTGATGTCTTCCAGATAGGCGCGCAGCGGATCAAATGCTACGGCGGCACCGCGCTGAGGCCTGGAGCGAACGGCTGGGACCTTCGCCGGCGCGTCGGCCGGCACCGGGATCGAACTGGCCCGGCCCGCCGCGGTGGCCGTTTTTTTAACTTTCCGGGTGGTGGGCTGAGCCTTCGGCTCGGCCGTTTGCTTGGTCTTGGCCATAAAATGAACCTCGTTGAATGATTTCCCGTCAGCCGCTGCTGCGCCCGAAGCGTTTGCTTCGGGCTGACCGGACGAGCCCCCCTCAGGGGTCGAAGATGGAGCTGTTCGAGTATAATGGAGAAAGGCCCTGAAGCTCAAATGGAAAACGGTTGTCGTAACGGAGCAGCGCTTATCCGGTCGCGGACCGGGCCGTAAAGGTTGGTCCGAGCGGCCGTGGCGGTTGCGATCAGCGGCTAAAAAGCCATTGCATTTGCTCCTTGACTTCATTATAAGAGCCGCACCTTGTAACCGACCCAAACAAGACCCGGACTCGCCCCCGGGCTTCCCTGGAGTTTCCCGATTTTGATCAAGAAACTCGTTCCCGAACACATTGCATCGATCGTTCCTTATCCGCCGGGCAAGCCGATGGAAGAACTCGAACGCGAGTACGGCATCGGCAACGCCATCAAGCTGGCCAGCAACGAAAATCCTCTCGGCCCTTCGCCCAAGGCGATCGCCGCGCTGCGCGGTGTGCTGCATGGCCTGCACCGCTATCCGGATGACAACGGTTTTTACTTGCGCCGGCGAATCGCCGAAAAATTCCAGCTGCCTTTCGAGGGCATCGTCCTGGGCAACGGTTCGGATGAAATCATCGAGATGGTGATCCGCACCTTCATTCAACCCGGCGATGAAGTGGTGGTGCCGGACCCGGCTTTTCTGGTTTATCGCCTGGCGGCCCAGGCGGCGGGAGGCCACCCGGTGGCGGTGCCGCTGCGCGATTTTGTCATCGATCTGGACGCCATTGGGGCCGCGGTCAATGCGCGCACTCGGGTGGTGTTCATCACCAATCCCAATAACCCCACCGGAACCGCTCTGTCCCGATCGGCTCTCGAACGGTTCCTCGATCGGTTGCCGGAGCACGTGATCGTGGTGGTGGACGAGGCCTATATCGAATTTAGCCGCGACCCGGATATCGCCCGGGGATTTGATTTGCTCCATCGCGGCCAACCCCGAATGGTGGTGCTCCGAACCTTTTCCAAGGTCTACGGCCTGGCCGGTCTGCGGATCGGCTACGGCGCGATGCAGCCGGAAATTGCCGGCTACCTCAACCGGGTGCGGCAGCCTTTCAACACCAGCATCCCGGCTCAGGTTGCGGCCCTGGCCGCCATCGACGACGAAGCGTTCCTCGCCCAAACCCGGGCCACCATTTGGGCCGGATTGCAGGTCCTGGAGCAGCAGTGCCGGCGTCTGGGGCTGGCAACGGCGCCGACCCAGACCAACTTCATGCTCATTCGGGTGCCCTGCGATTCGAAACAAATCTATCAGGCCATGCTCCGCCAAGGCGTGATCATCCGCGCCATGAACGCCTACGGATTGGACCGCTACATTCGGGTCAATGCGGGACTTCCCGAGGAAAATGAACGGTTCGTCCGCGCCCTCGAACAAACCCTGGAAGGTCTGGCCCACTGACACCGCGGTCAGCTGCAGCGGTCCCGGCGCCACCTGGAACATCCCCATGATCATCGCCATCGACGGTCCGGCGGGAGCCGGTAAGAGCACGGTCAGCCGGCTTCTGGCTGAAACCCTGGATTGCCTCTACCTGGATACGGGTGCCATGTATCGAGCCGTGGCCTGGGCGATCGATGAAAGTTTCGGTGGCGATCCGGACAATGCCCGGTTGGCATCGATTCTGCCCACCCTGCCCCTCACCTTTGCCGTTGAAAATGCCGCGCTCAAAATCGCCTGGCGGGGCCGCGTATTGGGCGATCAACTGCGTGCCCCGGCCATTACCGCCGCCGCTTCACGGCTTTCGCGGCACCCCGCGGTCCGCAACTTTCTCACCGGCTGGCAGAGAAAACTCGCCGCCGGCCGCGGTCTCGTCGCCGAA
>Ga0100401_1003182_pt1 | contig 12571 bp, 14 predicted proteins | sample CryGeymeta201525_FD_80421 | JGI IMG/M metagenome (GOLD analysis project Ga0100401, IMG submission 80421) | Groundwater microbial communities from Crystal Geyser aquifers in Utah, USA - Crystal Geyser metaG 2015-25 | ecosystem: Environmental > Aquatic > Deep subsurface > Groundwater | place: USA...
CAGGCATGCGGAACTGGGAACTGGCCATGCTGTTTTCTGCCCTTCCTGTCTGGAAATGTCCAGCATTTCCTCCCTAGGCTCTGGTTGTAACTGGGTTGCGCGTTTGCAAAAATCCGCCGTGTTTCCTTCAATTGGGCTTGGATTTAAGGTGGTCGGAAGCGAGATTGCCTTGTGAAGTTGCGAGTCAGGGCGGTGCCGAATGCGAAGCGCAGTGAGGTGGTGGGCTGGGAAGACGATCCGCAGTCGGGTCGGGTGCTGCGGGTGAAGATCGCGGCACCACCGACCGAGGGAAAGGCGAACGCGGCTTTGCGGGACTTTTTGGCGAAGTCGCTTGGCGTTTCGAAGTCGCAGGTGCGACTGGAAAAAGGCGACACCTCGAGGTTCAAGACTTTCGAGGTGCCGGATGGGGTGGACGCCAGTTTTGTCGGGCCTTCTTAATTGAAACGAAACAGCCCGGCACGACGTGCCGAGCTGTTAGGTTGGGGGGATGAGTTAGGCGAGTGGTGGTGGTGGTGGTCCGCCGCCTGGGGTTTCGTTTAGGGATCCAGTTCCGTTTCCGCCTTTGCTTCCTTGGAGAATCTTGGCGAGCGAGGCGACGGTGCCGCCGATGTCAGAGAGATTTTGAGGAACGATGAGCGTGTTGCCTTCTTTGGCGAGGTTACCGAATTCCTTCACATACTGCTCGGCGATGCGCAGGTTCACGGCGGCTTGTCCGCCGGGGGATTCGATGGCTTGGGCGATCAGGCGGATGCCGTCGGCGGTGGCAGTGGCGAGTAATTCGATCTCGCGGGCCTTTCCTTCGGCTTCGTTGATTTGGCTGAGCTTCATGGCCTCAGAACGTTTGATGGTGTCCTGTTTCTGGCCTTCGGCGACGTTGATCTGGGCTTCGCGCTGACCTTCGGAAAGGGAGATCTGGGCGCGGCGTTCACGCTCGGCACGCATCTGCTTTTCAAGCGCGTCTTGAACCGATTTTGGTGGCGTAATGTTGGCGATTTCGTAGCGGGTGATCTTCAGCCCCCATGGCTCGGATGCTTTATCGAGAGCGAGGATGACTTGAGCATTGATGGTGTCGCGCTCTTCGAAAGTGCGGTCGAGTTCGATCTTGCCGATTTCTGAACGCAGCGTTGTTTGAGCGAGTTGGGAAGCGGCGAAATAGTAGTTCTCGATCCCGTAGGAAGCGGCTTTTGCATCGAGGACTTGCATGTAGAGCACGCCGTCGATCTCGATGGCGATGTTGTCCTTGGTGATGCACATTTGGGATGGCACATCGACGGCCACTTCCTTGAGCGAGTGCTTGTAGGCGATGCGGTCAAAGAAAGGGATGAGGATGTGAAAACCTGCTTCGAGGGTCTTGCGGTATTTTCCGAGACGTTCGACGACGAAGGCCTGTCGTTGCGGGACGACGCGGGCCGTCTTGAAGAGGATGATGATGATGACGAGAACGGCGACAATCGTGATGATAAGGCCTTTCACGCCATCGCCGGCTGCGGCGATTATGAGGTTGTTGATGTTCATGGTATTCGGTTGTTGGAGGGTTAACGGTTGCGGACGTGGAGGGTGAGGCCTTGGCGTCCGTCGATGATGACGGTGGTTCCGGCGGGGATGGGGCTTTCGGCGCGGGCCTTCCACTCGGAGCCTTTAATTTCGATCCGGCCGTCGAGGCTGGGGCCGGGGATGTCTTGGGTGACGAGGGCTTCGCGTCCGGTGAAATCGTCGTCGAGGTCGCCGTTTTCATCGTTGCTTTTGCCGACGAACCAGCTTCTAACAAGTTGGCGGAGCGAGAAGAGCAGGACGACCGAGCTGGTCCCAAACATGAAAGTCTGGGAGGTCAGGGATTCGGTGAGTCCGAGCCAGGTGGTCAGCGAAGTGATGAGTGCGCCGACGCCGAAGAAGACGATCACGACGCCCGGCACCATGAATTCGGCGAGGATAAGCAGGGCTCCGGCGATGAACCAGAGAGTGATGGGATCGTTCATGGATTGGATGGGTTAAATGACGCATCCTTTCTAACACGAGCGCAGGGCCGTGCGATTACAATCGGGGGGATTGCTTGGAGGGGGAACTGGGGGGTGGTTGTGGGAGCTGGTGCTTTTTGTCCCGGGTGCGGTCAGGCGCTTTGGGGGAAGGCCTGGGCAGTTCATCCACCGACAGCAGCACAGGTGGCTCTTCAATGGAAAGATCGGAAACGGCTGAGACCTTTCTTCCGATAGAAGACGACCTTTCGGCCTCATGTTATGTCCCGGACCTGACCAAGGGCGGCAAGCCGGATGACAAGCATGACTGGACCTTGGGGCCAACGGGACTGCGTGGATGGATGTGGGCAATGCGCCTGCAGACCACATTGGCCCGCCAGATCCTGGTGACGAAAGTCGATCAAGGTTCACCGGCTGATGGCAGAATCAAGGTCGGCGATGTGATTCTCGGAGCCGGAGGCGGCTATTTCAGAGATGATGCGCGCAAGGCCTTTGGGCGGGCCATCACCGAGGCCGAGAAGGAGGAGAACCGCGGCATACTGAAACTCAAACGCTGGAGGGCAGGCGAGGTGGAGGATGTGGAACTGAAGATCGGCGTGATGGGCAGCTATAGCGCGCTGTCACCCTTCGATTGTCCCAAGTCATGGACGGTCGGCTACATGAACATCCTTCTTTCCGAATACTACCTGCTGACCAAGGACAAGGAAGTGCTGCCCGAAATTCGTGAGATGGCTCTTTATTTCGCCAAGGGTCAGAGCTTCGCAGGCACCTGGGGTCACACCAAAGCCGGGGCGAACGGCATCTGTTTCGGCTATGGCGCGATGTCGCAACCATCCCTTTCGGTGGGTGTTTCACTTCAGCTTAACCAGAAGTGCGGCGTGGATGACCCGGTGGTTGCCAAGGCCATCGGCAAGACCGACGTCTTTTTCTCCACCCATGTTGATAAAGGGAGCATTCCCTATGGCGATGGCATACCGGACGAGGTGCACGATAGCAACGGCCGCTCGTCGCTGGCTGTCATCTTCTTCGATTTTCTCGACCGACCAAAATCCTATGATTACTGGGCGCGCATGACCATCGCGTCCTACCTGCAGCGCGAGGAAGGCCATACCGGCAACTACTGGGGCATGCTGTGGGGGCCGCTGGGAGCCATGCGTGCCGGACCCGAGGCCACCGCCGCCTTCCTGCGCGAAATGCACTGGTTCTACGACCTCGAGCGGAGCTGGGACGGCAGTTTCATCTATCAGGGAGGCGCGGGCATGTCCCGCAGCGAGCATACCACTCCAGGCTGGGACACCACGGGAGCCCGCGTGCTGATGTATGCCATGAACCTGCGCAAGCTCTACATCACGGGAAAGGGGCAGAAGGAAATGAACGCGCTCACTGGTGAGCGCCTCGCCAAAACCCTTGAGGCGGGAGCGGACTACAGCGTTTGGCTGCGCGAGGGAAAGGTGGACATCGATCCGTGGGACCAGCTCGGTATCGAGAAACTTTTCGAGAAGCTGATTACATGGTCAGCGCCCCAACGAATCCGCGCCGCCAATGCTCTGGCGCGCAAGAAGGAGAACGTCATGCCGCAGCTCATGGAACTTCTTCATAGCAAGGATCGTGAAACGCTTCTGGGCACCATCTACGGACTCGAATCGCAGAAAGTCAGAGCCGAGCCGGCCATCGAAATGCTGGTCGCCCTGCTCGGGCACGAGGACTTGTGGATTCGCTTCCGTGCCGGCTGCGCGCTTTGCGCAATCGGGCAGCCAGCTCGCGAAAAGGCCGTGCCGGTGATTCTGGAACTGGCCGTGCGCGATGAACCGGACGACCCGCGCGACATGAACCAGCGCTACATGAGCTTCCTGCTGTGGGGAGGCGGTGTGAATGGCGAGCCCATCGGGCTGATCCGCAGTGACATTGGTGGGGTCGATGAGGCCAAACTGGCAGCAGCCATCAAGCGCATCGTTCGCTGCCCGCAAGGCCAGGTCCGCATGCTTGTTGCCAAATGCCTGAAGATGATGAACGACGAGCAGCTCGAAGGCCTGTGGACCGATATCGTCTGGGCTGTCAAGAACCCGGCCCCAAGCGGCATCATGTTCAGCGACGATATTCGCGAGACAGGTGCGGAATTACTGACCCGTCACCGCTACCGCGAGGGCGTCGGGGTGCTTGCCGCATACATCAAGACCATGAAGGAGCACGGATCAGAGAAACGCATCGTGATGCTCATGGACCTGCTTGCCAGTTACGGTGAAGAGGCGAAGGTGGTGTTGCCGGAACTCCGTGAGGCCCGCACCTACTACGCTGAGAATACCGGTCCCGGCAAAACGATACCGCATCCCGAGTGGGCCGTCCTCAAATTCCTCGAAGGATTCGACGCCGGTCTCAAGGCGATCGAAGAAAGCAAGGGATCTCCGCAAGACCTGCGCGACCTGCCCAAGTAATGATCGGGCTGCAACCAATGCCAGAGGATGTCGCGGGATGATCATGACAATCATTCTGAATGCCCATGAAATCCCGAGTCTTCATCACTCTATCAACATTCTCCTGCATAGCCTTGCTGGTTGTCAGTTCAGCCGCTGGAGAAGATGCTTTGATCGAGCCTTCCATATGCAAGCTGGAGACAGAGTTTGAATCGAGCATGAAGGGCGGTTCATCCAATGCGGGTCAAAGGCTGGCTTTGCAGCGTCTGGCTCGGGATGCGAAAATGGCGATCGCGCAGAACGATGGCAAGCCGGCGCGCTGGGCGCTGTTGGAACTGCTCTTCCGCGTCCAGAAGCACCTGATCAAGATCGATGATTCCGAGAAAATCCGCAAGGCAGTGCTGGAGACCTGCCGCGAACTGGTGAAGGCACCCAACGAGCAAGCTCATTTGGCCTTCGAGGCCGATCTCCTTCTTTCGCAAGTAGAACTTGCCAAGAAGGGTGTCGGCGGATTGGAGCGCACGGCGGCGCTTCGCCCATTCGTGAATCGCTACGTTGAGACCAAGAAGGGAGCGGAGGCGCTCAAGGTGGCGATGGTCATGGCTCTGGAGTCGGGCGATGCCGGGTTGGTGGATGACCTCCGCGAAATGATGGCGATTCATTCCTCGGCTGACCCCTAAATGACCAACTTCCAGCGTGACATGCTGGCAGGCCAGGTTATCGGCGCTCCCTTTGCCAGTGCCTTCAAGCGCTCGGATGGCAAGACCCTTCGCTTACCCATGCAGGTCTTTGGTCGGCCGGTCATCGTGTTGTTTTGGTCAAATGATGAGCAAGGTCTCGCTCATCTCAAAGATCTCGCCGAGTCCGCGCAGAAACTGGAAAATGCCCTGGCGGGACGAATGGAGGTGATTAGTTTCAATCTGGATGATCTGCCGGATGCAGGAGAGTCGATTGTTCGGAGTCTGGGGGTCGATTGGCCGTGCATGTATCTGCCGGGAGGACGCAAGCATCCTGTCTATCAAGCATACGCGCGCCGGGACCCGCTTGCCCTCCAGATCACTCCCACCGGACAGGCGGCCTTGGTTGTGAAAAATGGCGGTGGAGCTGGCCGCTTTCAAATAGAGGAGAGTGATGCGCCGCACTATGAGTCCATTCTCAGAACCGCCCTGGAGCGCGAATGGTCACAACCCGGGTATTGCGCCCAGTTGATTTCACTGAGTGCCGGTGATTTTCTGGTCTTTGATCCTGAAGGGGATGTGGACCCGGTTCATCCTCCGGAACTCAAGGCCATCGCAGGCGTCAAGGTTCAGCCCCTCGAGCGCAGCGATGAATGCGTGCCGTCAGAAAAACTCCAGGCGATTCAGGACTGCTTCTTGGCACCGCCCATGCGTTACCTGATCCCTCGTGACGAGATCCTCGCCGCTTACTCCAAGACGGTGGAACTCTGCCGCAAGACCATGGAAGATCATTCCGATGCCCCGGATCTTTGGGTGGTTCGCAATCGACTCATCATTTCCCTGATGGGTCTGTGGAAGGTGAGTGGTGATATGAAGCATCTGGAAGCAGCAACCGAAGAAGCAAAGGTCGCGATCGGAGCGGGGTTTCCGGATGGTGGTGATGTGGTGGCCCGCTTCTGCTTGGCCCGAGAAGCCCTGTGCCGTCCGAATGAGAATCCACGAGAGATCATCGACCGGTTTGTGGTCGATTCGGGTGTTGATCAGGCCTCCGGCTTGGAATTGGCGGCCGCCGCCATACTGGCCATGGATGCGGCGGATCGCTTTCGCTACATACAGATTCGTAAGACCATTCTCGAACGGCATGCTGACAATCCGATGTTGTGGATCTTTTCCGCCTTCCTGGTCGACCGCGCCCACCAATACTGGCTGTTCTAGATGCCATTCAGTGGGGGGTATGCGTATGGCAGACGCGCAAGCTACTTTCAGCATCTGGATCATCCCGAGGATGCCCGGCGCTTGTTGAAGGGGGAGCTGCGCACTGCGGATGGCAAGGCATTCCGGATCCCCGAGGATCTGACCGCTGATTACACGGCCATATTCTTCTCCGTTCCCGAACCTTGGAGCAGTAAATATGGCGATGACTTGTATTCGCCCACGAGCACTGCTTTGAGCTTTGCAGCCTTTGCCGAGAGCCGCCCCATGAAAGACTCCCAAGCCGTATTCGTCATTCTTGGCGAAGAACCTCACATGGGAAAACTGAGTGATCACCGCCGCTACACAAAGACCCCCTGCACCATGCTTGCTCTACCGGGTGGGCTGGACAATCCACTGGTCTCGCGGATGGGCATGCTTTCCACTAACCGCGCCGTGAACAGTGTGTTGGTCAACAAGGAGGGTCGCATTTTGGCAATGGTTTCAGGCCTCACGAAAAGAGCGGATCGCGGCGGATATACTCTGACTCGGGTGGTGACCCGGTTGGATATGATCAAGACTTGCAACTTGCTTGATCAGGGCGAAATCGAAGCCGCAAAAGAATTCATTTTCACCCTGGCCCCACCCCATGACCCCAATGCCTTGGATGCGAATGGACAGCCCGTTAAAAAACCTCGCTATCGACTCTCGCACCTCCGAGCACGGGCCCGTGTCTACATGGCGCTCGGCGAGTGGGAAAAAGCTCTGGCAGATGCAGAGGAGGTCTACGCCAAGCAATTTGCTTCAGATGAAGGCATGAGTTTGCGGACCGATCAGTTGTTGTCGGATGAAGCTCTTCGAAATGAAATTGCCGACAAGGCCAAGGCGAAATGACCGACTCTCTTCCAAGAGCGACGAGCACGCAGACACCGCAACCGACGCATCACTCCGATCATGAAACAAGCAACAGCAATTCGATTTCTCGCCGCCCTTTGCGTGGTGTCCCTCACCCTTATGTCGCTGCCCGCCCAGGCTGCGGTGACGGGGGCAAAACCGCTGCCTCTCAGTGAAGGTTGGACCAATGACTTCGAAGCCGCCCGCAAGAAGGCCGCAGCGGAAAACAAGAACCTGCTCCTCGATTTCACCGGTTCCGATTGGTGTGGGCCCTGCATCAGGCTCAAGAAGACCATCCTCAGCCGGGATGCCTTCCGGCAGGGCGTGAAGGAGCATTTCATGCTCGTCGAACTCGACTTCCCGCGCGACAAGTCGCTGCTGGCCGAGGACACCATGGAGCAGAACCGGAAGCTCGCCGAGCGATACTCGATACGCAGTTTTCCCACCGTGCTTCTTGTCGATTCTGAAGGACGGCCCTTCGCCCAAATGAACACCTCTGCGACCGAACCACAGGATTATGCCAGGGCGTGCAACGAGAAGCTCACCACCCTCAACGATCGCGACAAGGCTTTTGGTAAAGCAGAGAAAATGGTCGGATCCGACAAGGCCATGGTCTTGTTCGTTGCTCTTGAGGCGATGAAACTCCGGAATCAACACATCGCCACTTTCTACGGCGACGTGGTGGAGCGGATCAGGGCCTCGGATCCCGATGATGTGTCGGGAGCGGTCAAGACACTCGACATGAGATTGAAGATGGAGAATTTGCTCAAGGATTTGAAGGATCTGGGGCGCGCGTCGAAACCCGAGGAAGCGTTGGCTTTGGTGGAGAACGCCCTCGCCTCCGGCGACTTTGAAGGCGAGATGAAGCAGCAGGTTGCGTATGAAAAAGTCAGGCTCCTTCGGCATCTGAAGCAGGACGCCGCCGCCGTACAGGTCGCGAAGGAAGCTGTGGCCATCGCTCCCGAAGGCAGGTGGGCTAGGCTTCTGGAAGGAATCAGGCTCCAAATCGAGAAGTAGAAGGACTCCGAGTGAGGTCGCCAACCCGGAGGGCTGTGGACGGTGACAACGTTACTCCTTCCACACTAGCACACCGGCGGGCGGCAACTGCTGCTGGCCGGTCAGCACCTTGGCGCCACCTGCCATCGGAATTGTTACGGTCGTGTCTGTGTAATTTACGGCAACCCAGAGCCCGTCGCGAAAGTCGACAAAGACGTAGGGAGGTAGATCGAATGGGAGTTTGCCAAGTTCATCGGAATACAATTTCCGCAGTAGCTGGTATTCCAGTTCCCAATCATCCGACCACAGCCCTGCATAGGTGACGCTGCCGCCTTTTTCGACCGGGCGATGAGTGATGGCCGCTTTGCCTTGGTAAAACTGATCCTCGAATTGAGACCAAGCCGAGGTGCCCTCACTTGGGTTCACCAAGGTGCCCCATTTGTGCCATCGGTATGGTTGGTCGAGAAACTTCACCGTGCCGGGTCGATTGGCCGGAAGGTGGTCGTAGAATTCAATTTCTCCGCCGATCAAATCCCAAATGGGCTGCTGAATTTTTGCTTCCCAAAGATGGCCGTTGCCGTCCTTGAGACCGGACCGGGTGGTGATGACCAGATGCCCGCCGGCCCCGGCATAGCCTTGGAGCTTGGCAATCAGTTCCAGGCTCATCATTTGGTAGGAAGGAACGACCATGAACGGGGTCTCCTTGGGATCGAAGGCGTCACCTTCTCCTTTGAAAATCACATCCACACCCAGTCGCTTGAGTCCCTGATAATAGGTGTAGATGTGCTGCCAAGTGTCCCAGTCCTCATGATGTTTGTATCGTTCGACATCGATCATATTACGGTTGCTCCAGAGCACGGCGGTGCGGCTGTTTTCTACGAAGGAGTTTATTGCCGTGGGATCCAGCTGATTCTCTACCGCATTGATTTCGCCCACTGCTTTCACGAAGTCCTTGCCGCCATGACTTACGCTTACGCCGTCGGTTTGCATGATCCCGTGGTGGAACAGTTCCATGCCGAAGAGCGGCTGGCGGAATCGGTAGGTGCAGACGAAGCGTTCGCCCATGCCGAAGGCATGCCAGACCCACATGCGGACCGCACCGGGCATCGGCATGGCATTGAATTTGCCCCAATTGATCTGGCTTGGCTGCAGTTCCATGATGCCGGTGTAGCCGCTGACCGATTTTGTCAACTCGGCGCCTAAGCTGTATTCCATCCCGCAGCCCAAGCGGTGGGCGAGAGAGTCGCCGGAGGAATTCTTGCGGTTGTGGGTCAGATACATCGTGTGCGAGGCAAAATCGAGTGCATCGCGGGTGAGAAACGGATTCACGTTTTCCAGTCCCTGATAATAGGCATAGTTGGTGGTGATCCACTGGTTGCCGTTGGAGTGCTTGCGGACGATTTCCGCTTGGTCGATCAGGTCGCGGGCGACTTCTTCGGAGGTATACATTTGAAAATCCAGATAGGTATGCGGATTCGAGGTCGGGACTTTTACCTGATCGAAGCGATCCAGCGTGTAGCTCCAGAAAGCCGCACCCCAAGATTGGTTCATCGCCTCCACCGTGCCGTATTTCTGCTTCAGCCAGTTGCGGAATTCCTGCTGCGCGGACGGGCTATAGTCCTCGCCCCCCTGGATGTGTGGTTCGTTGCCGATTTGCCAGCCACACACCCGATCGTCCTTGGCGTAGCGTTTGGCAACCTCGGTGGCGATTCTGGCGACGTATTTGCGGTAGTTCGGATTGGCCAGAGATCCGGCCAGTCGTGAACCGCTGTGATGGTTTTGTTTGCCGCTGCTGTCCGTGCGCAGGATGCTAGGGTGCTTTTCTGCCAACCACGCTGGCGGGCAGGGCGAAGGGGTGCTCATGATCACCTTGAGTCCGTTATCCGCAGCGAGTCTCACCGCCCGATCCATCCACTCAAAATCAAATTTTCCGTCCTCCGGTTCCAACCGGGCCCATGCAAACTCTCCGTAGTGGATCATATCAAAGCCCAGCTCTGCTACCTTTTTGATATCGCGTTCCCACTGGTTCTCGTCCCAATGCTCGGGGTAGTAATAGACGCCGAACTCCGTCCCTTTTTGCGGGAATAACTCGGATTCATCACCAACCGCTGCCCGTCCGTGTGGGGCAGTAACAGCCAAGAGGGCAGCTACCAGAACTCTCAATTTCATCACCTCTAGAATACGGTTTCGTCTTCAGCCAGCAAACACCATTTTACAGCATCCCTACGCCGGTGCTGTCGTAGAGATGCTCGTATGGCGAGCGAGCGCATCCCGGTTTCCTGATCCCAGTGCCAGAGCCCGGACTCCCCGAGCGCGAAATCGACGCGACTGCTGAACGACCCCCGGCGATAGGTGTTGGTGAAGAAGAAGACTTGGGCATTCGGAGTGCGGATGATATTCATGAGCCGGTGTGGAAGGTGATGTGAGCAAAATCCCGTTTCGAGGAAGACACGCTCCATTTCACGGGGTTTCCCATTTGTAGGGAGCGCGGGTGATCCTCTCGTTGCCGCCGGTGACGAGGTGGATCACGTCCTCAATGCGGCATCCGCCCAGACCTCGGTAGTATAGCCCCGGTTCGACGGTCACCACCATGCCCTTGCTGAACCTGAACTTCGCAGCGCCTCGACCTCGGCCGAAGTCTTGCATTGGCGCTCCGGAAACAGGGAGTCGTCCTCATCGACGGTGATCTTCACCCCTGCTTCCCGAAGGGCGGAGAACAAGTCGGCAGGAAATCGGGGGCGCACGCGGAACCCGCTGATCTGGTAGCGTTTCGCCAGGTGTCTTAGCCCATACTCGTTCGACTGTCCCACTCCGATCTTTCTGCCACCTGCGGTGAAGGCAAGGTACGGGTCGAAACCATTGAACCGGCTGAAATAACGCATGTCCGGGTCGGACGCATCCGCATGAAACAAAATCGACTGGGGCGACCGCTCTCTGCTTCTTGCCGGCGTCGCACTGTTGATGCACATAAAGGCGAGGATTGGATGATTAGAGAGAGGAATTGCTTGGGTCAGAAGGGAAGCTAGGGATTTCAAATCGGAAGGGAATCGAGTATCGGTCAGCGAGAGGCGGAGGGCGGTGGCACGATGAGTTCGAGTAGCGAGCGGATCTTGATGCTACCACGACCATTGGCGTTGCCAATAAAGCACAATTCCCGGCACCCTTCCGACACCCTCCAGGTTGATGAGAACACGGTTTTCAACTCGGGTTGCAGCCGGACAATCTTTACGGGGAAAGACTGGCTCCACTCACCGGCGTGGAAATCCACTGCCTTTCCTTGCGGCAACTGAATCCTCTTCTTGCCGGCGATGATGCCAAGCGATTCGGAAGATGCATTGAAAAGTTTCAAGCTGCTCTCCTTCCAGTCCGCAGCACCCAGCGTGTTGCCGAGCCAGCGGGTCTGCTGTTTCTCGTCCTGTTCCGACGACAGCACGATGTAAACGAGTTTCTGGCCTGCGGGGATTTTCAATGAGACGAGAGGCTCATGAACAGGGCCTTCCAGGCCTCCTTGGAGGTGCTGTTCACATTGAACTGGCCCTTGTTGAGGATATGGGAGGCGATCCGTTCCCAGCCGTTCGTGCCGGTGGCGGCGGACGTGGTTTCGACAAGATCGGCAAGCTCCTCAGGCGTCTTGTCCCGGAGATGCGGCTGGAAGTGCGGGGACAACTGCGTGGGCTCGTTGGAGAAAAAGTCCGTGGCGACTTTCTCCTTCGAGGTGGTCACGCTGCCATTGCTGGTGAGCGGCGCGATGCCCGAGCAGAACCAGGAGTCCCACAGTTCCTCGTTCGCGAGGAACAGGTGATCCCAGTAATCGTCGGTCACCGGCAGGTCCGTCTTGTTCCGTCCATCCCAGCCATTGTCCGTGCCTAAGTCATTCCTCGTATAGACCTGGCCGGCATCGATCATCGGATGGGCGTATGCGTTGCCGATACCGAGTCCGAATGTGTGAATTCCCACCCTCTGGTCGGGTTTTCATGGTGAAATCGACCGAATTGACATCGACACCTTCCAACCAAAAGACAGCGGCAATTCGGCCGAGGACATGATTCTTCTCCTCTCTTCTCGGAACCCTGATACTCTGGATCTTCATGTATCGATTCATTCCCCATGTCGACTTGGCCGGATGCGAGTTTCTGAACTTCCGTGCAGCAGTGCTTTCAGAACCTTGTCCCCATTGTCAGAGAACCGGGGCCATCAGGGCCCACGGCTTTATGCGCAGCTCATCGGATTCCGACGTTCAGGATCGGACGCGGGCATTGAGGTTCTTTTGCTCGGACCGCCGGAACCATGCCGGATGTGGTCGCACCTTTTCCATCCACTGGAGTTACGTCGTTCCCCGCTCTACAATCAGCGCGGAATTGGTGTCCGATCTGATCGCCTCCCTGTTCCCGCTTCCAGAACGACACCCTCTCACGGAGGCCTGTACTGC
>Ga0100401_1003192_pt1 | contig 12550 bp, 8 predicted proteins | sample CryGeymeta201525_FD_80421 | JGI IMG/M metagenome (GOLD analysis project Ga0100401, IMG submission 80421) | Groundwater microbial communities from Crystal Geyser aquifers in Utah, USA - Crystal Geyser metaG 2015-25 | ecosystem: Environmental > Aquatic > Deep subsurface > Groundwater | place: USA...
CTGATCCCCGTGAACGTCGGCTAACCTACCAGCGGCATGACCGTCCCGATCATGATCCCCCAGCCACCATGCACATCGACATCCTCACCATCTTCCCCGAGATCGCGCTCGCCCCGCTTGGCGAAAGTATCATCAAACGTGCGCAGGAAGCCGGGATTGTCAGCATCGCCGCCCACAACATCCGCAACTGGGCGACCGACAAACACAAGCGCACCGACGACACCCTTTGCGGTGGCGGCCAGGGCATGCTCATGATCCCCGGCCCGATCTTCGATGCTATCGCTGAACTCCGTCGCCCCGAAACCAAGGTCATCCTGATGACCCCTCAGGGCAAAGTCTTCAAACAAGCCACCGCCCGCGAGCTTTCGTCTGAAACCCACCTGATCCTCCTCTGCGGCCACTACGAAGGCGTCGACCACCGCGTCATCGAGGAACTCGTCGACCTCGAACTCTCCATCGGCGACTACATTCTCACCAACGGTGCGATCGCTGCCGCCGTCGTCACCGATGCCATCGTCCGCCTCCTCCCCGGAGCCCTCGGCGATGAACGTTCCTCCGTAGAAGAGTCCTTTTCCGATCCCAACCTGTTAGAAGCACCCTCCTACACCAAGCCCGCCGACTTTCGCGGCCTCACGGTGCCCGACGTCTTGCTCTCCGGTCACCACGCCAAGATCGCCGCTTGGAAAAAAGAGCAAGCCCTCGCCCGCACCCGCGCGAATCGTCCCGATTTGCTCGGCGAAGAGTAGCTCAAGCGACGAGCGTTTCGGTATCGATCTTTTCCCTCGCGACCGTCCGCATCTCTTGTGGAAACTCCCCGCAAGATGCCTGCCAAGAAGTCACGCTCTTCCGCTTCAACCGCGACTTCTATCAGCTCGACGGAAAAGGTCGCCCGTCCGACTACAAGAACCTCGCCAAGATGCGCGAGCGCGTCCGCCCCGTCCTGCTCCGCCGCCGCAAGCATCACGTCGAAACCGAGCTGCCCGAACGCACCGATCGCAACCACTTCGTCAAACTCACCCCCGCCATGCGCGGCGAGTATGACGAAATGAAACAGCAGGTCAGCAAACTCGTCCAGGCATCGCTCCGCCGCCCTCTAACAAAGAAGGAACAGGATCTCCTCATGATCTTCCTCGGCATGATGCGGATGATCTGCGACTCGCCCTCCATCATCAAAAACCGCGACTGCGAAGATTGCCCGAAAATGAAGGAACTTGCCGGCGTGCTCGATAACTGCCTTTCCGATCCCGATGTGAAGGTGATCATCTTTTCCGAATGGGAAGAACGGGCAATCATCAAAGACCCCAAGATCCAACCATTCATTGATCGCCTTTCTTGCGGCGGCCCCTCCTTTCCCAAGTGTCGCGATCTGTTCTCACTTCACTTTCATTTCAGCGGTCAGTTCATCGCGGATCACCTTGACGTTGAAGCGGTCGTCGAACGGACTGATGAAACGGCGCAGCGGCGTGAATTCCGGTTCAAGAAAGAGGGCCCTGGTTTGTTGCCTGATCTCGGTAACCTGCTCCTTGAGAACCAAGGCATACACTTCCAGTTTATCATCGCTGGCCTTGGCAAGGTTATCGGCTTCCTCACCGAGCCATTCCATTTCAATGACGAGCATCTCGCGCAACTCACCGGCGGCGTGAGCGGTGGTTAGACGCTTCATCCACGCCTCCTTGTGAGTCCTGAGTTCCGGGTCGATTTCGAGATCCGGATGGAGGGCCTTGGCGAGTTGTTTGTAGAGCGACTTGAAGTCACGCTTCTTGGCTGCTTCGACCTCTTGCTTCCGCCGCTCGCGTTCGAGGGCGGCCTTCGTGGGCTTGCGCTTGCGTCGGGGCTTCGGGCTGGGACCGAAAGTGGCATCGAGAAGATCGGGACCTGCAGCGGAGAGCCGCTTCTCCAACTCTTCGGCAAATTCGTCCGGGTCGCCATTCGGGTCCAACCCGTCAAGATCAAGTTTGACTCCAGCTTGGCGTGCGACTGCCTCAAGCACTGCCCGAAGCTCTTCAAATTCTTCGCTGATGTATTCCTGCTCTTCCGGAGTAGGCTCTGCGTCTTCGGAACCCAGAACTCCCCGCTCCTTGGCAATCGCTTCAAGCGCAGCCAGCTCCTCATTGCCGAGACCAGCCGGGTCAGCGAAGAGCTCGTCAAGCTGATCACAAAGCAACGACGTTTGGTGAGCTTCAAGCGCTTCGAACTCTCGACCAAACCAACGACAAATTGAAAACGCGTCCGATTGAGATCCTCAACCAAGGGCATCAGGACGTCGCGACAGACCACGAGGTCCTTCTCAAGGCGTTCGCGCTTTCGATCATGCGCGGCACGGTCCTTTTCGAGTGCTTTGAGGCGTTTGTTGAATTCGATCTAGGCCGGGCTGAGGTTCTTACAGGACTTAGCCTTGATGGCGAGATCGAGCTTCGGGGTCGGGTCAGGCGAGGTGGGCTCGGGTAACGGGTCGAGACCCAAGTCGAGTTCTGGTTGATTCTTGTGGGACATGGCCTTACCCGGCTGACCCTACCCTCAAAGGTCCCCGGCAACCACCGTATCTCGCATTTTTTGAACAGCCAGTCCGCCATAGCCTGCCGACCTTTTCAACAATCGCTACCACGACAAATCCTTGATGAGGTTTTCGATCAAGTCCTCCTCATGCACCGCGATCTGTCGTTCGGCCATGGCCTCGACAAGCTCGCCCGCCCACGACGGTTGATGCGGGCGACCGGTCAGCTGCCGCGTTCCGCTGCCGCCAAAGTAATCCTCCACTCCCATGCGCCACGGCATGAACTCGACCGCCTCACCCAAAGTGCTGAGGATTCGCAGTCCGGCCCAATCAAAATCCGCCCGCGCCTGCAACGTCATCCCGGCATCCACCAGCTTCCTCAGCAAAGCCCGCACCGCCAGTGTCGGCTGTCCATTCATGCAGATCAGTGGCCGCGAATCCGGACCAAGCCGAGCCGCGGCCTCGCTCACCACAGCGGGGTTCTCGCACACGAACACCACCCATCGCCGGATCGGCCTCGAAATGCGCAAGCTGCCGCCACGGCAGATAAAAAGGCTCACCCCGCTCGACATGCCATCCGATCCATGGCGCGAGCGCGGAACCAGCGAGCGTCGGCAGATTGAGGCAAAGCACCGGCGCACTGAGGTCATCGACCGTCACTCCCGCCGCCAACCAGGCGTCACGTCGCGCCGCCGCATTCGAATGACTGGAAATCCCGTATCTCAGGCAAAGGTAGCGGAAGCAGAGTGTCGCGAGCGGCTTGCCACGGTCGAGCGCGTGACTGTCACCCGTCGACTGCGCGGCAATCGTCGCCAACAGGACGCCGGGATACGGCATCCCGGAAAAGATCCGCCTCGCTCGACCTAACAACTCCTCGGCCATTTTTAAATCACCCCCGGCAAACCTCTTCAGCAGTCCCTCACCACGAAGCGCTCCGAGCCAAACCCGAGCCACTTCATCCTCCGCGAAATGTCTCTCCCATTTTTCAAAGATCGCCGACCAGCTCTTGGCAGCACCCTCACGGCGGGCCCGCAGGTTCTCCACCTCTCGCCCACGGACTTCGCCTAACAGAACGAGCATTGCCGCTTCATCCAATCCCAGCTTTGAAGCCAGCTGCGCCAAGTTCACCGAAAGCGCCGCGCCGTCCGTGCTCCGCCGACCGAGCAAGTCATCCATGGCCCGCCGCTGTGCCGGATCGGCATCGGCCAGCGTCAGAATGCCGCTGACCAGGGATTTTCCGCTTTCCGCACGCCGAACCAAGCGCTCGACCAGCCACGCCAGCGATTCGTGGCGGAAATGCTCGGCAAGCTCAGACATGCGCCGTGTTTTCCTCATTGGCACTCAGATCGCGCTCAAGATCGCTCCCGTTCCAAACCCAGCGCGTCACCGCGACCGCATCAAAGCCCGGCCTCGATGCGAGCTGGTAGATCGCCAGCCCCGACACCTCCGGGTAGGTCCCCCACTCCCGCTCGCTGGTCATCACGTAATCGAGATCGAAAGTCTCTAACAGACCCATCAAGCGTCCACGCGTCGCCGAATCAATCGCGACAAACGCTTCATCCAGCAAAATCAAGCGCGGCGCATACGGACCGGCACTCGCATAGTGCGCGGCGGCGGCGGCAAACTGCGGCACCGTGAGCGTCAGTGCCTTCTCCCCGCCCGAGCCGGTGCCAAAGGTCCTTCGCGTCAGCCTTTTCCAGCCGTCTTCCCTGCCCTGACGCCGGTAGATCACGAACTGGTGCCACGCCCGGTAATCCAGCGCCTGACCCAGATGCTCGCGCCATGAAAGTGTATCATCCGCCTCGCGCGCCGCACGGATCCGCTCCTGAAGAAAGCCACCGATCTCGTCGCGCTCCGCCTGACTCCACGTTGCCCCGGCTTTCAGAAACAAGCGCCGCACCGCTCGGAAACGCTCGTCACCAGAGTCCGCTTCCTCCCATGAAAACTTGAGCTGAATGCCGCTCGATGTCGTCGCCTTGGCAAGCTCGACATTCATCCGCTTCACCGAGTCCTCACCACCGCGGACCTTTTGCTGAAGTTCCCCCGCCGCCTCACCAATCAGATGATTTTCAATGACCGCCCGCTCCCGCTCATCGAAGATCCGCTTGCGCTCGGCCAGCTCGGCCGTCAGCACCGCACTCAGATCTCGCAGGCTCCGCGCGCTTCCCTGAAACTCGCAGGTGATCACCCGCACCCGCCCGCCATCGATGTATTCGAGCCGGGGCAACAAGCTGTGCCGCCCGAGCTGGTCGGAGAGCTCCCCAAAGGTGGAATCCAGATTGGTCTGAAGCGAGTTCCAGCGGTCCTCGTCCGCCGCGTGCTCGCGAAGTTCCTGCTCCAGGCGTCGCGCCAGATCGACGGCAGAGCTTGTGGAAAACGCCGCGCGCTCCGGCTGAAGCGCGGGATCGAGTTCGGCGAACAGGCCCCGCTCGACGAATTGTTCCATCCTCCCCACCGCCTCATCCCGTTCGCGCTCTGAGGCGCCGCGTTTCTCGCCAGCCTCCCGCTGTTTCTCCGTCAGTGCCGCCGCCTCAATCTCACAACGCTTCGCTCTTTCAGCCGCATCTGCCTGAGCCTGTTTCTCGGACCGAGCGGCCTCATCCGCCATCCGCACCCGCTCCATGATCGCCTGCGCACTGGCACCGATCGCCTCATTCAGCGTGTCCGCCCGCGCCCGCGCCTCGGCCGCCATCTTCATCTTCTGACCCTCCAGCTCATGCCGCTCCCGTCTCAATTCCTCCGCCCGCGCTTCGCGCTGCCGGGCGCGCTCCAGCTCGGCAAGCGATTCCCCGAGATGCTCCCAGCGGGGCCAGAAATCCGCCGCTTTCCGCGAAAAATCCGCAACTCGCCCGGCAAATCCACGCAGCGCGTCCGGCTCCACGAAGTTACTCAAACCAAAGTCCGCCGCGTCCGCCCGGCGCTTCTCCACGCACTCCCGCACCAGCGCATCCGCCTTCGCCATCCGCCCTTCCGCGTCACTCAGCCGCCTGCGCGTCTCGGCAAGTCGAAGGCGCTGCTGGTCCGCATCCGCCGCCTGCGCCGCAAGTGGCGCGACCGCCGGCATCGACTCGCATTCCGCTTTCAGCCTAGCTCTGTTAGAGTCGATTTCTCCGATCTTCGAATCGACTTCCTCGAGCTTCTTCGAAAGCGCTTCCAGCTCCAACTCAAGCGCAGCGATCCGTCGAAGCCGCGCCTCTTCCCGCGCCGCATGCCCGAGGAACTCAGCCTCCTCCTTCATCCAATGTCCGGCATGCGGACCATTCGCCCAGCGACCCTCCTTCGAGACCCAGCACGCCCCCACGCCTTGATGATTGCCGATCCGCTCTAGCACGGCCCGAACCGATTCGTGATCCGCCTTCAAGACCGCCGCCAACGAAGCCGAGTGTTCCAAGGCAGACTCCGACGCCGCAAAAAGAAAATCATCCGCCTCGATCGAAACCGCCATCCGTCCATCAGGAAACACCCACGCATCGAGCAGCCCCGACGCCTGCAAAGCCGCTTCCCAGCCAGCCCGCTCCGCCGCCGGGACGCCCTCGTGAAAATCGCACAACTTCCAGAAAGGCGCACCCGGTCGGTCCGCCGGGCGCACCCCGCGTGTCGGCGGTGTGATTGGCTCAGGCTGTCGACCGTCCACGAGATCCCGCTTCTCCTCAGAAACGCGATCCCGCTCCTCCACCAAACCCGCCTTGTCACTTTCAAGGCGCGAACGCGCGTCGGCTATTTCCTGACCTACCTGCTCACGCGCCGCCGCCAAAGCCATATCAATCGGCGACGATCCGCCACGTCCGTCCAGCCAATCCTCCAAGGCTGGCATCCGATCCACCCCACGCGGAAATGCCTCGGCGCGGAGAACCACAAGCGATTCTTCCCATGTGAAAAACGCCTCCGCAAACTGATCTAACAGGGCCGCAAGATCCGCTTCCGACTCCTGCAATTTCTCCGCCGCATCCTCGACTTCACCGCGACGATCCTCCGCGCGATTCCGCTCTTCCCGCAGACGCAGCTCCAATTCCAACAACTCGTCATTGATTTTCTCAAGGTGCGCAATGTCACGGCGCAGTTTGTCCAACCACATCCCGATCCGCGCCCGCGTCCCGTCCACCTCATCACGCTCCCAATCGAAGAACGCCACCTTCCCCGCGATGAACTCATGATCGAGCTGAAGCACCCGATGAAGCACCGCGACTTCCTCCGACTTCCGGCGCTGAAGTGCCTCCGCCTCCTCGCGTTCCGCCTTCCGCAAAAGCTGATCCTTCTCCGCTTGCTCATGATCGCGGCCTGCCAACTTCGCATCACCCTCACACTCCTCGGCACGTTTCAGCGCCTCATCCAAATCACGTTTCCCACGCATCTCCGGACTATCCCGCAAGGTCGCCGCCTGCTGCTCGGCCGCCGCCCGACGGGTGGCAGCCACACGCTCCACCACCTGATGCTCCTTGAAAGCCACCTCGTTTGCCTCGATGCGCTCGTCCAGCTCCCGCAACTCGCGCGCCGCACTCTCGTAGCGGCTCTGACCCGACCTGAGCACCCCCGCCAACTGCCGCACCGCCACCGCCAGATACTGCCGATAGCCATCGCGGAACAACTCAACACTCTCTAACATCTCCCGGTTCGCCTCATAACTCTGGCGGTCGCTATCCAGACTTTGAAAAGACTCCGCCACTTCCATGAGAAGGCTCTCCCCGACCGGCGGCAGCGCCTCACTCAGCGCGCCCGACAAACGGTCCTCCTTCATGTCGCGCATCAACTGCGGCTGCCGGAGTTGGAGCAGCAGCTCGATCAGCGGTTCGTATCTCGCGCCGAGATGAAAAAGATGGCGATCGATCTCTGCCCGGTATTCACCACTGCGCTCGAAGATCTTCCCAGCTCCACGTTCTTCAAACACCCCCGCAAGCTGACGCTTGTCGAGCGGCACCCGCTCGCGACTCAGCGCGAAGTCCTCGCCGACCCGCTCCGTCGTCACAAAGAACCAGCGCTTCGGTGCTCCCGCTCCTTTCTGAGCCTCCATGCCACAGCCAATCGTGAGATACCTTTCCGCGCCATCTTCTCGCCTGCCGAACTCCATCCAAGTGTAGCCGCGGCGGCGGTCGTGACGATCCATCAGCAGATGCCACTCCATCCGTTTCGCCGGGTCCCGATCCGGCTCGACCCGGTAGGGAGAGATCTCGCCATCGAGCAAAAACGGAAGTTGAAGCGCCAGCACCCGCGACTTGCCCGAGCCATTGTCGCCCCTCAGCAACAGCCGTCCGTTCTCATAGCGGAAGACCTGATCCTCATACTTGAAAAGATTGATCAACCCACCACGAACCGGCCTCCATCGGGTGTTGTCGGGGAAGTCAGACACGCTCCGACCCTTAGCGGATAGCGGAGCCAAAGAAATGGTAAAATGGAGCCAGACTCGAATGCCGTGCGATTTCAGGTCCTTCCGGAGCAGCGACCACAGACCAAACTTGGGTTTCCGGGACCCTGACCCTCGACCCTTGAGATGAAAGAATGGAACCGGTCTGCTGAACTACCTATCAATCTTTCTCCCATAATAAACCACCTTGGATTTTGTTCCCTTCCTGCCAAAAGCCGGCTGGGCCTCCTTGAGGATTTTGGCGAAATCCTTACCTTTCCCGGTCACGACCAATTCCCAGCCTCCACTGTTGATTCGGCGGTTGCCGTCGTTGCTGATTGCTTTCTTAAGCTTCTTCAGCGAAAGAACGAGGCCACTCTTACTGTGGAAATATTCACCATCCTTGGTCAGCCGCGTATCGACGATGGTGCGATGGCCAGCTTTCCCATGCTCGAAGACTGTAACCTTCGCTTTACCAGCATCGGTCAACACCTCAATGGTTCCGAAGCGATGGAAGTCGAAGGAAAAGAGATCGGCTCGTATGGGAAATGCCAAGGAAAGAAAAGCAATGGTGACGAAAAGAAGTTTCATGGCGGTAGGATCACGGCGACTCTGAGTGCTTTTTCAAGGTGAGCTTTCTGGAAACGTGTGTCAATACACCAAAGCTCAACCTGCAAACCCGATTGTCCAACCTAATTTGGCCTCCTACCTCTACGGGCTCGGGAGAGTCTTCTCAACCTTGTAGAATCCTTTCGGAGTGCCTTGGGGAATGCCGTGCTCATATTCAAACAAGTCATCGTCTCCAGCGAATCCAACCAGCGGGGTCCAAGTGGAGAGATCCTCGCTGAATTGGATGCTGTAGTCGTAGTGAGCCCTTGTTGCGAAAAACGTCAGTTGTGCGTTCATTGGAGCTGCAAACGTCAGATTCAGCTCGCCGCTTGGTCCCGCGAAAATACCCTTTCCATCGTTGAAGATACTCCCCTGAAAACCAGCCCATTGTGACGTGTAAGTATCCGGACTACTGCTTTGTATCGAATAGAGCGATGAAGGCATCTGATCCTGCTGTTGGAATCCAAAGTACACCTTTCCCTCTGGTCCCAAGGATGTGTAAGCGTAGGTGTAGCCATCCTCCCGCTTGGACACCTTCCAACGGTTACTCACACTTCGGGTGTTCAAGTCGATCTCTAGAAAATTGAACTCAGGAGATCCACCTATATAGCGCTTAAAAAGTCCAGCGATTGTTTGTACGTCAAGCATTACGAGGTTCCCACGAACTTTTCCCTCAGTTTGGAGTCCAACGGTCCAGATGATGGACCCAGTGGCTGGATCAACCTTAACGAGGTTTCCGAGTCCATTGATCCAATAGACATTACCGATGGCGTCGATGATAGGGGGCTTGTGTGAAGCCAGTGAGCTGTTGAAGGTCGATTCTGCACCTTCCCAATCAACTTCGCCACTTGATGAATCAAGCGCGACGAGTTGATCTTTGTTGGCTCGGGACGTTACAACGTAAACTTGGTCGTCGGCGATAGCTAGACTCTCACCTGTATAGGTTGAGGCTCGTAGCGTCGAATCAGAAAATTCCCTCTGCCATCTGATGGCCCCAGTGTCTGCTGCCGCACATACTACCATTGGTGGAGACGAAAACGGAACTGCCCAGAATACACTTCTGCCATCCGTCAACGGTCTCGTCGCATCTGATGCATGCTGTACCGTCCAAACCTCTGAGCCATCGGAGCGATCCACCGCAATGATTTCAATTCCCCGTTGGAAGATCACAAGATCTCCGATGATGCATGATCCAACTCTTGCCACATTCCAAGGCGACTTGTTGTAGCTCCAAAGCAACTCTCCTGTTGATCCGTTGAACGCATTTAGAGACCCATCCCAGTGCCCGGCAAATACGTTGCCTTCGATGTCTATTGCAGGATGATAGAAAGAACCGTAGCGTGTGTCGGTGTGCCTCCAGAGTTCGCTTCCGTCATCGAGCGAATAGCAGATTAGAACATTGTCGCCTCCGAAATAGCCTTTCCCATCTAAGGTGAACGCTGCAGTCGAGATCCCGGTATCGATACCAACTGTGGAAAAATGCTTCAACCAGTGGATCGGAAGGTCCGACTCTTCCAGCACTACCTGAACATCGGCGGAATCAATGCTGCCAGCACTATTGGTAAGCTGTACCCAATAAGATGTGGTGGCCGACAACGGGGGCACGAGAAACGAATTCGACGTTGCGCCTGCGATCGGGGTGGACGTGTCTCCAGAAGCACCCTCATACCACTGGTAAGAAATCTGACTACCGAGACCTACAACTGAAAGCACGGCTCCGACATCGCCTTCGATCACGGTTGTAGAGCCAGGCGATGTGTATAGGGAGGGGGCTGTCAGAGAGTAGTCACCAAATGTCACCTCAACATCGAGGTACTTGTTCGGCGAAGTGCCGCCAGAAGAGATGATTTCCACTTTAATACCCGATCCATAGTCATTAAATGATTCCCCAACACGAAATCCGAAATCATCATAATTGTCAAACTGCGAAGCTGAAGACTGCGGATGGGCGTCTAGGAGAATTGTACGATTTCCGTCAATCTTGCGTATTCCTGCACTTTCTTCATCTGGAGAGCCTTCGTAGCGTTCATAGCGGTAATCCAAGTAATAGTCATCACCCGAAGAATTCTCGATGATGAGCAACCGGGGCCCTGCTGCATTTGCGTGGTCATGCCGAAACACCCGAAATATCCCATTCGTCGAAGCTGTAGTAACAGCATCTGCGCCCAACCAACCCAAGTAGTACTTCAAAGTTGCATTGGGATGCCCTCGATACTGTGCTCCCATGACATCGTCCCGCTCGCCATACTCTAGCACTGTCCCTGGTCCATGCGGATCTGAGGAATCAGATTGTAGAAACCCCGTGTGCCGCAGCCCGAGCAAATGGCACATTTCATGTAACACTATTCCCGATTCACCTGATGTTGGCGGCGTCATCGAGCCTCCTAAGCTCATCGTGGTTCCATCCAAATAAGCCCACGCATCGCCGATACTGATATTTCGTCGCCTTGGTTTGTGAAAAACTTGAAAATCGTAGGAATCTACCGCATATCCTGCCGCCACTGCCATAGCTCTTATCTCGGGAATCACCTCCGTTTGGTATTGATTTTCGGTGATTGCCAATTCGTTTCGCGTCGACGTGAATACCTCTGTGGTTGATGTGTATGTTATCGAAAAGGCATTCTGGGACACCTCCTCAAATTTCGTGTTGGCATGATCCATGTATGCCGATATTTCTGTCTGGGAGGGCGGCTCCTCGATTGAATCCGCGAATTTAAGGCGAATAACGAGGAATGACTTCTCTCCGAAAGCTTTTCCGTCCGTGCGGGGTTCTGGGAATGCAGCAAGAGTCCATTGTCCAATGGCGATTAGAACGGTTAGTAATGCGGGCGCGATTCTCATCTAGGTTGTTGGTTAGGATGTATAGAGCGAACTTTGTGTTTCTGTGGCGAGATTCTTCTTTGGCTAATGGATGGGTTGGGACAGCCGCTTTCGATTGAAGGCGTTGGTGGTGGTGCCGCCGTTCCCTTCCTCCCATCTCCCGGTCAGGAGCAGAGCGTCATATACAACTCACTTCCACGACCCCTTTGAGCCTCCTTTAGACCCCATATCTCAGGAGGCAGGAAGAGGAACAGGGGGAATGACGACGGGTGGAGAAACCGGCGGGAGAATAGGGATCAAAGGGGTAATGGGAAGTCCGCTGACATCCGCATCCATACGTATGAACGCCTTCGAGGGAACAGCGGCATCGCCGGTGGCAACCAGCGCGAAGGTCATGATTTCAAATTCCGGCCCGTCATCCACCGCGCCGAGGGAAACCGCTTCCACGCTTGGACTTCCCACGAAAGCGAGATCCTCCGATGCCTGCGGAGAAAGGATCACTGCCCCGCGCTCCTTTATCACGCGGAAGGAGAGCGTCATGAACATGCCGGTGGGCTCGAACGTCCGGTCGGTGATCAGCGCCGTGAGTTCCGCGCCGCTTATCGCTCCATTGGCATGCAGGAACTTCGTGGTATCACTTTTGTCCGGATCGCTCCCGAAAAGCCATTCGAGCACATAGGGCGTGCCATCGCCGTCATCATCGGAAAGCGCGAGTTCCTGGGTGAGTTCCGGCTCCGCGTTCGACTGGAAATCTCGAAGTGTTACCGCGTCAGCCGTGATCGTGACCAAAAACGAACCCAGACCGTCGGAGGTTTGCACCCGCCCCTCGGCATCGAGATTCGAAAACGACCCGGTCACCACCCCGCGCGGCGAGGCGGTGAAAGTCGGCAGGAATATGAATTCGCCCGTGTCATCAGTGCCAGCCACAGCAAAATCATTGGAGAAGGGTCTAGTGGCGACAATCGTCTTTGCCAGCTCCGATTCCGCATACGGTTCGTAGCCGGGTAGTAGCCGGATATCCAAAGTGCCGCCCAGTGTGATATTTCCGTTCTGAACAAGGATGTCGTGGGGAACATTGCCCGGCTGCACGGGCCGACCGATCTCGATCTCCAGCACCGAGTCTCCCGCGAAGGTGGAATCTCCCTCCACGGTGAGAACACCCGGACTGTTTCCCGGCGCGGATCGGTGTGGAAAACTCAGGCGGGAGATTGCCGTTGCCTGGTAGCGCCCGGCGGCGGCAACGGCCCTTCATGGATTCGCGCGGCTCCGGGAGCTTCGATTTCAGATCC
>Ga0100401_1003195_pt1 | contig 12548 bp, 16 predicted proteins | sample CryGeymeta201525_FD_80421 | JGI IMG/M metagenome (GOLD analysis project Ga0100401, IMG submission 80421) | Groundwater microbial communities from Crystal Geyser aquifers in Utah, USA - Crystal Geyser metaG 2015-25 | ecosystem: Environmental > Aquatic > Deep subsurface > Groundwater | place: USA...
AAAAACAAATTTTATCTTTATCTCAAAGAATCAGAATTCCGATTCAATCAGCGCGGGAAAAACTTGTTTGAAATTATGTCAAAAACTATTTTAAAGGACGAAATCTTCTAGACAAGACCCAAAAATAAAAATATCATATCAAACACATGCGCGCCCATAAAACGAGGCGCGCATGTTAATGTTATATCTTGTTTTCTTTATATTGTTGGCGCTGATTCAGGTGCCGACACGGGCAGCGATTTTTTCTCAACCCGTTCCAAAAGCTTCATATACACATACACCGATGCGAATTGAAGCATAGTTCCCACAAACACCAATCCAATACCCAAGGTAATCATACCCGGAATAAAACCAACAAGCGCCACGCCCGCGCAGGCAAGACCAAACCAAAGCAACTGCCATTTCACGCCTTGCGTCATATCAGAACTCGTACGCAATCCCTCATGGATAACACGCTTTATTTCTTGCCAGTGCGTTTTCCATGTATGTGTTGACCAGTCAAACAAAACTCTCTTATCCACAACCAAATATCTCACTTGAGAATACCTAAGCGCCAAATACACTCCAGGAATAATCAAAGCAAGAAACGCAATACCAATTAACAATTGCGCGATTCCCAAAACAAGCAAAAATGTAACAACCAAACCCAAATCTTTTTTAAAAAGCCCTTTGAAAATATCCACTGCTTGCGTAAATGTTATTGTTTCTCCGCGCGCCAAACGAAGCGTAATGAGCGTCATTGCAATGTCCACAAACAACATAAAGATTTGCAATGCTGAATCTATCAAGGAAGCAATGAGCGAACCCTCACGAAAGAAAGCTATAACAATACTAACTACCAAAACAATGGCTATGACAACCAACATGATTTTTACAAACAGCCACACATGCTGTTTCGCCTTGTCCCAGCCAAACAATAAGGCCTGTTTGATGCTAAAAACTTGTTCCATATAAAGATTATTTTATTTATTTTATCCCCCTTGTCGTTTCCAGTATATCACACATTTGTCTTTTGCGCGTCAAGCAGGGGTCTGATATATCGGTCAATGCGGTCCTGCGAAAGCGCAGGTAAATCATCCCCTAAAAACACCAAACCTTTACATTCTGAAATCGCACGGCGAAATTTCTGCAAATCTTTTCCGCGAATTCCCAATTCAGACCTGCATGCAAATATATCAGGGTCAAGAAGCCAAAACGCACGCGTCCATGCTCGGTTTTTAATTACTCGCACTGCTGTTGATACGCGAGCCGCATGAACAATTGAACTTGCCAACCTTTTGCCTTCTCCGTACGGCATAATGACATCGGGCCCAACGCGCATGGCATCAACACAGCCGATCGCATCAACCAACGGGCATCCGCATGCGTCAATAAATACATTCGGATATGTTTGTCTGATATACGAAAACACGCGGCGAATTGCGCCGGATGCTTCACGTATTTTGATACCCGGGATGAAATATGGCGCGAATAAAAAATCAAGCTTGATAAAGTCAAACTCGCATGTCCTAAGCAAAAAGTCAATTGATTGTTTGATATAATTCCACACGGCATCTTGTCTGACATCAAGCAGTCGCGCCGAACACTGTTGAGAAAAGGCATAACGCACCAGCGGATGAAATTGCGCAGCGTCAATCGGCAATCCATGTTTATCGTACACGCACCATGACGGAAACTGCTTTGCCATGTGCGAAAAACCGCACGCGCAAAACGGCGCCATCCAAATGCCAGCCTGAAGCCCAGATGCATGAATACGGTCAACAACAGATTTGAGCCCCGCGGGAAATTTTTTTGTGTCAGGCATCATCCAATCCCCCCACACGGTCCATCCATCATCAATCACGACATATTCCAAAGGAATATCACGCGTATGCCCGCGTATCCAATCAACTTGGCGAAGAATTTTTTCCTCATCAATGCGCGGACCAAATGCAGCCCAAGAATTCCATCCCGCAATCGGCGCGCGGCTTTTTTGCAAAACGCGATTGATATCGGTTACTGATATCGCATAATTATCTTTGCGAAGCGGGTTATACAAATGCGGAGACGCAAACAGCCCTATGCGATGTGCCGTACTCCATGATTGCCAGCCCGTTCGCAGACATTTTCGTATCGCAAGCGCTTTTTCATATTCAGATGCCATGGCTGCCGCTTGTTTTTCGCGCGTAAATTCCCCTGCCCACGCGCGCCCGCGCGCGGAAATCCGCTTTGTATTCTTATACGCGCGCATAATGGCTTGCGCAAATAATGCAGGACTTAATTGTGTTCTTATCCCCACTTTGTCAGGAATAACCGCCCTGCTGAACTCGGAATCAATCGCCACAATAGGCAACCCAAAATACGCAGCTTCCAAAACGCTCATAGACTGCGTTTCAGTTGTTGACCCGAGTAAAAATACATCCGCATGGCTGTAAAAACGGCTTAATTCCTCATGAGAAACAGCTCCAATAAAGTGGACGCGGTCAGCAACGCCGCACGCCGCTGCCAAACGTTCCAATGCTTTACGTTCGGGACCATCGCCGACAATAACCGCATGATACTGACTGGGTACATACTGCATTGCTTCAATGCCGATACGGGTGTTTTTTTCACGCGTTAAACGATTTGTCATAACGCACACAACCGAGGCCTGGTCTTGTTTGATTGCGCGAATCGCATCGGGCATCGTGTATCCTTCTTGGGAAAAATCTGACAGCGGGCTTGCCACAACAGAAACATTTATGTTGATTTTCCTGCGCCCAAGATACGATGCAATCAAAGGCGAAGGCGCGACGACAATATCTGCCTGATGACAAAAATAATCAACAACACGCCTGATGAATGTTTTGCTCACGCTATTATCCAGTGCTTGAGAAAACGGCGCGTCATAACGCGTATGATGCGTAAACACCAGCGGGCATCGGTACAGCAAAGAAAGCACTCTGGCAAATGTACCCACATAAAACGGATGGTGCGTATGCACAATATTAAACCGATTATGACGCAAAAACGAAAAAAGCTTTGGCGTAAGAACCGGCAAAGGAATTGGATATGCTTTAATAAAGGGATTGTAAATTGACGGGTAACGCATCACATGAGTTTCTGTTTCGCAATAGCCGCGGTGCGCGGGCGCAAGCACCCATACTTCGTGCCCTAGCGCCTCAAGGCCTTTTTTGAAATTGCGAATTGAAACGCAAACGCCGTTGATAGTCGGGAAATACGAAGAGGTAACAAAAAGAATTTTCATATCTGAAAAAAATTACTTTCTAAAATTATGTCGTATATATTCGAACAAAAACTGTCCTGCCCACGCCGCATATCCGCCGAAATGAGTCCTGGTACACACACGCATAGCATTATAAGACAGCTTCGGGCTCAATCCATAATATGTAGATAGTATTCGCCTACCCCAAACATCAAGCGGCATAACATCGTCAAGGGCCACGCCATAACACAAGGTACAATCTGCGACCTTATCGCCTACGCCTGGCAAATTAATTAGTTCGGTTCGAATTTGATTTTCAGACATTTTATCTATTCGCTTTTCTAATCCGCTTGCCACCAGGCATCTCGCTGCGTTTTTTACGTACTTCGCCCTGAATCCAATTCTGCTGTTCTTTAGGCCAGATAATCTCGCATTGGCCAACTTATCTATCTTTGGGAATAGATAAAAATACTTGTCATCAACCTTTATTCTTTTACCGTACATACGAGACAAAATTCTAATGCTTTTTCTGATCGCCTTGATATTATTATTTGCGGAAATAATAAACGAAATTACAGTATCGCAAAATGGTTGCTTCAACAATCTCAGACCAGGATATTGCTGTATTCCCCTGTTAACATATTTATCTTTGCTGATTACGGATATGATTTTGTTGTATTTAACGTGCAACCTGAAATATTCTTTTATAAACTTTATGTCATTTAACACGGGGTACGTTTGCCAATGCCAATAATCCATACCTTGTTTTAATTTGATGATCCGCGCTGACGTAAAACCGTAAAAATATGAACCGTCATAATCCCAGCAAAAACTCTGCCCTCCCAACAAAGTCATATTAAGATTAAAATCCCTTACCGCTATTTTGTTCATTGTAAAAAACCATTAACTATACCGCGGGTGTTCTTCTAAAACCCCTTTTCGTTTTGCCTCGCGCCGCGCTAGTGCATACAATAAACTTGATAATCGGTTTAAATACGCAAGAATAGTCCATGAAATTCCTCGCCCTTCTGAAGCCTTTGCGAAAATGGAGGCTCTGTTATCGGCGGTTTTACATAATTTAACCGTTGATCGTTCAACGCGACGGCTAACTGCGCGGCAATAATCAAACCACGCGCTTGCTTCATTTGACCCCGCAACTACGAATTTCCGCTTCGGCTTTACGATTTTTTCCAATACATCGATTTCTTGTTCCAAACGCCCTACCTTATCCAGTGGAAATGCCTTCATTTTCTGACTGCCACCTATTAAAAGTAATGCAATCTGCGCCTGAATGATAAACAAATCTTCCTGTACAAATCGCAACACTTTTTTCGAATGCGCAGATATTTTTTGCGTCCGCACAAGTCCGAATAAAGAATTCAGTTCGTCTAAATCTCCCAGAACGCCGATGACTGGGTCGGTTTTTGCAACTATCTTAGTTTTTGTGACGCGGCTTGTGCCTTTATCGCCGCACCTTGTGTAAAAAATTCTCTCCATATATATTTATGATATTAACACAATGCGAAACCCCTGAGTAGAATATCTATCGGTTGGTAAATCCGCAAACCTGAATGTTGTCCGACAATACGCTTCACCTCGGCTATATGAACCCCCGCGCCCTATTCTCCGCCCTCCTGTATTCATATTCTCTCGACCATCAAGCAAATTATACGGATACACATATTTTGATGGCCAGGGCTCTATACTACCGATTGTTGTTGATACCCATTGAAATACATTCCCGCACATATCAGCGCAACCATAAGGACTATCTGATGTCGGTGAAAATCTATCCACAGGTGTAGTATCTTTAATCTTATATTCGGTGTTACAAATATCCTGATCCCAATTATTACCCCATGGGAATAATCGTCCGTCCACGCCACGCGCAGCTTTTTCCCACTCTGCTTCTGTAGGAAGACGGTATTTTTTGTTTATCTTTACCGATAACCATTTACAATATGCTACCGCATCGTACCAGGAAACCTGTACAGCGGGATGATTATCTTTCGCGCTGATATCTGATTGGGGACCGTGAGGGTGTTTCCAGTCTGCGCCTCGTACTAATGTATAGTCGGGAGTAAACACTGCACCGCCTCCCTCTTTTTCCGCAGTAGTAATATACTGACTATCTTGTATAAACACTGAAAACTGTTTATTTGTTACTGGATACTTCCCGATATAATACTCGCTCAAATGCACGGTGTGTTGCGGTAATTCACGTTCCAATAACCGTTTATCAATATCTGGAAACCTTTTTGAAACACCATCAATCTGCTCCTGAGTAGAACCGAGAATAAAATCTCCTGACGGAATTCTTATGAGTGCTGGTTCAACAACAGAAATAGATAACATACAAAAAATAAATATATTTCATCTTATATTCCCAAAATCATAAAAAACTGTTTTGCCAACTAAAATAAGCGCCACAATATTAACAAGCGATTTAGTAAGATACCCTATGGTTCGAATTGTTTGGTATCGCCTGCTGGATGTTACAACCCAATTATCTTTCAAAAATACTGCCCTACCAGTTTTTTTAGCCTGTAATCGTAGATATACATCAGCATCGAAATTAATTTTAGGATTAAATCCTCCTATGGCTTCGTATGCTGTTTTCCTGATAGATATATTGAACCCACTGGCGAGTTTTGAAATGCGTCCTCCCCAATAAGATACCTGTTCCAAAAATGGTGTGCACCATAACTTCGGCCGCAGGTATGCGGGCCCGCCCGCAAACATTACTCCCGAGTCGCGATACGCGCGGTCATATTTTGAAAGCCAATCAACAGGCGCCGCGGTATCTGCATCGGTAAAAGCAAAAAGTTCTCCGGTTGCCTCCTTGCACCCACGAATTAACGCGTGTACACATCCTTGTTTTAATTCCTCAATCACGCGCACGCGCGCATATCGAGACGCGATTTCTTTGGTGCTATCAGTAGAATTATTGTTGACCATGATAATTTCGTACTGGTCGCGAGGGAAATCTTGACGCACCAACGCGTCAAGACAATTTGCAATATGTTTTTCTTCGTTATACGCAGGAACGATGACTGAAAAACGAATCATATATATCACAACTCCAAAATTGGTTCTTCGCCGTCTTCTACGTCTTTAAATAATTCTTGGTCAAAAAGCTTAATGCGTTTAGGCGTAATACGATACATCCTCCCAGATACGACCTTTGTAACCATATTTTTATACGTCAACTCTTGGTCTATAACACCCAAAAAGTCTTTCCACATTTTTAACGCATGCATAATTTTTGCAGCGTCAGATATTTGTTCGGCAATACCCCATACCTGAAGTCCCTTTTTAGGTTTTGCAATACTTTGAGCGCTATCTGCAATTGAAACAGCTACTTGAGAATTCTGCTGGATGAATTTGCAATGAAGCGTTGATGGACTGCTTAAAAAATACAGATTTAAATCATTATCAAATGTATAATACACACTCGCAATCCATGGAAAATCTCCATACGTTGCAACTGCCATCAATTTTTGTGTTTTGAGAAAATCCAATACGTGTTGTTTGGTAAGTTCCATATTTTTCATATTTTGACTTTTTGTTTTTGAAAAATTAGTGAACCAATGCTGTCAACCGCTCGCGAATGGCAAACCAGTCAAGTTGCTCATTCTTCACAACCCATTTATAAATCGCCGGGCTGAGCAAAAACGAAAACACGACATTACCAGCCAAATGCATGGCAGTAAAAGGAATCTGACCAAGCACAGTTTGCATAAACGACTGATGAAAAAGCAATGTTCCCATGCCAATACCAGTTACTGCATCGTACGCAAGCGTTCCGATTATGCCGTACGCCACATATTGCAATGCAGTAGCGCGTCTATTTTTCAAAAACGCATACGCCCCCACACCGACCAATCCGTACGCAATGGCAGTTACCCATGTCCATACGCCAATGCCGCTTGTTACTATATCAAAGAACACGATGCTGAAAAATCCGAACATAAATCCGGCAAGCCATCCATATTGTTTTGCAAAAGGCATTTGTGTTGCCATCACGGGTTCCACATTGGGCGCGCGAAACGGAATCAACCGAATACTAAAACACACGAGCAATCCGATAATAAATTTCACCCAGTTGCGTTTGTATGAGTCCAAATGCATATAGTATGTACTGTTTAATTTTATCGCGAAACCTATCCCTGTATTATTGTACAACAACTTTTTGCATCACAACCGGCTTCAGTGGCTTATCATTTGCGTCAACAGCAACATTGCCAATAGCGTCAACAATATCTTGTCCTTTAATAACCTTGCCGAAAATCGTATATGCGTGCCTAAGCTGCATATCTGCCAGCATAATGAAAAATTGACTGCCGTTCGTGTTAGACCCGCTGTTTGCCATAGCAACAACGCCCTTTTGATACCCGTCTTTATACGACTGCGTAGCGGGATTTAACTCATCTTCAAATTTGTATCCCGGACCTCCGGTGCCATCACCGTTCGGGTCTCCTGCCTGAATAACAAAACCCTTGACCACGCGATGAAATATCAAGCCGTTGTAAAATCCTTTTTGCGCAAGTGTAATAAAGTTTTGAACGGTTTTAGGGGCATCGGTATCGTATGTTTGAATCGTTATGTTGCCCATATTTGTTTGAATTAAAATCATATGTGTTGCTTTTTGTGCCACGCTCGGCGCAGGATTATTTTGTTCTTCAGCACACGATTCTTCCCATACGCGCAGACATTTTTGTTTTATTTCACACCATGAATACCCGGCAGAACCAATACAGCCGTGAACATCTTTATCTCCGCCAACAAGCGGCTGTACGGTTACTGCTGGAAGAATTGATGCACGGCGCACAATCACATACCCACCAATGCCAATAACCAATGCTGATGCGACAAAGATAAGAATAGAGATATACAAAAATTTTACCCGTTGCATAACTATGAAATATATTTAAATTATTCTCAAATATACCATACCGACTCTAATATTGATAATAAATATCTCTTTTATTTTCCCGAATTTTCCATTGTTGTTAATTTTTAAAGTCAGATAGAATGGCTCGAATCATCTATAAAAAGCTCATTAAATAATCCTTTTCTTACTCCATCAAGTGGTTTATCAAAAATCCATGCAACAAAACTTTCTGCAATGTCTTCTTCGAGACCAAAACAGGCATAGTTACTAGGTAATAAATCCAAGTCTCTCGGGACCACACCTGTATATGTTTTTTTGCTCGATGGTTTATGGACAAATACCACATTGCTATCTTGAACAATACTTTCCCACCCACCTTCAATAATCGTTACTGTTTTGCCTTCATAGTCAATTGTTCTAATCGGATGATAACCTAAAGATTCTCTAAATTTAGGTACAAAATTAGGATATAAATAATATAGCGCGTGGCCTAATTCGTGAACTATTGTGCCTTGAAGATTGTTAATTCCTTCAACTCTATGCGGAATATCATATCTGTATCCCTGCTGAGTCAATACAATACCCGTTGGTACGTCATCGCATTGTCTTTTTGTCCATTCTCCATTGGGCCCGTATTCTTCTTGTTCTGCTTTTTCTTGTTTAATTAGAAAAATCTTACGCAATTGTTGAACTGTTTGCGACGCTTGAGCAGTCACTCTTTCTAATGTTTCTCTTATGATTCTCATATGTTCATAGTCCAAAACAACATCTACATTGGGATTCCTATTAACTACTTCAATTTTTTTATCTCCTATTGCTATTGTTTTTCTATCTTTAATAAATGCCCTTAGATTAGGATGTTCTTCGGGGAAAAAACAATATGGTTCAAACTCTTTAGCTTCATCTGCTGTTAGAGAAAAACAGCGTTTTTTTGCCAATAAAAAGGCGGCTCTTTGATTATCGGGAAAATCAAATAACGCATAATTAACTTGGCTTTCTGCAATTGTTCTTTGATTCGGAGTCAAAGGAAGGGCAAGTATTTGAGATAAAATACCTTTTTTTAATTCTAGTGCTGTTTGATTCAGCCGTGTCGGTTCGTGTTGTGTTTCAAATTTTTGATTATTCATATTCTTTGTAGTTTTCTATTGGTCTGTATTTTTGCAATCGCAAACTTTCTTTTGTCCGATTGGTCGGATGCCGATCCGTCAGCTGACGGAGAACTTGATCTTTTCTCATATATATTTTTCGTGCCACAATTACTAAACCCCTTTCAAAATCCGCCAATAAGGTCTTTCCCCGCTCCTTTAATAATTTCCAACATTTGCGCGCCTACACACCTCTGGCCGTTCCAGTAACATTCCAACATTCTCAAGAATGTTGGAATGTTTTATTTAAATTTAAACTGTGTTTTCAATTTCGGCATAAATTTTGATTATTTTTATTTCTCAACTTGTCCTGAACCTGCCAAAGGATTAATTTCTTGCTCTTCCGTAGTCCTTCCTAAGCTTCGGCGCAGGAGGACGAAGGGGTTCGACTTCTTGGTTCATCCACAAATTGACACTTGACAAACGATATCGGCTTGCTATACTTGCAATGTCTTTCGGTTCTACCATAGAACCGTTAGGGTTATACATCCCAGGGCCACCCTCTTAGCTGAGGGTGGTTTTGTTTTATTCTTTTTCGCGACGCTTTAAATCTTTACCCCAGAGTTCATTTATTTCTTTCAAATCAAAATAGCCATTCCCGCCTGTTTTTAATTCATAAGAAATATTGTCTTTTGATGAAAAAATATAAACTTTTTTGCTTCGATTCTTCAAATAGTTCACGAGGGCTAAAAAATCAGCGTCACCGCTAAATAAAACGGCTATGTCGTATTTGTTTATATTATGCAGGGCATCAATCGTTATCTCAACATCCATATTCCCTTTTTCTATAACAGATTCTCCGTTCTCGCCAACAATAGAGATTCTCTTTAACTCCTTTTTTCTTACAGTAAAACCAAGACCTTTCTTGAGATATGTATAAAATTTATGCTTTCCATCTAAGTTATAATCTCTTGTTCCCTTTTTCGGGTAAGCATCATAGTAAAAAATTTCAACCTTGCCAGCGTTAAAATTATTCCTAAAATAATCTTTAAGTTTTTTATATTCAATAAACTTCTTCACCGACTTTACAGCATTCCAAATATTCGAAGCATCAATAAAAACATAAGTCACTTTTTCATTTCTTGGCTCTTGACTAAGCATATTCTGGTATAAAAATAAGTTTTTAATTAATTTTTCGACTTTTTGGTTAGTTGTTTCTAACAACATTATTCCAACATTCTCAAGAATATTGGAATGTTTTATTTAAATTTAAAATGTATTTTCAATTTTGACCTAAATTCTTGCCCAGCCTGCCCCGTAGTGAACTTTACTCTACTATCGGGGTTTTTACCTTATTTATTTTTTCAACTTGCCCTGAGTTTACCGAAGGATTAATTTCTTGCCCTTCCGAAACTATAACGAAGGAGGGTTCGACTTTTTGCTTAATATACTTCTAAAACTGAATAACATATAATCCCCTTTCTTCAATTTCTTTCTTCTGGCCAGAGTCGTCAAGATTGAATTTCAAAATATAATCAACTTTTTTCTCAATCGTTCTGCCAGTATATTTTTTTGTTTTAGGATCCCACTCTTCTAAGATTAAAATATCTCCTTCTTTAATATCAAAATCCGCTAAACGTACCTCAAATCTCTTTTTCCCCGCCTTCACTAGCTTAAAATATTCTGGCCAAATTTTCTTTTTTATTATAGCCATACTTTTTATTTCCTTGCCCCGTAAAATTGCGGAGCAATTCGTTCGGGGTCAATTAATTCCCTGCCATGAGTTTGTCGAAGGGTTCGACTTTTTGTTATTTCATTATAATAACATTCTCATATTCTCAAGAATGTCGGAATATGTAATTTGCTCTCCTAATTTTCTCGCCCCGTTAGAAATCCTTGATTTCTTTTCGGGGTTTACTGGCCAAGTCATATTATTCGTTTATTCTTCCTTCGAATTTCTTCTTAAAAAATTCGAATTTCGGTTCTAGGATATATTCAAGCATTTTTTCAATTACCACCCGGTCATTTTCTAATGTAACCTCTTTCCAATAAACAAGGAGTTTGCCCTTATTTCTTGAAAAGAACTTATGCCAAGTTTTATGCTTCGTATCTCCCGGAACCGGTTCAAATGATTCCCGATTATGACTTTTTAATCTCACAAATAGAGAAGCTGCTTTGCCTACATATAGGACATCTCTTTCTTTTTTATAAACATATATGCCACTTTTTTTATCAACCTCCTTTCGGATTTTTTCCGAATTGTTCTTGAATATCGTTTTATCGCCGTGCTCCAACTCAAAAAAATCCCAATTCTCAAAAGGAAGAAATGAATTATTCTTCAGAAATAATTCAAACTGATTTTTATAATTTTTCATAATTTTCTCCTAATTTTTTTGTTGGCCAAGGCATATTATTTAAATCCTAAATCTTCTCGCATCAAATCTTCAATTTTATCTGCATCATTCCATAACTTGTTGAACATATCCCCTTCGTTTTTTTTCATCGTAATCTGGTGCAGAACATCTTTTATAAACCTCACTAACATACGCAAGAAACGCCTTTAGTTCTTTATTCAGAGCTTCGTTTGAAACCAACAGACACCTTGCGCTTACTTCTGCCAGAGTTGTAATATCTAAATTTTCTCCACTTTTTGTAAGCGAAACAAGCCTGCTTTCCAAATGCGCGGCAAATTCTTTATAAGCTTCTAATTTTGCATTAAAAATTCTTTGCTCCTTTTCGTTCCGCTTCTGCATAAGAGCAGAAACGAGGGCGGCAACCGCACCGCTCGAAAGTATAGCTATAATGATTGTGTTTGTTGAGTTCATATTTCCCTTAATTTTTTTATGGGCCAGTTAGTCATTTTTTAAAATTCTGATGGCAGTAACCTCTTAACCGTGCCGCTATTTGATATGGAAAATATAGTCAATTTATTTCTAGAGGCAAAACTACGAGGGATTCTTCTACGCGCAATTTCCGCCGCTTTTGTTGGTAGCGCTATTCCATAATTCACTCCTAATGGTTTTCTGTTCATTCTCGTTATTATTTGTCCGAGGGAATTAATAAAATTTACTTCGTGGTGCAAGCCACCCTTACATTCAATATAATACTTATGCCTTGTTCTTTCGTGATTTAATTCTAAATCTACACCATGTCTATGCCCATGTTTGATTTTTGGCCTTAATCCATAGTTATTTCTATATGCCCAATTCAAAACCGCCTCAATTACTTTACCCTCAGAAATGGTTCTCTCGTTTTTTATTTTCTTTTTCATAATTTTATTTTATAACTTTTTCTATAATTTCATCAATTTTGTTTCTTTGGGTTTCTATTTTCTTTTTCATCCCTTCCTGTTTATCAAGTTCGGTTTTGATTTCATCAACGATTT
>Ga0100401_1003199_pt1 | contig 12545 bp, 8 predicted proteins | sample CryGeymeta201525_FD_80421 | JGI IMG/M metagenome (GOLD analysis project Ga0100401, IMG submission 80421) | Groundwater microbial communities from Crystal Geyser aquifers in Utah, USA - Crystal Geyser metaG 2015-25 | ecosystem: Environmental > Aquatic > Deep subsurface > Groundwater | place: USA...
GCTCGAACGCCGTTGCCTGCCCGGTATCGACACGCGCATCTATCGCCAGATCTTCGACTTCCCGGTCATCGGCTATTACGCGCAGCTCGGATTCGACCTCGAAGCCGAGGACTGGAACGCCGTCGCCATCGAATTCCACCAGCACTACGGCGCGCTGGCGCGCACGGCGGCCCTGCGCGAGGGCGTGGCCGAGGTGCTGGCTAAGCTGGACGGCATGGTGGAGGGCATGTCGGTGCTCTCCGCCTGCGAACAGACAATCCTGGAGCGGATGCTGTCCGAACACGGCATCCGCCGACATTTCGGCCAGGTAGCGGGACTCGACAACCTGCACGCCGCCTCGAAACTGGCGAACGGCAGGAAGCTGCTGGCCGCGCTGGAGCTGCCGCCCGAGGAAATCGTGCTGATCGGCGACACCAACCACGACCATGAGGTCGCCGCCGCCCTCGGCATCGGCTGCCTGCTGCTCGCCGGGGGCCACCAGGCGGAATCCCGCTTGCTCGCGACCGAGCTGGTGCACGCCGTGGGCGACCTGCAAGCCCGGCTCTGCTTTTGATTGGCCACAAAAGGTACACAAATTCTTAGATTCGATCCTGCCAGCGTTTGGGATTACGCCTGGCGTGAAAAACAGACAGGATAACGATGCGTTCGCCGTCCTCCAAGAAAAACACCTCGTACGGAAAGCGGCGAGTCAGTGCGCGACGAACAATCTTGTGAACCCGAGGGTAATATGCGGGCGAGCGCAATATGGCGCTGACGATTGCATCCAAACACAGCAAAAAGTCTGATCCGAGACCGGGTACCTGATCCTCGTACCAGTCGAAAGCCTCCGCGATCTCCGCTTCGGCTTCTGGGCGGACGATGAGCCTGCTGCTCATCGTCTGCTCCTGATCCGTTCCCTGACCACACCCCAAGGGGATCCTTCTTCTGGATGCTGGTGATATGCATCCAAACGGCGGTCAAGCTCTGACTTCTGCTCGTCGGACAGCCCGACCTCCTCTGGAATATCCGCGATCGTATCCCAGATGTCCTCAACAAGCTGAATACGCTCGGATACGCTTAAACCAAGTACTTCTGCTTTAACTAAAGTTGTCATGATGCGGGTACGATACCATTCTCATCTGTCACCCTGCAACTGGATTCTGGAAGGCCCGATCGCCACGCGGGCCGCAGGGCAAAGGGTTGCGGTGGAAGCGGCGGACGGTTTTGCACGCCACATTAACGCGCCCGGAGGTCGCGTTCCACCCTTGGTCGTTCGATGTTGGACGTTCGATGTTCAATGTTCGATGTTGAACGTTGGAAATATTTCGACTTTCGACTTTCAGCTTTCGACTTTTCCCCTCACCCCTGCCGCACGAAGCGGCGGGCATTCTGGAAGAGGCGCAGCCAGGGGCCGGCCTCGCCCTCGCAGTAGCCTGCCGGACGGTACGAGAGCTGCAGCGAGCGGAAGCCGCGTTCCGGATGCGGCATCATCACCATCACCCGGCCATCTTCGGTCGTCAGGCCCGTCAAACCACCGGCGGATCCGTTGGGATTGTACGGGTAGCGCTCCGTCGCCTGCCCCCGCCCGTCGACGTAGCGCAGGGTCGCCAGCCCGGCACCTTTCACACCCACGGCGGATCCCGTCTGGCTGAAATCGGCAAAGCCTTCCCCGTGCGCGACGGCAATGCCGATGCGCGAGCCGACCATGTCTTTCAGCAGTACCGACGGCGACTCCAGCACCTCGACAGTCACATAGCGTGCCTCGAACTGCTCGGAGCGGTTACGCGTGAACACCGGCCAGTGCGACGCCCCCGGAATGATGTCCTTGAGCTGCGAGACCATCTGGCAGCCGTTGCAGACCCCCAACGTAAAGGTTTCCGGCCGCACGAAGAACGCAGCGAACATGTCGCGCAGACGATTGTTGAACAGGATCGACTTCGCCCAGCCCGAACCGGCCCCCAGCACATCGCCATAGGAAAAACCGCCGCAGGCCACGAGCCCGCTGAATGTCGCCAGGTCGATGCGCCCCGCCAGCAGGTCGGTCATATGCACATCGACGCTCTCGAAGCCCGCGCGATCGAACGCCGCCGCCATCTCGACCTGACCGTTGATCCCCTGCTCGCGCAGCACCGCCATACGGGGACGGGCGGTGAACACATGCGGGGCTTCGGGCTCGTAGGTCAGATGAAACCGCATGCCCGGATCATCCTCGTCGAGCAGGTTGTCGAACTCCTCCTCCGCGCAGACCGGATTATCGCGCAATGCCTGCATGCGCGCGGTCAGCGACGACCAGAGCCGGTTCAGTTCCGTCAGGTCGGACTCATAGACCGTTTCGCCGCCAACGCGGATCTGCAGCCGTTTCTCATCCGTCACCTGCCCGATCGCGTGCGAGACAGCCTCCAGCCCATGCTTCGCCAGTACCGCCAGAACCGTATCGGTATCCGCCTCGGCTACCTGCAGCACGGCCCCGAGCTCCTCGTTGAACAGCAGCGCGGCCGCCTCCGCCGGCTCGCCCTCCAGGCGTACATCCGCGCCGCGGCGGCCGCCAAAGCCCATTTCCGCCAGCGTCACCAGCAGGCCGCCGTCGGAACGGTCATGATAGGCCAGCAGCAGCCCGTCGGCCACCAGCGCCTGAATCGCGCCGAAGAACGCCTTCAGCAGGGCCGGATCATCGACGTCCGGGGCCTCGCTGCCAAGCTGGTTGTAGACCTGGGCTAGGGACGATCCACCCAGCCGGTTGCGTCCGGCCCCGAGATCGACCAGGATCAGCCGCGAGCGCCCCGGCTTGAAATCGGGCGTCACGGTCTTGCGCACGTCGGCCACCGTCGCGAAGGCACTGACGATCAGGCTCAGCGGCGCGGTCATCTTGTGGTCCTTGCCGGCGGCGTCCTGCCAGACCGTCCGCATCGAGAGCGAATCCTTGCCGACGGGAATCGCGATCCCCAGCGCCGGACAGAGGTCCATGCCGACCGCGCGAACAGTATCGTAGAGTCCGGCATCCTCGCCCTCCTCGCCACAGGCGCACATCCAGTTGGCCGAGAGCTTGATGTTTTCGATCGGGCCGACAGCGGTGCCCGCGAGGTTCGTCAACGCCTCGCCGATCGCCAGGCGTCCCGAGGCCGGCGGCGAGATCAGCGCCACGTTCGTGCGCTCGCCCAGGGTCATCGCCTCGCCATGCGTGGCGCGCAGCGAGGTCGCCGTCACCGCCGCATCGGCGATCGGCGTCTGCCAGGGGCCGACCATCTGGTCGCGCGCCACCATGCCCGTGATGCTGCGGTCGGCGATCGTGATCAGGAACGTTTTGTTGGCCACCGCCGGCAATTGCAGCACCCGCGCGGCCGCATCGGCAATCTCCAGTCCCGGGATATCGAGCGTGCCGCCGGTCGCCGGCAGATGCTTGACGTCGCGCAGCATCTTGGGCGGCTTGCCCAGGATCACACCCAGTTCGATATCGATCGGCTTGTTGTCGAAATGCGAATCCTCCAGCGTCAGGTGCCCATCGCCGGTGGCCTGGCCCACGACCGCCACCGGACAGCGCTCGCGCTCGCACAGCGAGATGAACGTGTCGAGCGACTCCGGCGCGACCGCCAGCACATAGCGTTCCTGCGCCTCGCAGCACCAGATCTCCATCGGGCTCATCGAGCGGTCCTCGTTGTGGATCTTGCGCAGATGGAAGACACCGCCCGTCTCGGCCACCAGCTCGGGACAGCCGTTGGAAAGGCCGCCGGCACCAATGTCATGGATGCTGAGAATCGGGTTCGCCGCCTCCAGCGCAATGCAGGCATCGACCACCTCCTGGCAGCGCCGCTCCATCTCCGCATTGCCGCGCTGCACCGAATCGAAATCCAGCTCGGCGGAATTGCTGCCGGTGTCCATCGACGAAGCCGCCCCGCCACCCAGGCCGATGCGCATGGCCGGACCGCCGAGCTGCAGGATGTACGAGCCCTCGGGAATGTCCTTCTTCTCGACATGGATGCGCTTGATATTGCCCATACCGCCCGCCGCCATGATCGGCTTGTGATAGCCCCGATAGCGGCCGTTCTGGACGTCCTCGTACGTCTTGAACAGCCCGCACAACTGCGGCCGCCCGAACTCATTGCCGAAATTCGCCCCGCCGATCGGCGCCTCGAGCATGATATCCAGCGGCGAGGCCAGCCGCGACGGGAATTCGGCAAAATCACGCTCCCAGGGCATGGCGTAGCCCGGCACCCGCAGGTTCGACACCATGAACGCGGCCAGCCCGGCCTTCGGCTTGCCACCGGTGCCCGTGGCGCACTCGTCGCGGATCTCGCCGCCTACCCCCGTCGCCGCCCCGGGGAACGGGGCAATCGCGGTGGGATGGTTGTGCGTCTCGACCTTGATCAGCATGTCGATCTGCCCCTCGCTGAACGCGTAGACCTGCGAGCCGTCGCGCCGGACCTGGAACCAGGCGTCCTCGAAGCCCTCCAGCACGCCCGAGTTGTCCTTGTAGGCCACCAGCGTATTGCCCGGATTGAGCTTGTGGGTGTTGCGGATCATATCGAACAGCGTCCGCGACTGCGGCTGGCCGTCGATGACCCAGTCGGCATTGAAGATCTTGTGGCGGCAGTGCTCGGAATTCACCTGCCCGAACATCACCAGCTCGACATCCGTCGGGTTGCGTTCGATCCGCTGGTAGGCTTTTAGCAGATAGGCGACCTCCTCATCGCTCAGCGCCAGCCCCAGGCGGCGGTTCGCGTCCTGCAGCGCGGCCTCACCGCCACCCAGGATGTCCACCGTCCTGAACGGGGCCGGTTCGGGATGGGCGAACAGGTCCGCGACATTCTCATAAACCCCCTCGGTCATCCGGTCATGCAGCAGGCCCAGTGCCGGACGCGCCTCCGCCGCCGTCAGCGCCCGTCCTTCATTCGTCAGCAGGCGAAAGCGGATCCCGCGCTCGACGCGCGGAAACACCAGCAGGCCGCTGTTGTGGAAGATATCGGACGCTTTCGATGACCAGGGCGAGATCGTGCCCTTGCGCGGTGTCACGAGAAAACCATCGTCGCCCACCTCGCCGCTAAGCGCACCGAGCAACGCACGCGCCTTATCCATATCCGTCGCGGATGGCGCGTCAAGCGCCTCCAGGAAATAGACATAGGTGGCGACGACCGTCGCGACCGACGGCACCACCGCGCCGATCCGCTCGCGCAGCGCAGCCAGCCGGAAACCCGAAAACGCATCAACCCCAAGAAGACAAATCGGCGCACCCATACTGGAACTCCCGTTAAGAACCTTGATGTAAAGCCAGACTAATACCACGCCGCCGCCCCCCGCGCAAGCCCGCGCTGATTTGAAACAGCCCTTGCCTTGAACCGGACGAAACGGTAAGTTGGCCTCATGAAGCCGATCGGATTGCCAGACGGCAGGAAGGAATTGAACATGCGCATCGGGCTGGTACAGGAGCGTTGGGGCGCGCCCGGCGGGAATATCGCCCGCTACGACCGGTTTGCAGCTGAGGCGGCCGGGGCCGGTTGCGCGATGGTACTTTTTCCGGAACTATCCGATACGGGCTATCAGCTGGATAAGATACAGGAACTGGCCGGCACCTGGCCGGGAGCGGCGCTGGAGGCCTTACAGGCCGCCGCGCAGCGCCACCGTATCGGCATCATCGCCGGCCTCTCCGAACGCACCGCAGACGGTATCTACAATGCCGCCGCCGCCCTGGACCGCGACGGGAACCTTTGCGGCACTTACCGCAAGACCCACCTCTTCCGCGGCCCCGAGGGTGCCGAGGCCGATGTCTTCCGTGCCGGCGACGCCTTGCAGGGGGTAACGATCGACGGGGTCCGCTGGGGACTCTCGATCTGCTTCGACCTGCGGTTTCCTGAAGTTTACCGTCAATTGGCCGACAACGGCGCACAGATACTGGCCGTGCTGGCGGCCTGGCCGCTGGTGCGCATAGCAGACTGGTCCGTGCTGTGCCGTGCCCGGGCGATCGAGAACCAGGTTTTCCTGTGCGGCGTCAACCACGCCGGTGCCCCTTTCGGCGGACGCTCCTGCGTGATCGCCCCCGACGGCGACGTCAAACGCGAGTGCCCCGACAGCGAGGCGGAACTCCTGACTGCGGATATCGATCTGGACGAGATCGACCGGGTGCGCCAAGTGTTGCCGGTGATGGAATCGCGACGCCCTGCGCTTTGCAGCGGGGAACTATAAGATGAAGATACCCCTTGTCGAAATCGGCTCCGTGTTACTTTTCGCGTCAGCAGGATGCTGTATCTTCCTCGTGTTGCTGAACCGCTTCCTAATCCTCATGCCGGACAGCACAACCAAAGCCCCGGCGGTTCTCGCCACATTTATGATCATTCTCTGTGCTGGAGCCTTTCTCGGTCTATTCCTTGCACGCCCACCATGGGTCTACGCTCCCCTGATGCTGCTTTTTCTCATTCTTATTGGCGAAGGACGCCGTGTCATGATCCGACGCTCCTGCGCCGGATCGAGTCCCGTGGATACAACTCCCCACCGATTCAAGCTTGCCGCACCGATCACAACAACCGATCTGGTGGTTCACCGGTATCATTTACCACATCCGAAGTGGCACGGTGCACCCCTTCGGATTGTGCATCTCACCGATTTACACATTCACCCCTCGTTGCCACTTGAATACTATCAGGAGGTCGTCTCGATTGCAGAGCAATCTAATCCTGACATAGCGGTCTTCACTGGTGACTTCATCACCTGTCTGGATACATTGCCGAAGTTGGCAAAGGTGCTGCGCCCGATTGCCAGGTTGGAGACATACGCCGTTCTTGGCAATCACGACTATTGGGCTGGCGCCAATGCGGTTCGCGAGGTGATTACCCGGAGCAGGCTTCGTCTCCTCTCGGATGAGACCATTGCGCTAGCCGTTGGCGAGAATCAGATGGCCATTGCCGGCTTCGATTACCCGTGGGGAACTCAGGGCAGAAGCATCTCACCTCAACGGAGCGACGTGCTTCACATAGTCCTTTCCCACACCCCAGACAACATCTATCGCCTCTCTGAATCATCAGCCGATGTTGTATTCTCCGGGCACTACCACGCCGGACAAATCCGGATTCCTGTCATCGGCCCTATAGTGATCCCGTCCGTGTATGGGAGACGATTCGATCACGGTCACTTTGTGGTAAACGACACGCATCTTTTTGTAGCCAGTGGTATCGGGGCAGCAAATCCCCCCGTGAGGATTTACTGCCAACCGGATATATTTGTAGTGGACATAACAGAGAGGCAAGACTCCCGAACCCTCGTTGGTTGAAAAATGCCGGATGCCAGCTTGATTAATGCCTGATCTGGACCTCGGAACAAAGCAATGATCAGCTCCCGTGGTCGAATCTGTTTCTAGCTGTTGAACAACTGCTCAACGCTTACCGCATCAAGCGAGGCGTCTATCCAGGCTTCAAGCTGGCTGCTGGTAGCCGTGCTGATCTTTTCCCGTACAGATTGAGAAACCGATCCAAAACGCTTGTTGAGAATTTTTAGCAATGTTTTGGCTTCTGCTTGCTGCATGCCCTGCTGCATGCCCTGCTGACGGCCTTCTTTTCTGAGTTGTGCGGCGATGGTCATAAGTTCCTCCTCTAGCTCGGGCACGTTAATTGCCTCAACCTGCTTTATATACTCCGAGGCACTTGCAGAACCCCTCGTGGTGCCCGCTTGAAGCCGGGCACCACGAGGGGTTCTGCAAGTGCCTCAATAGAATAAGCTCAGTCACTCGGAACGGTCTCCGTCCGGTTTGTGAAATGTGAAGACCCCGATGCCCGTGACCCCGATACCCGGGGTTTTCATCCACTGGGACGGCGCGGTTACGCTTGACGGGGTGGCTGGGCGTGATAGGCTTGGGACGACTTTGGCTTTGCTACTGCTGGGTCCGGATCCGTAACACGGTGATGCGAAGGAGGCGTCGGATGCTGACGATTGTATCGTTCTTGTTTTTCATGGGCCTTGTCGGCGTATTGACCTACCTGTTGACACGAAAGGATGATCATGCCTCCAGCAAAGGCTACTTCCTGGCCGGCAGGAGCCTTTCCTTCCCGTTGATTGCCGGCTCCCTGCTGCTGACGAACCTGTCAACCGAGCAGATGGTCGGTCTCAACGGGGCGGCCTTCACGGACGGCTTATGCGTCATGGTGTGGGAGGTGGTGGCCGTGATCGCACTGGTGGCCATGGCGCTCTTCTTCCTGCCGCGGTTCCTGAAAAGCGGTATCGCCACGGTGCCGGAATACCTCGAGATCCGCTTCGATCACCAGACACAGGTAATTACCAATCTAATTTTCCTGTTGGCCTATGTGGTGATTCTGCTGCCAATCATCCTGTATACCGGGGCAACCGGCATGATCGGGATACTGGACGTGAAGGCGCTGCTCGGGATCGAGTCGCACACCACCGTGCTGTGGATAATCGTCTGGGTCGTCGGTATTCTGGGCTCAATCTACGCGCTGTTCGGCGGGTTGCGAACGGTGGCGGTATCGGACACGATAAACGGGGTCGGCCTACTCGCCGGGGGGCTGATGATCACCTGGTTCGGCATCTCCGCCCTATCCAGCGAAGGGTTCCTGTCGGGATTCTCGGTCCTGGCCGAGGCGCGCGAGGGGACCTTCAACTCGGTCGGCAACCAGGACACATCGGTCCCCTTCGGCACCATCTTTTCCGGCATCCTACTGCTGAATGTCTTCTACTGGTGCACCAACCAGCAGATTATCCAGCGGACGTTCGGTGCCAGCAGCCTGGCTGAAGGCCAGAAGGGCGTCCTGCTCACTGGGGCGCTCAAGCTGGTCGGCCCGCTGTATCTCGTGATTCCAGGTATTATCGCCTTCGCGCTGTTCGCCGGACAAGACATCAAGGCCGACCATGCTTACGGGCGGCTGGTCAGCACCGTACTGCCCCCCCCTTTGACCGGGTTTTTCGCGGCGGCGATGATCGGGGCCATCCTCTCGAGTTTCAACTCCGCACTGAACAGCTCCTGCACGCTCTTCAGCCTCGGGTTCTATAAGCGCTTGCTGAAGAAGGATGCCAGCGAGGATCAGGTTGTCCGATCGGGCAAGGTCTTTGGCTGGGTGGTCGCAATCTCCGCCATGCTGATCGCCCCGCTGTTGGCCAATACCGAGAGCATTTTCGGGTATCTGCAGAAAATGAACGGCATGTATTTCATCCCGATCCTGGCGGTCGTGCTCGTCGGCATGCTTTCACGCCGCGTTCCGCCCAAGGCCGCGAAAACAGGACTGATCGCCGGCTTCGTCATCATCGCCACCGGCTATTTCGTGCCGCCGTTCGACCGCATTGTCGCCTCCCTGCATGAGTATCATTTTCTCGGGATTGTCTTCTCCTACCTGGTCATTACGATGCTGATCATGGGCGAGATCGCGCCACTGAAAACCGAATTTTCTCAGCAGGACGTCAAGGCCGTCGACATGACCCCCTGGCGGCACGCCAAACTGTGCGGGATGATCCTGATCGGTATCGTGATTGCCATCTATGCCTTGTTCGCCGATTTCTCGGTACTCCCTAACCCTGCATGATCACTTACGATGTCATAATTCTCGGGGGCGGGGCCGCGGGGATGTTCGCGGCGGCGGTGCTGGCGGAGACCGCGCGTTCCCTTCGCGTGCTCGTGCTTGAGAAGGGCACTAAGCCACTGGCCAAGGTCCGGATCTCTGGCGGGGGACGCTGTAACCTGACGCATGCATGCCCGGACATACGCGCCTTCACGCAGAATTACCCGCGCGGGGGACGTGAACTGATCGGACCGTTCCACCGCTTCGGACCGGCGGAAACCATCGCGTGGTTCGAGGCGCACGGTGTACCGCTGGTGACGCTGGCGGATGGCTGCGTCTTTCCGCGTTCCGACACATCCCTGGATATCATCAATGCCCTGCTTGACACGGCTCATCGCGGCCAGACGGAAATCCGGACAGCGGCATCGGTCTCGCGCATCTGCCCCATCGACGGGGGACACGCGGTAAGCGTCGGTGAACGCGGCCGCGAAACGGGGAGGTACGTGCTTATCGCCACCGGCGGTGGCGCCTTCATCGACGGGCTCGATCACATCATCGAACCCTACGTGCCGTCGCTGTTCTCATTCAACACGACCGATCGCACGTTCACGGCGCTGGCCGGTATCGTCGTCAAATCCGTGCAGCTCAGCGGTCCAGGCGGCATCCAGGCGGACGGGGAACTGTTGATTACGCACACCGGAGTCAGTGGGCCGTCCGTACTGCGGCTTTCCTCATTCGGTGCCCGCGGTCTGGCAGAACGCGGCTACCGCTTCGACATGCGGATCAACTGGCTCGCCGGGCAGCGGGAGATGGAGGTCTGCGAGTGCCTGCGGGCTCACAAAAAAAGCAATCCGCGCCAACAGATCGGAACCTGGTCGCCACTGGGGCTTCCCGCCCGGCTCTGGACGCTACTGCTCCAGCGCGCCGGGGCGGCGGAGACGTGCGAATGGGGGGGGTGCCCGCTGGCCTCGATCCGTCGGCTCGCCTTGCAGGCAACCGCCTTCATCCTGCCTATCTCGGGCAAGAACCGGAACCGCGAGGAATTCGTTACCTGCGGGGGCATCCGCTTGAAGGAAGTGGATTTCAGAACCATGGGAAGCCGTCTGCATCCCGGCCTGTTCCTAGCTGGCGAAGTGCTGGATATCGATGCCCTGACTGGCGGCTATAACCTACAGGCCGCTTGGACGACGGCCCATATCGCCGCCGAGGCAATGCTGGCCAATCGGCGAGAAGGCTGAAGCCTTTTGCATTGCGCCGGGGCGTGATTTTCCATATTGTGCGGACCTCTTGATACGGATTGGCGAATGAATCGAAACGAGGGTGGATAAATGAGTGTCACGGCGACGGTAATCGGGGATGGCGGCTGGGGGACGGCCTTGGCGATGGTGCTGCAGCAGAACGGGCATCAGGTGACGGTGTGGGGACCGTTCGAGGAGAATATCCGCGCGATCCGTGAAAACGGCATGAACGGCACGTATCTTCCCGGAGTTGCCCTCCCCGGGGGAATCCGCTGGACCACGGACCCAAACGCAGCCGCCCGCGAGGCAGAGGTCGTCGTGATGGCCGTGCCGACGCAGTTCTACCGCGATGTGGCCTCCCGCTTTAAAGGGCTGATCGCCCCTTCCGCGCGGGTGGTCAGCGTGACCAAGGGCCTCGATCGCGAGACGCACCGGACCATGACGGAGATCGCGCGCGAAGGCCTCGGAATTCCCTGTGCTGCCGCCCTTTCCGGTCCCAGCCACGCGGAGGAAGTCGCCCGAGGAATCCCGACCGCCGTCGTCGTGGCCTCGCCGCGCGCGGAGGACAACATCGCCTTGCAGACGGTTTTCAGCAACAGCCGCTTCCGTGTCTATACCGCCGATGACGTCACCGGTGTCCAGATCGGGGGGGCGTTGAAGAATGTGATCGCGATTGCCGTTGGCATCAGCGACGGGCTCGGGTTCGGCGACAATACGCGGGCCGCGCTGATCACACGTGGCCTGAGCGAGATCTCGCGTCTGGGAGCGGCGCTCGGCTGCAAGCCGGAGACCTTTGCCGGGCTCAGCGGCATGGGCGATCTGATCGTCACCTGCACCAGCCGGCACAGCCGTAACCGCGGGGTTGGGGAACGGCTTGGCCGTGGCGAGACACTGGCACAGATCACCGGCGGGATGAAGCAGGTGGCCGAGGGCGTCTGGAACGCCGCCAATGCCAAGGCGCTGGCGACGGAATACGGTGTGGAAGTGCCGATCACCGAGCAGGTCTGCCGCATCCTGCATGAGGGTGCCTCACCGCTTCAGGCGGTCGAGGCCCTCATGTCGCGCGATGTCAAGCCGGAGCAACAGCCGTCGTAAGGCGGTCCTTGCGCTGCTGCAGGAACAACTGGAGGATGGAAAGCCCCTGACTGACCGTCCAGTACAGCACGAGCGCCGACGGCATGTTGTAGAAGATGAAGAGCATCATCACCGGCATGAAGGCCATCATCTTCTGCTGCTGTGGATCACCCGCGCTCGGCGTCATACGCTGCTGCAGGACCATCGTGGCCGTCATCAGCAGCGGCAGGATGTTCAATCCGCCCGCCGGGAACGGCAACACACCGGCCAGCAATCCTTCGGGCTCGCTCAGGTCCCGGATCCACAGGAATTGCGTAAACCGCAATTCAACGGCACTGCGCAACACCGTGAACAGGCCGATAAACACCGGGATCTGGATCAGCATCGGCAGGCAGCCCGCCAGCGGATTAACCTTGTGCTCGCGGTAGAGCAGCATCTGCTTTTCCTGTAATTTCTTCGGGTCGCTCTTGTAGCGCTCGCGCAGCTTCTTGATCTCCGGCTGCAGTTTCTGCATCCGCTTCATGCTTTCGGTGCCCTTGTGGGTGACGGGCCAGAAGACCAGCTTGACGATAATTGTGAGGAGGATGATGGCCATGCCATACCCGCCGGGGACAACCGCCTCGATGCCATTGAGCAGGGGCAGCAGCACCTTGCAGACGGGTTTGAAGAATCGGCCGAATTCCATGATTTCGGTACGTTTATGGCCCTCCGCCTTCAGCCGCGTGTATTCTTTCGGCCCGACATAGTAACGGAAAACCCGTTCAAC
>Ga0100401_1003201_pt1 | contig 12538 bp, 14 predicted proteins | sample CryGeymeta201525_FD_80421 | JGI IMG/M metagenome (GOLD analysis project Ga0100401, IMG submission 80421) | Groundwater microbial communities from Crystal Geyser aquifers in Utah, USA - Crystal Geyser metaG 2015-25 | ecosystem: Environmental > Aquatic > Deep subsurface > Groundwater | place: USA...
AAATTGCTTGTTTTCATTATATTAGAAAATCTTTACCTATAACCTTACAATTAGCATGAAGGTTTACAAGAACAAAATATGATGAAGAACTTTGAGAAGCAACTTTTATTGCTAATATTGCAGATATAGAGGTGTGAGAAGAATTAGATGAATTATACTCACAAAATTCAGATTGGAATAAACTTCTTTGAAAATATAGTGATGAAGAGATAATTGAAAAACTTGATTTTCAAGAATTTATATCATGATTTACCAATATAGATAAAACTGAAATTTCATTACAAAATATAAATATGTCTTTAAGTGCTTTAGTTTACAAGGTTGATATTAAAAAATGGTATCCAGAAAAGTTTATTGATTGATTTACTTGATATGAAAAAGCAGATATAAAATTTCACAATATAAATAATAATGAAAAGGTTTTAGTTATTATATATACTGAAAAAGACTTAATTGATTGGTCTAATTCAAAAAGTGTTTATTGATTGAATTGGAAGAATTGTATAATTTATTGGAATGAAAAACAAAATCTTATTTATGTTAGTTCTACAGAAAAGAATAGTTCTTTTAATAAAATTATTGATAATATAACTAATAGTAAAGGAATATTAGTTAATAAGATGGATGTTTTTAAAACATTTCATAATATAAAGCGTAAAAAATTACATAACATTTGATTAAAAGAATTTTTAGGTAGAGATTTAAGCTATAGACAAATGGTTTGAAGAAATGTCGAAGAAGCTTTAAGTATGATAGATAAGAAAAAGTGACAAAAGGCATTTGTTTTTTGAGTTTGATATGAGAATTGAGATAGTGTTTCTTTATGATGTTCATATAAGTGAAGAATTTGGAGTCTTTTAAGATGAAATATATATATGTTTAAAAATTGGTGTGATCATATATGAAGTAAATTAATTGATGATACTATTGATTCTAATCAAGTTTTAAAAGATACTTTGTTACCTAAACAAATTGATGAATTTCCTAATGATTTAACACCTATATTATTGGATTGGAATAGCGATATATATTCGTATAATGAAACTAATATTGATCTTGAATTTAATTGAAAAGTAGTAAGTTTTTCATTTATTGATTTAAGTTTTCCTAAATTAATTGATAAAAATAATCTAGAATTTAATATTGTTACTGAATATTGAGATTTAAAATTTAATTTCAATATTTCTAAAGATTGAGATAATTTTGATTTTAAATTTGATAATAAATCTTGATATGATATTTATATAAAAATTTGAAAAACAAATATAAATATTACAGATTTTTTTTATAATGCACCTCTAAGATTATGGTTTGCTGATGGTTCGGCATTAGAATGAAATGATTTTACTGAGTTCACTCAAGATGTTAATAAATACGAAAAAAATAATTTAATAACTTATGATTGGTCTGGTGTTGATTTAAGTAATGAGGCACAATGAGTTGATCCGAAAATCAAAGATTCTATACAATATTATATTATTAATAAATTAAAAGAAGAAGAGGATAATTATGATATTATATATGATGATGACTATAGTTGAGAAATAGCAGATATTGTTACTATTAAAAATTATGATGATAATAAATTATATATAAAGTTTTTTCACTTGAAATTTGCTATTTGATGAAGAGTTAGTAATGATATAAAGAATTTTTATGAGGTATGTTGACAAGCTCAAAAATCTGTAAATTGGAGACATAAACCTTGAAAAGAATTTATATCTCACTTACTTAGGAGGATTATTAAAAAGAGGAGTTGAAAAGAATGTAGTAGATTAGAAAAATGAACTAATGAAGAATTAGAAAGTTATTTAAATTTAATGAAGAAGCATATACCAGTTGAAATTCAAATTTATATAGTTCAACCATCATTATCAAAAAGTAATCCTTCAATGGATATATTAACATTATTATGAGTTACTGAAAATTACTTAATGGAAATATGATGAATTAAATTAAATGTAATTGTAAGCAATTAATTATTCATCCTCAATGAAAAAATATAAAATTATAATAAAAAGATTCTTTTTTTTAAATTAATTAAAGAGAATAAGAGCCTTTAGATAATAAGTTATTTTTTATCTTATGAAATATGTAATTATTTGATAATATTAATAATAATGGATAAAAATAATATTGAAGAAAAATTATCAGAACTTAAAAAATCTAAAGAGATTTTAGATAATTTAGTTAAAAGAATGTGGGAAGCTGATAATCAAAAATTATTCTGAGTAGATTTATTTTGTCTTTGAATAATTAGTAGAACTAATTTATTAATTGCAGGCTTTTCTGATTTATTAATTAATAAGAATTTTATTAGTTCTTCTTCTTTAATTAGATTACATTTAGATAGTTTATTGCAACTATTTTGAGTATGGTTAGTAGATAAACCTCATGATTTTGCAAAGCATAAAATGGATTGAGGTCAAACATGACATTATAAAGATAAAGATTGAAATAAAATGAAAGATTGGTATTTAAGAAAAAAATTTTTTGAAAGTGAAGATAATAAAATATTTTTAGGCTTAAAAGATATTTACAGTGAAACTAGTTGATTTATTCACTTTAGTGATAAGCATATATTGTCGCAAATATCTTTACTTAAGGATTGAAAATTTACAATGGTATTAAGTGATAAAATGAATCATATACCTTTAAATAAAGAAAATGAAGCTATAAATGCTATGTTATTAATTACTTGATGAATTATAAAATATATTAATTCATGGATATATACAAAAGAAAACCCTCATTTATGTAAAAAATATAAGATATTATGAAAAAAATAAGAAAACCAAATATAGCTAAAACTTTGTTAAATAATTCTATTTCTGCAATGTTTTCTGCAATAGAAATACATAATAAACCGAATATTTCTTATAGATATCCAACAGTTACTATACTAATATTAAATGCTTGTGAGTTAGTATTAAAATCATATATTTATAAAGTACAAAAAGATAAAAAAATTATTTTAAAAAATACAAAAACTGATAGATATCCTACTTTACAACATGCTATTAATAAAGTTTTAATTTGAGATGATAATTTAGTATTAAAAAAGAATATAGAAACTATAAATAATTATAGAAACTTAATTATTCATGCATTTACAAATGAGTTAGACGAGTTAATTTTTTCATTAATAAATAAAAATGTTGAACTTTTTGGAAAGTTTTTAAATGATTTTTTAGATGAAGATATTAATAAATTTTGAGATGATTTAATTTTATTACCTATTTGATTTAAAAAACCATTTAATCCAATATCTTTTTTATGAAAAAAAGATATTTCAAAGTCTTTTTCTGATGAAATTTGAAAATTTTTAAATACTATAGTTTTGATTACAAAAGATTTAGATATGAAATCTATAGATGAATCTATATTAATACCATTTAAACTAGATATAATTAATAAAAACAAGATTAAAAATGCTGATATAATAGCTAAAATTGAAAAGAATTGAGATTGGTCTTTTTCTAAAAATACTTCATTGCAATTAACTAATGAACAATCAGCACAAAAAATGAGACCTCCTACAATTGAAGAAATGTCTATAGTTTTTACAATGAGATATAATGAATTAAAAAATATTCTTAAAGATATTTATGGGAATATTTGAGATTCTAAGGAGAAAAATAAAAAAATAAAAGAAAAATATACTGAAATAAAAAACAATTCTAACCATTCAGTATTATGGTATAAAAATCCTATTGATAATAAAATATATTTTCATAAAGATATTAAATGAACTTTTAAGTAGTATAAAAAAAGAGCAGTTAAAAAACTACTCTCAAATTTCCACAAACAACTCCTAAATAAACTAAATTAACTCCTACCAAACTCCACATAATCTTCTTACTCTCACTCTCATAAGCTATATACCAAACAATCATAGGAAGCAATAATATTTTCCATAAGAAAAATATTAAAGGATATTCAAGCATAAATATAACTACTGGATTAATCTCAATTCATCAATCTAAAATAGAAAAATATGTACTGAAATAATCCATATCATTTAATAATGTGAATATTAGAAGTAAAATAAAATTTATTCTTACGATACTCCAATAACTCTTCTTTGATATTTTGGTTTTCATAGAGGCAAAAAGTTAAAATTTAAATTTAATTTTTTGCCTCTTTTTTTAGTAACTTTGAAATTATCAGATAAATATTTCAGTAAATCTCATTTAATATAAATACTTTCTCCTGGTTTTATTAACTCCTTTGTATTATAATCATATTTTGGAAATAATGGATAAAAGTTAAAATTTACTCATCTACCAACTATATCAGCTTTTTCAAAATCCATTTCTTCAGGATTAGGAAAATAAAAATCTTTATGCCACCTAATTATTCTAAATCATTTATAATACTTCCTATAATATCAAGCAAGTCTTCTAAATTTAACATCCAGTTCTAAAGGATTTTGAACAACTACAAGAAATAATAAATTAAGTTTTCTTGGCTGATATATAAAATCAAGGAGTTTTACATTTTCTCATCAGAAATTATTTTTAAAATCTCTAGGATTAAAATAAATACTAGCTTCATCAAGAGCTATATTGAATTTAATATTTTTTTGTAGATTATTTCAGTATTTCTCATGAAATAATCTAGCTCATTCAAGATATTTAGGTAATCTACTTTGTTTATGAGTAAATAGCTTATCTCTGTATTCATATAAATTAATATATTGGTGATAATCATAAATATCAGATAAAATATTAATTAAATCTGTATGATTAGATATTTGAAATTGACTATAACCATTATAGTAATTTGAAATATTAATCTCTTTTTTCGGATTATATACTTTTAAGTATTTAGTTATATTTTGAGTTTTTCAAGATCCAAACTCTCACATAACTATATAAAATCAATTCATTTTTTAAGATATTAGTTTGTAAAAAATCTTTCAAACTATTAATATAACAATTCAAAGGATGTAATAAGATAAAATATTAACTGTAAAAACAGTAGTGTAGTTAGATAGAGCAACTCAAACAGTTAAATTGATATGATATAACAAAAAAGCTATTAAAGTTGTTGTAAAGTTTAAAAATAATCCCCAAAATGCTACTAAAAATAAAACCTTAAAAGATTTTTTTACAAACTCATACAAAATAGGAACTAGTCATGAAATAACCTTAGTTCCTGTTTTTGTAAGAAATCATAAAGCAGATATTAAGGCAGTTCATATGGTAAGTAATATTGCAGGCATAATTAAGGATTAATAAAGTAAAATTCTAACAGTTAAAATAAGCATAGGTATTCACATAAAAAATAGTATTAAATAATCAATAATAGTTAAAGTTCAAGAAGTAAATATAATTTCTCATCAGAAAAAACTTGCTCATGCCATAATATGCTTTTGAAATTTAATAGTTTGAAGTGTTCCAAAATAACAATATGTTTTTTCTCATATTCATCAGAAAACTCTAAGAGTAGAAAATATATTATTTAATGGATTTGTAATAAATGAAAGTATCTTATTTGGAATAAATAATAATTCTTCTAAAAAGGGAACCTTGTCAGCATATCATAAATCAAGAATTCAATTTAAATTAATACTTAAATCATAGCTTCAGTTTGAATAATAAGCAAAACTTCAATCTCAGTTAAACATATCACAAGTTTTATTATTATCATTTCTATTTATAATAGTTCAATAGTCAGAGTTTCAGGGGATATAGTTTATTCAGGAAGTTCATCAAGTTCATACAGAAAATCAAGAGCTTCATCAGTCTATAGCTCAACTTAAACTATTATTTAAATCAGTGATTTTATTTTCATCTATAGAAAATAATCATCCTATTTTATCAAATATTCAGTCCCAAAATCATTTTGTATCATCAGATAGGGTTTCTATTGTTTCTCAATTTTGTCAGTCAATTCAATTAACTCAATCAATTCAATTAACTCAATCAATTCAGTTTATTCAATCAATTCAGTCAGCTCAGTCTTGTCAATTAGCTCAGTCAATTCATGAAGTTCAATAACAATCTAAAGTGTTAAAAAATCAATCATTATTTTTATCTTCAGATAAATCATTGATATGATTTAAATTTGTATCCCAACAGCTGAATCAATCAGCTCAATCTTGTCAGTCTACTCAATCAATACCATTAGTTCAGTCAATTCAATCTTGCCCTGCTGGTCATTGAGGTCACATAGGTCAAGTTTCTCATTGAGGTCATTCAGGTCAAGGTGGTCACTCTGTTCAAGAGCTAGATTGAATAGCTCAACATTGATAATCTATATAATTAACATCATTTTCAGAATTATAATAAGGGAAAAAACTTGATGAATATGTAACTCATATATGGCTTAAATTTGAATTACATACAAGAGTATCTCAATTTCTTATGAGCACTCATGAACATTGTGTATAAGGATTAGTTCAGGTATCATTTACAAATATTTCACAAGCTAAATCACTATTATAAACAAATTGTCATATAAAGTATCAATCTATAATTTGATCAGGAGAATTATTTAAAGAAACTAAATATGAATTTTCTTCAGAAAAACTATCATATTCACTTTCAACAATAATTTTGTTTTGGGTATTATATTTTATATCTGCATTATTTCAGCAAACCTGATACATATCCATATTACAAAATTCTGTAAATCAGAACATATTACATTCATCATAAATCCAAGGTTCTCATCAAGAAAAATCCTCACAAGAACTTGGTCATCAAGTTAAAGTTATGTTATTACTTGAATATTGTAAAGTTCATAAATTATCTGAAAAAATATAATATTTATAAGTTCAATCAGTATTCTTATCAAGTACAGCAAAGTTATTATTATCAATATTTAAACCTTGTATTTCTCAATAATTAGGATCTTTTCAAAAACTAATACTATTAGCTCATCAGGTATCATTTGAAATATAAATATTTTGTCATGAAAAATATATTCTTTTAGATCATACATTTCTTAAAAAACCTCATTGTCAGAAAGTATTTAATTTCATATATCATAATGAATCTAAATAACTATCTCATGTATTAGCAAAATTTCAGTTATATAAAAATTTAAAATCATGCCAATTTCAATTGATTGTAAAATTAGTATAGTAATTAAAAGAATTATTATTTAAGTAGTAAATATCATAATAATATACCCAACTACTATTAACTAACTCTTGTCATGTATTTATATGAATATAATATTTTTTTAATCAACTATCAAAACTTAGAGAGTAACAATTATTAGTTGAAATATTATCAAGTAAATTATTATTACTATCATATAATGAACATCAATTTATATTTTTTAGAAAATAATGATTATCTCAAATATAATAATCATAATCAGCAAATACTGATATACTTGATAAAAGAAATATTCAGATTCATAAAATTATTTTCTTGATCATAATTTGAATGATTTAATAGATAAAGCAATTATTGAAAATGCGACAAAGAAAATAGACCAAAACCATATAAGAAAAGTAAAAAATAAATCCTGAGAAATATAATAAGCTCAGTCTTCTCATAAATGAAAGGCTCTATAAACTTGCCCAGTTCCTGTATAAATTGGTGGATTAATATCAATACTTCAACTAAAACTGGTACAATCTAAATCAGTTATATATTCTTGTCAGACTTTAGTATCAATAGAACTAAATGTGCAATTTCAAAGGTACATGTTTATTTATGGTTAAGAATAGAAAAAATAAATCCAAGAAAATAAAGAGAAAAAAGCAAAAAAGTAATTCAAAAAATATTTTGAAAGAAAAATCAAAAATAATTTATGAAAAACTGAGTAAAAATTCAGCTTGAATAAAGTAAATCAAACATTTTTAAATTTTTTATAAAAGTAAAAGGGAGAGTTTTAATCTCCCTTTTTTCTTATCATCTTCTAGTAACGAATCCTTTAACAAACCCGAAGATAAGAAAGACTGCTAATAAAGGCAGAATTAATGGTAGTAATTGCATACCAACACTAATAAATGATTGTGCCATATTGGCAATACCAGTACCTAAAGTACCAACTTCAGTGGCATCAACTGTAACTAAAGCGTCTGAACTAACAGTAGCTCAAAGCGATAGTAAAGTTATCAATCCTAAACCTATTGCAGTAAATATATTAGCCATAACTAAAATATTTAAGAAATAAAATATGGAGCTCTATTTAAAAAATAAGAGCATAAAAAAAGACCCCTGTATATCTCAGATAAGGAGAGGCAAAAAACCTCATCTGAATATACAAAAGCCTCTATGTTTAGTTTTAATAAATAGACTAGAACGAATTAATTACATTTTTACAGTTTTAAGTAAATCAATTAATTGTTCCTCAGTAACAGTAATATACTGATTTTGGTCATAATAAGATTTAATATCTTCAGACCATTTCTTTTTAACGGTTTTCAATTCTACTAAATTAAGAACTGTACCAGCTCTTTCTCAGTTTGGAATTGTGAAATCATAAGATGAAACAATAAAGTTTCAATTCTTATAAATCTCTTCTTTTTGTATTGTAGGTTTTACCTGCGACATAATAAAAGAAGTTAAAAAATAAAAAATGCTTACAGATATTTAAGTACCAAAAGGCAACTTTTAAATATCTATAAGCATTATATAGAAAATGAATTAAAAATCAAACTTTAATTTACAATTTGTAGTAAATTAATTTACATAAAGTAATTTTAATGATTTCAATTGTTATTTTTATGACTTCAGTAAAACCAAATTAAAAAATTTATTTTATCATCATAAGTTGTTAGTTCAACTCATGTAGTCTCAACAACTAATTTATCAAGTTTTGTTTTAGTTTTATCATCAATTCTTATTGATTTTGGCTCTTTCATAATAAATAGATTTTATATAATAAATAGACTTTATGTAGTATACTTATTTACATTTATTTAGCAAATTTGATTTAATATTGCTATTTTATAGCCTAAAAATAACCAAAAAGATTTTTTAAAAAAGTATCCAAAATTTAATGTTTTGTTAATATGTTATGAATATAATATATGTTTTTTATTTTTTATAAGTATCAATTAATATGCAAATTATTTTATAAATTCTATTATTTTTTTCTTGTTTTGTCATTCAAGTCATTTCTTTAATTTTTTTGTTTAATATTTTCTTTTCATCAGGATGTAAGACTCAAATACATATTTCAATGTCTTCATTTGAATAATCTAATTTATTTTTTAAAGCAAGAGTAAATAAAAATTTTCTGTTCTTTCAGTAAGTTTCATTATAATTGTTCATAATTTATTTTTTAAAAAGTATTATCTAAGTGTTTAGTAATGAAAAAGTTTAAGATTCTATCTCAATATTTTTCATATAGTTTTTCAAAAAATAGACTTTCAGTTTTTATAGATGTATAATTATCCATATAAGCACTTGCCATAGAGAGATATAAACTCAATTTTTTATTAGTTATTCAAGTAACTAATATATCTTTTCTTTCAGGTCTTTTAAACCTCTCATAAGTAGAAGTTTCTTTGTAAACTTCTATAATATCAAGATCATAAAATTTATTGAAATAATCCAGTGCATATTGCTTGGAGTAATTAAAAAGAGCATTAATTGAATTATTTGTAAGTTCTCTTATTGCTCTTGATTTCTTTCTATACTCTAAACGAGTAATAGGGAAGTCTTGGGTTATGTAATGTTTAAAAATAAATTTTCAATTTATTTTTGTTTTATGTTTATTCTTTTCAAGAATATCAAGTTTTTTGTTATACAAAACGAGTTCATGTCTATCTAGCTTTATATTTTTATATGTGAGTTCGTTTCATATTCAAACTCAGTATTCTTTTTTTTGCTTGTTTTTGTAATATTTCATGAAGTCTTTGACTTCAAGGTTTCACCAGTCAATACAATAATCAATTCTTTTTACTATATCATTTTTATTTCTATCAATATCAAATACAGAAAGGATATAATCAAAATACTCTGAATATGCTTTAAAAAATATTCAATTAAATTCTATTGCATGATATACATTTCTATTTTTTTTCTGAGTTTTTTGTTTTACTTTTATATTACAAATTTCATTATTATTCTTATCTATAAGTTTGAAATATTTAAGTTGTTTTCAGAATCACCAGTCAAAAAATATAATTTTAAAATCAAAGTTTAGAATGATTTCATGAGAATTTTCACATAATCAATTTAGTGTGTGTAAAAATTCTAATCATTCAGGTAACTTAACAGTTAGAAAATCAATATTTTCATAATATACAAAAGGATTAAGTTTTAATACCTCATTCGTATGCTTTATGGTAGTTTTAGATTTAGTCATAATTTTTAGGAATTAAAGTCTAAAATTTAAGGATTTTTTCGTTTGGTCGATTTCTAGGAGCTTTAAGCTGAGTTACAAGGTTTGGGTGGTTTCTATTCGCCCTACATTATCATTGTAGGGCGAGTATGTATTAATCATGAGTCACTAAATCAGTGACAATAAACTCTCAATTTTCATATTTTCAGTTTCTAATTTCAGAGTGTGTATAGTCTCTAAGAAGCTGTTTTACTTTTGTTTGTGATAACTTTGTTATCATGATAGTTTTTATCATCTCAAATAATCAATTTACTTCTTCTAAATGGTCATAGTTTTTCATAAATTTTTAGCTAACAAAATAAAGAGCAGTTTTTAATTGCTCTTAAAATAAGGATAACCGATTTAGGATTTTTAACTTTCGCTATTTATACAGGATTTCGTTCAGATGCTGGCTTATAAACTCCACCATGATAAAAACAGTAAAGTATTTAGTGTAAAGTTGCTAAACATTTAATTAATACAATAAAAAGAGCATTGATATGCTCTTTTTATTGTATTAATTATTTCAACCATTTTATAAAACTTCTTTCAATGAAATCATCAAAAGTCATATTTTTATAATTTCATTTATTTTCTAAAAATTCTTTTATTTCATCAATTGTTAATAATGATAAATAGAATGGGTTTTCTTTTGATATAACTTTATCTTTACAATAATCTCAAATAATAGTTTTGTATGTATCTTTAAAATCAGTTGATGTTATAACAATAGAATATTTAGATATTCAATATTTATTTAATCTTTCAATATAACTTTTTAATTGACTGACTTCTCATGCTCAATTTTTATCATTTTTTTTATATTTTGCTTCTAATATAACATATCATAAATAATTAGTATTTTTTCAAAAATTTCAAATATCTTTTTTTAATTTTAATAATCTATCTATTTTTTCTGTTCAGTCTTCAAATGCAAATTCTTTAAATCAAGGTTCAAAATAAGATGTATTTAAAAGAAATCTTTCACATAAATCTTCAAATTTATTTCAATTTCATTTATTAGTTGCTGATTTTTTTAATTCTATTAGTGTATTATTAAAATCACTCGATAAAATACTTTTTATTTCTGATAAATCATTTTTTTCTTCACTTTCAAATACTATTTCTTTACTATAATCTATAACTTCTAAAAAACTTTTTGATAATTCAAAGTATTTTAAAATATTATAAATTTTACTTTCTCAATTATTAGAGTTATAAATTGCTTGAAATAAATTATCATAATCAGTTTTTATACTTCAAAATTTTGTTCCATATTCACTTATAAAATCTCATTCTATTTCTAAATTTCAAAGAACTTTAACAAACTCTGAAATATTTATTTTTTCAGAGTTTGGCAATTTTCAAGAAAAATATTTAGATAGTTTATTGAAATTCATAAGTATTTTTATTTTAGCATATTTTTAAGAAAAAAGGAAATTATTTATCTTATAATCAATTAATAATTTCTAATGTATCTTTTATTTTATCTGGTAAATCATCAAATTCAAAAAAATCTGCTAATCTAATTCACATTTCAGGTTTAGATAACTTTGTTTTAGATGATAATATTCAACTAAATTTAGGTATAGTTGTTTTTAAATTTTCTAAATCATCAATAGAATTTATTCAATTTTCTTTTAGTTCAGTTTTAAAACAATCAAATAATTTAGCAGATAAAAATTCATCCTCAAATTCTTTTGTTCATAATGTTATTAATTTTAAATCAGTAAATTTAAATTTCAAACCATCTATTATTTTTTTTGTTTTAGTTTTTTCTTCATAATCTTTATCAACTACTGAAATTATTTTAACTCAATCTCAAATAATTGAACAAAAATTTTTTAAGAAAGTTGCTTCATTATCAATTCCTCAACAATCAATTTGTCTAACAAATTTTTTCTCAATAAAATTTCAATATTTTTTGTAATATGCTTGTGAAAAAAATTTTAATTCTGTTTCTCCTTCATAAAATAAAAAATATTTAGAAAAGAAAATATCTACATTTTGAATTCATAAATTATGAATAGTTTCATTAAATTTTTCTATATCATCTGAATCTAACTCTAATTTAATAGTTTTTTCTCAATCATTTTGAAAAAGTATTATATTTGATATATTGGCTTAATTGTAAAAAGTGTGTGGCTAAAATAAGGAATATTTGGTATAATAAAGCCAAATACTCCTTTATTTTTAACTATGTTAAATAAAAATAGCCATAAAATCTGTAAAAAATGTAAAT
>Ga0100401_1003205_pt1 | contig 12528 bp, 13 predicted proteins | sample CryGeymeta201525_FD_80421 | JGI IMG/M metagenome (GOLD analysis project Ga0100401, IMG submission 80421) | Groundwater microbial communities from Crystal Geyser aquifers in Utah, USA - Crystal Geyser metaG 2015-25 | ecosystem: Environmental > Aquatic > Deep subsurface > Groundwater | place: USA...
ATGGTTCATCAACCACAATTTTATCATTGTGAATGATAATCGTGTTTGCCGTTCCCAGGTCAATTGCAATCTCCTGCGTTAAAAATGAAAATAGTCCCATCTGTATTTTAATTATCTAATCTTAAAAAAATGCCCGGTGTTTAATGTTTAAAGTGTCTTCTTCCTGTAAATGCCATTGCAATCCCAAATTCGTTACAGGCTTCAATTACCTCATTGTCTCGGATACTTCCGCCCGGCTCAACAATGTATTTTACCCCGTATTCGTTTGCCGCTTCAATGCTGTCGCGGAACGGGAAAAATGCGTCGGAAATTAAGACTGAATTTTCAATCTCCAATCCTTTTTTCAAATTAAACCGGGGCATTGTTAAATGTCGCAAACTATCCAACCGGTTGGGTTGCCCCATTCCGGCGCCGGTTAACCAAAACGAACCGTTTGCATTTTCCGTAACAACTGCTATTGAATTACTTTTAAGGTGTTTACATGCTGTAATCCCAAATTTTGCCAAATTGATTTTTGAGGTATCAAAAGCTTGTTTTGTTACCGTTTCAAATTGCTGGTCCAAACCTTCGTCCTCGTCTTGCACCAACATTCCACCGCTGATTGAGCGATATAACTTTTCTCCGGTTATTTCAGCTTTTACGGGTGTTTCGAGCAACCTCAAATTTTTCTTACTGCTGAATACTTCAAGCGCTTCGTCAGTAAATTCTGGTGCAATGACGATTTCAACAAATTTTTTCCCAAACCACTCGGCTACTTCTTTGGTAACAGTTTCGGTAAAACAAATAATGCTGCCGAATGCGCTGATTGGATCGCCTTCCCAGGCCAGTTCGAGCGATTCGAGAATATTGTTTGTTACTGCTAAACCACAAGGATTCAGATGTTTAATTACAGAAACAGCAACCTTATTTTGAATGTGGCTTACTGAATGAAATGCATCGCTTGCCGATTTCCAGGCGGCATCGGCATCGAGCATATTGTTGTACGACAGCGCTTTGCCTTGTATAACCCTCGCATCGGATAGGGAAATATGTTGCGACGAATTTTTAAATTTAAAAAAAGTGGCCTTTTGATGGGGATTTTCGCCATAACGCAAAACCGACCCATTATTCAGGCTGATTCTTTCGGTACTTTCGTCTTTTCCTCCGTTAAAATAGCTAAAAATAGCTGCATCGTAATGCGACGAAACGGCAAAAGCACGTCCTGCAAACCATTTCCGCTCGCTTAATGAAAACTCGCCATTCTTTTCGTTTAAATGATTTAACAACGGAACATATTCATTTTGTGAAGGAACAATTACCACATCATTATAATTTTTTGCTGCTGCACGAATGAGCGAAATTCCACCAATATCAATCTTTTCAATAATTTCCTGCTCTTCTGCACCCGATGCAACGGTATCTTCAAACGGGTATAGATCGACAATAACCAAATCAATCTCCGGAATATCGTACTCGGTTAACTGGCTGACATCGCCCTGGTTATCGCGACGGGATAAAATTCCTCCAAAAATTTTTGGGTGCAGTGTTTTTACCCTGCCTCCCAAAATAGAAGGGTAACCGGTTAAACTCTCGACCGATGTTACTTCAATACCCAGTGATTCGATAAAACTTTTTGTTCCACCGGTACTTAAAATTTTAACATTCAGTTCATTCAGTTTATGAATGATTTTATCGAGGTTTTCCTTATGATACACAGAAACCAGTGCAGTCTTAATTTTTTTTGTATCAGTCATTTATTCCGATTTCGAATTTAGTCTGCAAAGATAAAAAAATCAAGTTCAAAATAGTGATAAAAAATACGGTTTCAAATAAATCTGAACAATAAATAAAACATTGAATTTGGCCTAAAAGCTACTGTAATCATTTTGAAAAACGAACACTAATAAGTTCGTCAATATCAAGCTAATTAATTTTAAATGATTTTGAATCAAGTTTTTTTAATTTTATGCCATAATTCGGATTTTGAAAAATGCTTCTGATTAGATTAATACTCGAGAGTTTTACTTTTGCCTTTAATTCACTAAAGGGAAACAGATTACGCACTTTTCTTTCGTTACTGGGCATCACCATTGGTATTTTTGCCATTATTTCGGTTTTTACTGTAATCGATTCATTGGAAAGATACATTCGCAACAGCCTCGAAAGCTTGGGAAGCAATATGGTGTACATTACAAAATGGCCATGGATGCCGCCCGAAGGGGAAAGCGAATATCCCTGGTGGCGTTACTTGAACAGGCCGGTACCTGAATTTGAAGAAACCGAAGAAATATTGAAAAGAGGAAAAACAGTTGAAAATGCTGCATTCCTATTTGGCTTTTCAAGAACAGCGCAGGCAGGTAGCGACAAGATGGATAATGTTACAATAATGGCAACTACTTATGGTCTTTTGGATGTTTGGAACCTTAAGGTTGAACGCGGCAGATATTTTACAGAAAATGAAATGCGCTCAGGAGCGCCGATCACAGTAATTGGTGTTGAAATTGCAGAAAAACTGTTCCCTGGGATGGATCCGTTAAACAGAACAATAAAAATACAGGGGACAAAATTTTTAATCATTGGCGTTTATGAGAAAAAAGGGCAGGATATGTTTAACACTTCGATGGATAAAAACATTCATGTATCTGCGGTTAAGTCGTTTAATATGGTTGATGTGAGAAACCGCGACCGGGGCCAGACAATTTGCGTGAAAGCAAAACCAAATATCGACAACGACAGATTTATTGCTGAACTTGAAGGAATTATGCGAAACCTGCGCAAACTGAAACCCATGGAAGAAAATGATTTTGCACTGAACGAGGTCAGTCTGGTTTCCAATCGGTTTGACCAGTTTTTTGTTGTGTTTAACATGGCAGGCTGGATTATTGGCGGTTTTTCAATTCTTGTTGGAGGTTTTGGCATTGCCAATATCATGTTTGTATCTGTTAAAGAGCGAACCAAAATTATTGGTATTCAAAAATCGCTTGGCGCCAAACGTTATTTTATTTTATTGCAGTTTATTTTCGAGGCTGTAGTCCTTTCGATTATTGGTGGAATTTTAGGCCTGATATTAATTTTTATTGGAACAATAATCGTTTCCTTTGTTAGCGATTTTACAATTGTTCTTACTTTGGGAAATATCATAACCGGATTGATGATTTCGAGTGTTATCGGTTTTATTGCCGGACTGATGCCAGCCCGCACTGCAGCAAGACTTGACCCTGTGGTAGCAATGAATTCAGTTTAAACCAGCATCGAAAAATCCTCTTAAAATACTGCCCCTGCTTTACAACATAAAAACACATCACATAAATGTGTGTTTTCTAATGGTTTTTCACGCAACCAATCTTTAACTTGCAACATCTGACAACTAAAATACTAACATAAAAAACCAAATATGAAACACAGCTCTTAGCGAAAATCCAAAAACCCCGTGACATCAACTATGTTGAACCGCCACGGAACCTGCTAACAAACGCTACCTATAAACGCTCTCACACCTGGCAACTTTGGTTGCCTCAAATACAAAAAATAATTTTAAAGATACAAGCCCGAAACTCGTGGCTTGCAGTTAATAACTAAAATAATGAAAACAAAAAAATTAAAACTATTTACAATTTCCCTGCTCCAGCTTTGTTTAGTTGTGCTGGGCGCAGGGTGCAATGGTGAGGATGTTAAAGACACAACTGAAATTAATCCTTGCCCTAAAACCTATGAAAGCATTAAATCACTTAAAAACGTTATCGGTATTATTGGATTTGACAAGATAAATAAAGAATTTATAATTAACATTCATAAGGAAGGGACAATTGATGAAATAATTACAGCCTATCCTTGTGAACTCTCCAATGAGTTTAAAAAAATTGGCCTTGAAGTTATACTTGACGGATATTTATTTGTTGACGAGGATTTGCCTAAACCAACTTTTGGAGGGCAAGAAATGTTTCGCATTGATATTACAACAATTTCGATTACTAACTGATTAAATAAAAAATCATAAAAAAAACTTTAACATTCCTTATATTGCTGTTTAATGCAATATTTTCTTATTCTCAAATTTTAATTGATGATGGACTAATCATTATCAACAAACAAATAGGAATAACCCCTGACTATGTTATTCAAGGAAATAGTTGGGATCACAGAGTTTTAACGTATTGGTTCAGTAATGGCACGAATGATATTACTGGAAACGATGAACGAATAGTAAAACGTTCAGCGATGGATATTTGGCAAAACCAAACAGACATGAGGTTTCTTGAAGTCGGTGATTCAGTTGATGCTGATATTATTATTATGTGGGCTACTGGGGATCATGGAGATGGCTATCCGTTTGATGGAATTGGAGGAACACTGGCACATGGCTTCTACCCGCCCCCAAATGGTGATTATGCAGGAGATGTACATTTTGATGATGCAGAAACCTGGACTACTGCAACAAGATCAAATTCAGATCAACCAATTGACTTATTAACAATTGCAGCACATGAACCCGGTCATTCATTGGGTTTAGCGCATTCTTCCGTTTCGAGCGCATTGATGTACGCATACTATTCAGGATCTCATAGATATTTAGATCAAGATGATATAAATGGCATAAGAAGTATTTATGGGAATTCTGGCACATATAATTTTATTTCCGGCCCTTCTCCTGTTTGCTAAAGCGGCTCCACTTTTTCAGTAAGCAATCTTCCCCCAGTCGATTCGATTATTTGGAGTACAGGGTCAACCCTAACTGTTTATTCGGGGCAAAACACAAATTCGCCAACCATAAAAGCAACCGGGAGTGGCAGCAGTTGGATAAGCGCAAGGCTTGTTACTGCTTGCGGGAGCATAACATTACCCCAGAAAATCGTTTGGCCGGTGCACCTGCCTTTACCAGTCTTATCCAGGGAAATATATCCATACCGCTCAGTTCCACCCAACAATATTGGGTAAGTACATCTGATATCGAGGAGCAGCAACTTTCGGTTTACGACTGGAACGTAACCTTAAACCTCGAAATGGTATCGTCGCATTACTACCAGCAGGATGTTTATGTGGAGGGGTTGACTTTGGGGCGCGGCTCGGTATATTTTTTAGCCACCAATGGTTGCGGCGCCACTCAGTCGTCGCTCCCTGTGAGGGTAACCGATATGCTCCTGTTGTCGGTATATCCAAACCCGGCCTCCGATTATGTGGAACTGTCGTTTGTCCCGGTATCGGGAGAAACAGATAAAGCGGGGATTGTCATTCCCTCAGGGGAACCCGGGACAGACGGGCCGGGCGAACACGAAGTACAAGTGTGGAGCGAAAAAGCAAGCCTTGTAAAAACGGAAAAATCGGATAAAGGAAACCTTCATATATCTACCAGCGATTTAAAAGAAGGGACATATTTTCTGCACCTGATAATGGGAGGACAAACCTACAGAAAACAACTTATTGTGGAGAGATAAAAAGTATATTTTGTTTTATATCCTTCAGGGTGCTCTGCATCAGGGCAAACGCATTTAAATTTTAAGTAAAGTTTCTCTGTATTGATGGTTTTGCAAAGCTTTAAGCCTTTTCCTTTTTTTACTGGCTTTCCACTGTTGCTCATTCACAAGCAATGCCATTACAATTTTTCGTATTGTATTGAAATTCCGGGCTGCATTTCCTTTTATTTTTCTGGATTGGTCTTCTCTAAATACTACATCAAGTGTCCAATGCAGGTTGTTTTCAATCGCCCAGTGGCTTCTTGTCCATATGTTGAAATATTTTGCATTGGCTTCCTTACTTGATATGTAAAACCTTGTATGAAGTGTAGTTTCTCCAGTTGCCTTAATTGTCCTTTGGGAATCGATCTGTAAAATTGTTTTCAGCCCTTCCCAATGATCTACGCCTTCGATCATCTCAAGATTATTGTATACAGAGCATCCCTGGTTTCGATACGACCATGCTCGCAATCAACATCAACATCAAAACTGAAAGGCTTATTGAAGCGGATTGTATCCCGGATGCCTTCTTCGAGCAACGGCTGGTTTCCTTTGACGGCAAGGATATAATCGGCGTCCTGTTTTACTATTTTCGAGGCAATGTTCTTTTGGCAGCCCATTGCATCAATGGTCACGATACACCCTTTAACATCCAGCAGGGAAAGCAGTTGTGGGATGGCCGTAATCTCGTTGCTCTTTTCCTGCGTTGCTGCTTGCCCCAGACAAAGCCCGTTTTGGGTGGCGAAAGCAGAGACCATGTGTATGGCAGGATTGGATTGGTGGTGAGAATTGCAGATGCGTTTGCCGTCGATGGCAATCACTTCCTGGTCATGTTGAACCCACAGGCTATTGGCCCACTGCGAAAAATAGTCAGAAAACTCAACAGGGTCAATGGCCGAAAATACCCGGTTGATAGTGTCGTGCGAGGGAAGACCATTACAAAAAGAACCGTACTTGCGCAACCAATGTTGCTGTTCAAAACCAAAATCCGCAATCTCATCCCATTGGTCCATCCCGCACAAAACGGCAGACACCACCAGCAAGAGAATGTCGTGAAGTTGATGACGGAAATTACCCTTGTTTTTTCTACTTGGCTCGCTTACCTGACTGAAAATTTGATGGAAAAGTGAACTCCTCCATGCTTCTGAAATTTGTTCTTCTTTCTTCTTATTAATATAGCAAAACAAACAAATATTTTACCATAAAAACGCATTTATTTAATTGATATTTAGTATATTAACAGAATGAAAGGCGGGCCGAAAATAGCATGAAAAACCCGCCTTTCTAAAAATATTAATCATTTAAACATAATGAAGAGTTATGAGGAAAACAAGCTCCTCGGAGGAGCTTCATGCAAAAATCACATTTTTTTAAATGCGTTTGCCCTGTGCTCTGCATAGCGGTTCAGAAAAAACCCAGAATATCTACAATTGATTCACCCCATTCAACGACAACTGAATCCGTTTGCGTGCAAATCAACTTCTTTCTTTATTTAATTGTTGCAGTAATTTCCGAAAATTATACCCCTTTTATACGAGCTAAACACCCGCTTCGAAAGATACAATAATACGCTGGCGCAACGCCAGGGCCGCAATGCAAAACCCGAAGAACCTGTTCAATAACCGTAATTGTTCAAAGACATGCTATCACGAAAAGTGATAGCATGACTAATTGGATAATTACCAGGACATCATACATTGCAGAAATCATTCAAAACCTAAATGCAAAATAGCATCGCCCTTATAAACAATGGGGGCATGATTTAACCCGATAATATAACCACTTTGCGGAATCCTGATTTTGTACTCGAACTTTCCATACGGATCGGAGATAGTACCAATCACATCGCCTTTTTCCACTTTCGAACCATCTTTTACAAAAAACCGGTACAATCCACCATATTTTGCCCGCAGCCATGTTGATTTATGAATTTCAATAACCCCATTACTTTTCCCATTTTCCAACTCAACCGAAAAATCGCGCATTCCCAAATGGTGCATAACACGAAGGGTTCCGGTTACACCACGTTGTGTTACCCGATGTTTAAAATCCAATGATTTTCCTCCTTCAAAAAGAAGTACTTTTTTGCCTAAAGCAGTTGCTGCCTGCCGAAACGATTTTTCACGTTCGTTGGCAAATACAATAAATCGTGGATTAAATACTTTTGCCAATTCAAGTAAATCACTATCCTTTTTTGAAATTCTGATTTGCGAAGTATTAAATCGTTGCGCTCCTCCGGTATGAAAATCGATGCAATAATCGATATGTGGCACAATTTCTTTCATCATATGATAAGCAAAAATACTGGCAAGCGAACCATTTTTTGAACCTGGAAAAGAGCGATTTAAATCTTTGCCATCGGGGAATTCCCTGGTTTGATTTAAAAATCCAAAAACATTTAACGTTGGAATGCTGATAACCATTCCCTTTTCGGGTTTTGTATATTTTTTGGCTAATAATTCGCGAACAATTTCAATTCCGTTTAATTCATTTCCATGAATTCCGGCATTTAACAGCAAAACAGGGCCATCTTCGCGGGCACGTTCTATAATAACCGGTATTTCAACTTTCGTATGTGTATGCAGGCGGGCAATATCGAGGTTTAAAATCCGCTTTTGACCGGCATTAATTTTCTCGCCGAGAATAACTGTTTTCTTCCGCTGAATCGTCTTATTTTGATTATGTTCAGGCATGTCTTTCTACATAACGGATAATGTTTTTGGCGATATTTTTTCCGGTTGCTGCTTCTATGCCTTCCAGTCCGGGCGAAGAATTTACTTCGACAATCAACGGGCCGTTTTTTGACTGCAATAAATCGACACCACAAATTCCAAGTCCCATCGCTTTTGCTGCTTTTAGTGCTGCATTCTCCTCTTCTTCGCTGAGTTGAAATAATTCAGCAGTTCCACCCCGGTGCAGGTTAGAGCGAAACTCACCCTTTTTGGCCGTGCGTTTCATGGCGCCAACCACAACTCCATCCACCACAAAAGCGCGAATATCGGAACCGTGGGCTTCTTTTATAAATTCCTGCACAATCACTCGTATCTTTAACCCGTTAAATGCATCTATAACCGACTCGGCTGCATTATCGGTTTCTGCCAGAACAACGCCTAACCCCTGCGTACCTTCGAGTAATTTAATTACTACCGGGGCACCCCCCGCTCCCTGAATAATTTCTTTTACATTTTTTGAATAATTGGTAAAAACAGTTTTTGGCAAGCCCAATCCAGCACGCGATAAAATTTGCAAACTGCGAAGTTTGTCGCGCGAGCGCATCAACGCCTGCGATTCGACTGCGGTAAAAACTTTCATCATTTCGAATTGCCGAACCACCGCAGTGCCGAAAAAAGTTACCGAAGCGCCAATACGTGGAATTACTGCATCTACATCTGTCAGTTTTATCCCTTTGTACATAATAACGGGGTTCTTTTTCTCAATAATCAAATCACATTTGGTGTGATCGACAACCAGCATTTCATGTTTTCGCTCCTGTCCAACTTCCACAATTCGCCTGGTTGAGTATAAATTTGAGTTTCCTGACAATACTACTATCTTCATATTTTCTGAATCTTTTTGATTTCAACTATTTTTCCGTTGAATGAAAGGTTTTTTCGCGAAGTGTCTATTAAAAATCTTTTTGAAATAAATTTTCTACCGAGTAAAACCGGATGTTTCATCTCAATTCTTTCGGTAAGTGTAAGTTCGATTGGGTATTTTTTTTTAAAGATTGTTATCTCAGTTTTTATTGAAACACGTTCTTCCACCGATCCATTTGAACTTTTTATACTCCGCATTTTAAAATCCTCGAAAAAAAATTCTTTTTCATGGTATTGCGGATGGCTGGGATCGAGAAAGTTACATTTGATTTGAGCCACCCCGTCTTTTATTATTTTTTCTATTTTCTGACAGTGAAAACTGGATGTGTATGCGCCGGAGTCGATTTTAACTTCAATTCCGTACAAATCCAATTTTCCAAAATCAGCGATGTCTTTTCTACCGATAACTTTTCTTTTCAGACCCACAATTTTTTATTTCTAAAGTATCCCAAAAAACATTTTACCAATCAGTAAGTAAATCATCAATCCAACAATGTCGTTCATTGTAGTAATAAACGGACCGGTTGCTAACGCTGGATCGATTTTAAACCTGTTCAAAACCAGTGGAATCACTGTTCCGAAAAAGGAGGCAAATAAAATGACAATAAAAAGCGAAAGGGAAACGGTGAAAGTAAGGTTCATATCTCCCTGGCGTATTGCGTTGTACGCAAATATCAGAATAGCAAAAATAGCTGCTGTGACCAGGGCAATTGAAACTTCCTTAAATAGTTTTCGGGATGTAGTTTCCAAATTTTTAACACCGCTGGCAATACTTTGCACCACGATTGAAGACGATTGCACGCCAACATTACCTGCCATTGCAGCTATCAGCGGAATAAAAAATGCCAGTTCAGTAACCTTCGACAAGGTTTCTTCGTGAGAACCCAAAACCACAGCGCCCAGAATTCCACCGAAAAGCCCAACCAAAAGCCAGGGCAAACGTGCACGCAAAATCTCCCAGACTTTATCGCCCGGTTCAACATCGCCCGTAATACCCGAAACCATCTGGTAATCTTTTTCGGCTTCTTCGCGAATAAAATCAATTACATCATCAAAAGTAATCCGGCCTTTCAAACGGCCAATTTCATCGACCACAGGAATGGCTACCAGGTCGTATTTATCCATTATTTCCGCAATTTCTTCCTGACGTACCCCTGTGTTTACTTTTTTAATATCGGCATTGTAAATATTTGAGATTTTTGTGTTGGTATTGGTCGTGATGAGTTTTTTCAACGAAAGCACGCCTTTTAACTTTTCAGAATCGTCAATTACGTAGATGTAATAAATTTCGTCAACTTCCTCTGCTTGTTTGCTAATCTCTTTTAAACAGGTTGCAACCGTCCAGTTTTCGTTCACCTTTACCAGTTCCTTTGCCATAATACCTCCTGCGGTATCTTCTTCATATTCCAACAGATCGATAATATCTCCTGCCTGCTCAAAATCCTCAATTTCATTTAAAACTTCTTTTTTCCGGTTTTCATCAAGGTCGGCAACAACATCGGCGGCATCGTCCGAGTCCATGAATTCAATTAATTTGCTGGCAATAAATTCTGGTGGCAGTTCCTTTAAAAGCCTTTTTCGGTCATTTTCCGGAATTTCAACCAAAACGTCGGATGCATGTTCCCCGTCGAGCAACATGATAATAAACCTGGCCTGATCGATGTTTAAATCTTCCACAATCTCAGCAATATCTGCCGGATGAAGAGGTTCCATCAAATCTTCAACCTCTTTTGTGTTTTTATCCTCAATCAGTTTTTTGAGTTGCTCAACATAGTCACGTGTAATCTCAAACTGCATAATTTCATTTATTTTTTGAGGTTTTCAACAGAAGTTGTTAATTCAATAAAATCGTTAACCGAGAGTTGTTCCGGACGTTTTTCAGCAAACTTGTCTGGCACATTTTCACAAACTTCCTTTAACGAATTCCGGAGCATTTTCCGTCGATGATTAAAGGCGGATTTAACCACCTGAAAAAATAATATTTCGTTGCAAGGCAAATTATTAACACCATTTCGTTTTAGCCTGATAACTGCCGATTTCACTTTTGGGGGCGGCAAAAAAACATTCTCCGAAACGGTAAATAAATATTCAATTTCGTAAAAAGCCTGAAGTATTACACTTAAAATTCCATAGGTTTTGTTGCCATGTTTCGAGGCAATCCGCTCGGCAACTTCTTTCTGAACCATGCCCACTACTTCGGGAACCCGGTTTCGCAGGGCCAAAACCTTAAAGAATATCTGAGAAGAAATGTTGTACGGAAAATTACCAATAATGCTGAAATTACTTTCGAATTTCTCAGCAATATTTGATTTCAGGAAATCTTCAGACCAAATATGTTTTAACTGTGGAAAATTTTGCTGAAGGTAGTCAACCGAGTCCATGTCGATTTCAATTACATGAAGGTTGATTTCCGGGCGATTGAGCAGATACTGGGTAAGTACTCCCATTCCGGGGCCGATTTCCAAAACATCGGGAACATGAAACCCCAAACTGTCAACAATTTTCCGGGCAATATTCCGATCGGTTAAAAAATGCTGACCAAGATTTTTTTTTGGTTTTACAAAACTCATTACTCTCCGCCTCGTCCATTTCTATTAAATCGTAAGTTGTCTTTTGATGAAATTAATAAAACTAATTTATACTTTTACCGCTGTAAAACTGCTGTAAACAACTTTTAATTTCGTGTCCCGAAAGTAGTAATAATTTAGAGATTAGTAATTGAAGTTAACAAAATACAGCGTTAAAATTGATATCGCTTGAAAAAAACTGTCGTTAAAATTCTAAAATTCCTGGTATTTTTTTCCTTGGGGATATTTATTTTCTGGCTTATTTATAAAGATCAGGATATTGAACGGATTAAATCGGTACTGAAAAATGAAGTTAACTATTTTTGGATTGTAATTTCACTTTTAATTGGGTTAGTCAGCCACATCAGCCGCACTTTGCGCTGGGGTTTAATGATTGAACCCATTGGGCACAAACCCCGCTTTGGCAATACGTTTATGGCTGTAATGATTGGATACCTGATGAACATGGCATTTCCGCGGATGGGCGAAATATCGAGATGCGGTGTGATTGCACGGTACGAAAAAATTTCGTTTACAAAATTGTTTGGGACCGTTGTTGCCGAACGGCTGATTGATGTAATTTCGTTGTTGTTGCTGCTGCTTATGGTTATATTTTCGCAGTTTGGGCAAATGATCAGTTTTCTGCAGCGCAATCCCGAAATACAGGAAAAACTGACCAGTATATTTGCATCACCGTATCTGATTATTGCGGTAATTGTTTTTGCAGTTCTGGCTTATTTATTTCGAAATACATTTAAGCAAACAACCATTTTCAGGAAAATTGTTGGAATTCTGCATAATTTTAAAGAAGGATTTATTTCAATCCGATCGATAAAACGAAAAGGCTGGTTTTGGTTTCACTCGGCTTTTATCTGGTTTTGTTATTACCTGATGCTTTACACCATATTTTTCGCATTCGATTTCACCCGCGAATTA
>Ga0100401_1003209_pt1 | contig 12523 bp, 8 predicted proteins | sample CryGeymeta201525_FD_80421 | JGI IMG/M metagenome (GOLD analysis project Ga0100401, IMG submission 80421) | Groundwater microbial communities from Crystal Geyser aquifers in Utah, USA - Crystal Geyser metaG 2015-25 | ecosystem: Environmental > Aquatic > Deep subsurface > Groundwater | place: USA...
CCGCACGGCATCCCACCCGATAGTATCCAAGCCCGCCTTCCAAGCGCCAAAGTCGAAGCCATCATTGGCGCGGATCAACACATGGTCGGTCAGGCACAGGAGACGGGCATGATCGTGCGCGCTGAGGGGACTGTTGGAGATTACGACCAGGATATCGAAAAGCGGTTGGATGCATCGTAAGGTGTACAGGACGTGCTCGGACAACTCCGCCCGCCAGTTGTAGTGCGTGAATAGGAGAATGCGCTTTTGGTGGAGGGTGCTCATGGTTTCTGAACAAAAGCGTTGATGGTTTTGGCCACAGCCTGCGCCAGGCGATAGCGTCGGGTACCCCGTGGCAGCAGCGGGAGAAGAACCTGGCAGAGCGAGGATATGGCCTTTGCCTGGTACGCCGCGAACCCGGAAGTAGAACGATCAGCCCCGATGGACCGCAACCGTTGCTGGTGAAAACGATCGAGCAGATCGTCCGGCCGGATATACGCGCGGGTCGAGAATCCGCTGTGCGCTGCGACCAGTGCGGGCAGTCGCTCAATGGCATGGGCCAGCGACCCCGTGATGCCGATCGGTTCCGGCTCGAAATCGTCAAAGCCCAGCCCCAGATCGATCAAAGGCGCGAGGGCGGCAGGGCGATACCAGAACATGGTCCCAACAGAAAAGTGGAGGTTGTGTTTGCTGATGTCTGTGTTCGCGCCCATGCGCTGCAAGAGGTCCTGGCTAGTCCGGCGATCGATGTCTTCCAGGTGCGTCAGACGATTGTTCCCCCAGAATTCAAACACCCCGTCATAGGCGGGAGGGAACACCAGCCCCAGAGACGGATCGCCTTGGAAATGGGCACGTATGTCCACAAAGGCGTCCCAGCCGATGACGTTGTCCAGCAGGTATTCCCGCCACTGGTCTCCCCAGGCGAAGTGGGGGCTTCGCTTGGCGTGCACATGTCCGGCCAGATCGTACGCAGCGAGGTCTGACCCGAATCCTGACACCCAGGCACCGGTATCCCGCCCCCGGTTGGGGAATACGCGGATCTCCAGCTTACCGGCAGTCTGCTCCAGCAGGGGCGCGAACAACACATGAGCCGTTCGCGCATCGTGTGGGGAACAAACGGAAATAAATAGATCATACGGTGTTCGCCAGCGCGCCAGCCGCTTGAGGAAGCAGGGTGCCATGTCCACATGATACAGGTGCAGGTGCAACCCGGCACGGCAGGGCGCTGCTTGTTCCGGCAGTGTCGGTCGGCTGATCGTCAGGGAGCGGTCGACGAACGGGGTCCGGAGGAGATGATCACGGTCGCTCGCCTCGATCTTTTCGCTCAGGGGCCGGCTGTCCCCGTAAAAGGCATCGGGAAAAACGATGCGTTCAAAGTGCCGGATGCTCATGTCGGCTGGCGCGCGTAGCGCGGCAAGCAGGGGTTCGGCCGTAAACGCCGCATGGGTGATGACCAGACGATCAAGCAGCGATCCGAACCGGGTCTTGATGTCGCGCACAAAGTCCATGGCTGCTGACTGGATGGCAACAACGTCTTCGGCGGTCGCTGCGGAGGGCACCTGACTGGGGTCAGATACCGGTGCCCAGCAATCAGCCTCTCGGATCAGGTCGATGCAGGGGCCATCCATCGAGGAAAAGACTTCTTCGAAGATGCTCAAGGTACCCATGGGCTGTAGATCGTGCAGATCCCCCAGAAGGAGATGCGTCCTGGTCCGATGAATGCGGTCTGCAAGCCGGTTGCGGGCGGTCTCGCAAAGATACGCTTTGTCGATTCTGCCCCGCACGACCTTCATGATATTCTTGGAAACGGAACCTCCGCAGCCACAATCGAAGACCAGTGCCCGTCGCCGACGAGAAAATGACAGGACCTCGGCGTAATACGCCCGGAGCCTGTTCTGCTTCTCGCGCAGCAGGCGGTCGACTTCCGCGTGTCGCACTTCTAAAATCGCATGCAGGACGGAAAAGCGTTCTTTGATTTCAACGGAGACAAGTCGGTCCCGCCGGGGGTCATCGGCAGCGAGAAACGTAGGGGAAACGAGGGAATCGAATAAGTGTCCCAAGTTCATGTCCGGACCGCACCACATTTTTTGCAGGCGTTGGGTAAGGTGCTTCAGCGGACTTCCCTGATAGCCTGCTGCGTGGTATAGGGCCCGCCCGCAATAGAGATAGCTGGAGGGAATGCATTTCCTGGCTGAATCTTCGTTCAGGTGGTCGTAGGCTTTCATTGGCAAATAGCCGTCGCGGGATGCAAAATGGACACTGGGGTAATGGTCCTGGATCGCGCGGCTGGTGCGGATGTATTGGGCAATTCCGAAGAGGATAGGTCCGATGCCGAAATAGCCCAGGTCACGCTTTTGTGGGAAACATGATGCGCGTTCCGTCTGTTGCTCCGACCACCGGTTCAGGAAAAAACCGATGAGCAGTCGCTCAGCCGGGGCATATTTGGCGGTCCATACGTCGTTGCACGCTCGGGTGCGCGCAAAAAAATACTCGGACGAGGAGGGGATATGGCACGCGGGAATCCCAAGACCGAGCGGTATCCGGTAGTCCGAGTCGATGTGGTCGCCGATGTGGACCATCTCATGCGCGGCGAGCCGCTCGGTGGTCAGGACATGCGTGAAAAGGGCGCCGGAATCCTTTCTCTTTTTGATTTCGGACGAGACGTAAATGGCATCAACTCCGGCAAAACCATTGCGTGCCAACAGCTCAGACAGGAATGGTTGGTCAAAATACATGTCCGAGAGGCAGACAATACGTTTGCCAGTCTTGCGCGCCGTTTCAAAGAGTTGCCGTCCAATGGCCCGCGGTGCCAGCAACCTTCGCTCCAAATCGCGCTCCAGCTCCATGATGTGCCGGGTTTCCTCGTTGCCGAGTTGATGTTTAATCCTGAAATAATCATAGATTTGATCGAAAGACAGGGTGTATTCGGGGCTATCGCCGTTGGCGTGGTGTTGCACCGCTTCATGTTCTATATGTCTACGTATCCGATGAAAGTCGAATCGGTCGCGCTGTAGAAGTGCCTTGACGGGTTCGTTGAGCAGAACGAAGATGTCGTCAGGGTGCAGGGCGGGTCGTTCCAGCAAGGTGTCGAAAATATCGAAGCTAACCGTTCGGATACCAGGCTGTACAATAATGTCGGTTATCGCACTTACATCCATAGGGTCATGACCTCGGCGCGACTCATGCGGTGATTGGTTGTCACATGTGCGTTGTAGTTGTTCCCTGTCATGCCGACAACATAAGAGAAGCGTGTAATGCCTACAAGCTTAATAAAAGGGTGGTAATCGCCATCGTGTAAAGCTAACATTCGTCTTTTCGAATCAAGCTTGGAGAGTGTCAATGAAAAATGCCAATTACAGTTATCCCATGGTCTGGGAAAGCTGGATTCGCCGGGAGCCCCGACTGTGACCCATTGTGAGGCAAGGTTGGCGAATCTGGTTGCGCCGGGCTCCAGATTAGAAGACGTCCATGCGGCTATGAATGCAGCGATGCCCGTTGCCGGGCGGCAGGTACAGTCGCATCAAACCGCTATGACGCTAGCTTTCCCTTTCATGTCCTACATGCGCGCCATATCGCGCTATTGCCGCGAACATCAGATCCGCCATGTGTATTTCCTGTCGCGGGAAGGACTTTTTTTCAAGCGTTTGTTTGACGTCATGGACCAATCGGGATTGGAAACGCATTACCTGTGCGTGAGTAGAATGTCCCTTTTAATGTTGAGCATCGAAGCACTTGATGAACAGGCGGTTGACCGATTGCTCGCTTTGTTTGAGCATCACTCGCATCTGGCAAGGGTATCGATCCGGCAGTTACTATATATCCTCAAGATCGACAACCGCGAGGTGTTCGGCATCGTCCGCCGCCTCAGTCACGATGTGCGTCTTTCAATGCCTTTCAAGGAGAATCGGGCGGTTTTCAGATCCGTGCTGCTGGACCCTCGCATAGGCCGTTGTTTTGCCCGCAAGCGATCGGATTATCTGGGCTTGTTCGAGCGCTATTTGCATGCTTCCCATCTGCCGTCTGCCGACCGTGTCCTGTTATGCGACATGGGGTGGTCTGGCAGTATGCAAACCTATCTGGCTAGTGTGTTGCAAGCGCTGGGATGCACCGTTCAACTCAATGGGTTCTACTTTGGCTATGACAAGACGATTGACGCGAAAAAACACCCGGCTAGCGTGAACGCGACTATAAAGACTGGCTATTTTGTCTACGACGGTGCCCCGGATCACGTTCAGGAGCAGCAGATCATCAACAACCTCTCGCTCGAAATCTTGGCTTCTGCCGAACATGGTAGCGTTATTTCTTACCGGGATAAGTTGGGGCGCGTAACGCCGGTTTTCAAGCACGTGCCGGAAGAAATCTGGCAGCACAGGCGATTCATTCGCCCGTTCCAGGATTTGATCATTAATTATGCGCAACGCTACCAGGTTTTGTTCGATGAGATGGCGCGCGTATATGCCGAGAACGAATTGTATGCTTACAATTTGCGTATCACCCACGCGCTGTTCCACGATCCCAGTCCGGAGTTCCGGCGTTTTCTCGCCTTTATATTCCATGATGATTTCTTTGGCCAGAACGTTAGAATCCTGATCGCGCCATATACGCCTTCCTGCTGGCGTCAGCGCATCCGGTTTGGGGTGCGCGGTCTCGCATGCGGAGTTGCTCGGTTTTTGGTGCCGCCCAGTCTGCTGGGATGGCTGGCGGGGGGCGAGATCGAGACGTCCTCGCGCCGAAGCGACGATTCCACTCGCCCGGCTGCAAAAAGGCCGACTTTATGAAATCGAACATCTGCGCCATAATCCCTGTTTATAACGGAAGACGCTACCTGCGCGAGGCCGTCGAGAGCATGGTCAAGCAGACGCTTCGTCCGGATCAATTGATCATTATCGACGACGGGTCAACGGACGGTTCCCTGGGGGTGTTGGAAGGATTGGCTTTGCCGATGCCGCTCACGGTGATTTCCCAGGCGAATCGCGGTCAAGCGGCATCACGGAACAAAGGCGTTTCTCTCGCGGGGACGGAATTCATCGCATTCCTTGACCAGGATGATATCTGGTACCCGCGGCATTGCGAACTGCTCCTTGCCCGCCTACAGGCATCCCCGAAGAGGGGATGGGTGTACAGCAATTGTGATTCGGTTGACAAAGACGGCAAAGTGATCATGGCGCGTATGTTGGATTCTTTTCCGATTACCCATCCGAAACGCGATCTCCGGACCTGCCTCTCGGAGGATATGTTTATTTTGCCATCAGCCGCGTTGATCCGCAGGACGGCGTTCGAGCAGGTTGGAGGATTTGACGAGCAGTTGGTCGGCTACGAGGATGATGACCTCTTCTTGCGTCTGTTTGTTGCAGGGTGGGACAACGCGCACATTCCCGAATCGCTTTCGTTTTGGCGGATGCACGGAGGCAATACCATTATTTCCCGTCGTATGATTCTCAGTCGGCGTAGCTATGCCGATAAGCTTATGGCGGCCTATCCTGATCGCCCCGAGCAGGATGAGTATTATGTCCGAGACTACATCGCCCCGCGGTTCTATGCCTTGAACATGAGTCAGTATAAATGGGGACTTATTATCGGCAACTTGGATCTTTGCCGCGAAATGCTGGTCGATATGCGGAAGTTTTCAGTCTTGGCTGGGAGCGGTTTGCACATCAAGGCCCTGTTGGCGATCCTGAAGTATCCGGCCCTGGTGCGGGTCGTGTTAAAAGTAAAAACGGCTTGTGTAGCCCCTGCTCAGTGGCTCCTTCGTTCGTTGAAGGGAGGGGCGTCGGAAAAGACGGAGGCGAGTTGAATCATGGCTCATGACTTCACGTTGCGACGCATTGCCGTTCTAGTTGACAGCAACGTGCCAGCCTTTACGAAATCCCTTGCAGTTCCCGCGTACGGCGGCCCAGCGTCCTGCGAAGAGGTCGGCGGTTAAACGAAAGAGAAAGGGGGGTAGAGCCTTGGCCAGCGGATGTTTCGAATACTTGCAAAGATAGCGGACATGACCGGCCCGATACCCTTGTGCCAGCAGTTCGCTGAAGCAACGGGCGGTTGATGAGCCCCGGTGTTGTACCAGGACGTCGTGGGCCACAACGAGCTTCCAGCCGTGTTGCTTCGCCCGCTGGCTGAAATCGGCGTCTTCCCAGAAGAAGAAGAAGCCTTCGTCGAATAGCCCGATCTCATCCAGGACGCCACGCTTGATCAACAGGCAGGTACCAGAAAGATAATTCGGTTTTTCACCTTCTTTTGCGGCGCGGGGAATGGCCGATAGCCCTTGGATGTGCTTGCCGGGGTGAACCACCTTTTGTGCCGCGCCCTCTCCTTCGAGCAGGAGGCAACCGGTGATTCCGTTTGCCGGATCAGCCTCAGAGGTTGCCAGTAGCTTTTCAAGCGTGTCGGCGGGGCAGCGCGTATCGTTATTCAAGACCAGAAGATGCGTGATGCTTTTGTTTTGCAGCGCTTTTCGGATGCCGATGTTAACGGCTACGGCGAACCCCTTGTTTGTCGCGAGGCGCAGGGTTAAGGCTGCGGGGCATGCGGCAGCCAGATCCTGTTCCGTATGTACCATTGAGCCGTTGTCGATAATGACGACAAGGGCGGGAGGAATGGATTGCCTGGCGATCGTTTTATAGCAGGCTTGCGTCTCCTCGATCTTGTTAAGATGGGGGATAATAACCGCGATCTGTGCGGTGTCGGACAGTTTCTGATTCGTTTGCATCGCCTTGCAGCCTAACGGATGTGCCGGCAAAAAGTAAAGCGGTTCCTGATTTCCATGACCGCTGACCGCAGAGGAAAGCCCTTGCCGGATATCGGGACTTTCGTTACCTTTGAACCGTTTTGAAAGAGATTCTTGTCAAGATGGCAAAACGGACGGGGGAATCGCATGGGCGCGTCGCACGTGATCGAGGATAACGGTGGCAGGTACAGAAGGTGAAAGTGGCCATCAACACGCTGTTCCTGATTCCTGGCGAAGTCGGCGGTTCGGAGACCTACCTGCGCGAGACGCTGTCGGCCATTGTGCAAAACCATCCGGCTATCGAACTGGCACTGATCACGAATCGTGAAAACGATTCCTGGGCACGCGAGCTGTTTGGACCCTTCCCGCAGTGTTCATTCCAGCGTGCCCCGATCCACGCGACGAACCGCTATGCCAGGATCGCCTTCGAGCAGACGGGCCTGCCCCTGTTCCTGAATCGGATCCGCCCGGATCTGTTATGGTCGCCGGGTTATACGATGCCATGGTCGGCCCCCTGTGCGCAGGTCGTGTCCATCCTGGATATGCAATATCGCACCCACCCCGAGGACATGGGCATACTCGCACGCGGGGTAACACATGCGTTGGTCCAGATGGCCGCTCGGCGGGCGGACAAGATCATCACCATTTCCCGTTTTGCCCAAGGCGAAATCAAACGCGCAACCGGCTGCCCCGTCGAAAAAATCGAGGTCACCCATCTGGGCGTGGATCCCGCCTTTGGTACCCCGGTGGAGAAGTCGGAAGGCATACGGCACCGACTGATCAAAGGCTCCGCCCCCTACCTTCTCTGTGTTGCAAACTCGTATCCCCACAAGAACCTGCATCGGCTGGCGGAAGCGTTCGCACACTTGACAGAGCAATTCCCGCACCGCCTCGTGCTGGTAGGACGGCCGCGCCGAGGAGAGTCGCTTTTGGCCCAAGCACTGGCACGGCTGCCGGCGGATCGCGTTGATCGCATCCAGGGTCTCAGCCGGGCTGAGCTGAGTGCGCTCTATCAGCACGCCGACCTTTTTGTTTTTCCGTCCCTCTATGAGGGGTTTGGCCTGCCGGTGCTAGAGGCCATGATGGCTGGTACACCGGTGGTAACAACGCGCTGCGCATCGCTGCCTGAGATCGGCGGCACGCACGTGAACTATGCCGACGGTCGCGATCCGGCAGATCTTGCCGCACAAATGGCGGCCGTCCTGGCGTGGAGCCCTGCGCAACGATACGCACGCACCCGGGCCGCGCAACGTCATGCCTCATTTTTCACGTGGTCCCGGACCGCCGATGCCACCGTCGCCGTCTGGCACCGTTGTGTTTAATGCCGCTTCGCGTTGCGTAATCCGTGCATACGACGCATAAACATCGTTATCATATGAAATACGCAAAACGACAATGAGAATCACAGCCCCGCCTGCGTGACGGTTGACATCAGCGCCAGAATATGCATATATCCACATACTTTAACCGCTGCGGCAAGGTGACGCGTGTCCTGTAGGTAAAGATCGGGACGCGAGGCCTACGCATGAAGGGTTGCGTCGTTTAGGCGGTGGGGCGTTTGGTTTTTGGGAGGGACGAGGCGTGAGCAATTTTAATCGAGGGGGTATGGCAGGGGACCGCATCCTGATCATCGGTGCGGGTCCGACCGGCCTCGGCGCGGCACATCGGCTGCTTGAGAAGGGGCACCGCAACTTCAGGGTATATGACCGGAACGCCTATGTGGGAGGATTGGCCGCATCCTTCAAGGATGATTACGGCTTCACTTGGGATTTTGCCGTCCATGTCGCCCACTCGCACTACTCCTATATTGACCGACTGATGGATGAACTGCTGCCGGATGGTTTTTTTTATCATGAGCGGCGCTCATGGGTACGGCAATACGATGCATGGATTCCGTATCCGTTTCAAAACAATATCCGACATCTGCCCCCGGCTTACCGGGATGAGTGTCTAGCGGGATTGCGGGCCATTGCCAGCCGTGACCCGCAAGCGCTGCGTCCCGCCAACTTTGACGCGTGGATCCGGGACAGTTTTGGAGAGGGGATTGCGCGGCACTTCATGCTGCCGTATAACCATAAGATCTGGTCCACGGATCCGCGCGAGATGGGCTATCAATGGATTGGTGAACGGGTCCCCGTGATTGACCTGGCTCGCATCGAGCGAAATATTAAAGAAGGTCTGGATGATGTGGCGTGGGGACCGAATCATATCTTTCAATTTCCGAAGAAGGGCGGTACGGGAGCCATTTGGAACAAGCTTGCGGAGCGGATCCCCGCGGATCTGATCAGCCTCAACACGGAGCTGGTGGCGCTGGATCCCGAGCGACGCGTGGCGACTTTTTCGGACGGGAGTCAAGAGTCTTACGATGCGCTGATCTCCACGCTTCCGCTGATTCGGCTGACCGAGATGATGGGGCAGTCTGATCTGATACGGCGCAGTCGTGAACTGCGCTATACGCATGTGCAGGTTATCGGTGTTGCCGCACAGCAGCCGATGCCGGAAGATCTTAAAGAAAAGACCTGGATCTACTGTCCTGAAGATCGAACGCCCTTCTATCGGGTCACCCCTTTCTCGATCTTCTCGCCTGACCATGTGCCTGATCCCGGGAAACAAAGCTCTTTCATGTGTGAAATATCCTACCCGGGCGGGGATGGATTCCCGAAAAAGGATATGGCTAAGCCGACCTTGGATGCAATGCGCGAAACCGGACTAATCGAGGTTACTCCAGAGAATACGCACATATACGAGATGCGGGCTGAGTTCGGATATCCGGTTCCGACGCGTGAACGCGATACCATCCTCAATGACATTCAACCGGCACTGGCAAGCCAGCGGATTTTCAGCCGCGGGCGTTTTGGCGGATGGAAGTACGAGGCGGCCAATATGGATCACTCCGTGATGCAGGGGGTTGAGGTTGTCGACCATATTCTCGAAGGCAAAGAGGAGGAAACTCTGCCATTCCCGCAAAAAGTGAATTCGAGACCCAAAGTATAATATTATCCCCCATGACACCCCGCCGTATCCTGTTTGTCTACCATCGGGCATTCCTTCCTTTTGAAGGGCGCTACCTCCGTATCTACAACCAGGCGGTTGCGCTTGTGGCGAAGGGCTGGAATGTGCAGGTATTGGCCTGTGATCGGGGCGGAGACCTTCCCGAGCATGAAACGGTTGATGGTATTGAGGTCAGCCGCATACGTATGGCACGCCATGGCGCGTCCCAGGGCCCTCGGGCACTTCTCGTTATGGTGCGTTACATGGCGGCTATGCGTCGGTTTCTGGCAACGGCAGAGGTGGATCTGGTCGAGTGCTGCAATCTGGATGGTGCGATTCCGACGTTGCTGGCCGCCCGGCGACGAAAACTTCCCTGCTTCCTTGATCTCTGTGAGCCGGAGTATTGTCTTGCGTGGCCGCGCTATCTGGCTCCCGCGATCTGGGGGTTCCGGTGGCTGGAGCGCTTTCTCGCCCGACGGTACGATGCGATTGTGGTTCACAACCAGTACCAGATTGAAAAGTTCAAGCGCGCTGGCGTGAAGCGAGTGCTACGTGTCGGGTCCTATCCTCGGAAGATGGCGCAAGTGCCTGCACCCACGGTGGGGGCCAAGGTCGCTGGGTCCCGCGACGTCCTGATTGGCCGTATAGGGTCGATCTATGAGGACAACGGGATCGAGGAACTGCTGGCGGCCTATGATCAACTTAAACCGCTTGGTGCAAGGGATGGTGTCAATTATCGTATGTTGTTAGCCGGTCGCGTTTTTGACTCCTACCAGAAGACTTTTGCTGAACAGATGGCTGGTCGTGGTGACGAGGTCACGAACACCGGTGCTTACACGCCTGGGGATCTGCCGCGTCTCTACGGGCAGTTGACGGTGGCATCCCTGATCTATCGGCGAACGCGTTTTTTCAGGAATGTGACCCCGACCAAGCTTTTTGAGGCGATGGCGTGTGGCGTTCCGGTTGTGGCATCAGACATGGGGGATATGGCTGAGATCGTTACTGAGGCAGGATGTGGATATGTCGTTGACGAAAACGACCCGGTGGCCGTCGCCGAGGCCATTCACAAGATCGCCCTGAATGGAGAGGGCTGCCGGGCGATGGGGTTGCGCGGTCGAGCCGCTGCGCACCAGACCTATTGTTTCGAGGTGTACGAAGCGGCATATATAGACCTCTGCAATCAACATCTACCCGCATCGCTTGCGTTCGCTAAGGAGGATGCCTCGTGAACCCTCTGCGTGTTGCCCATGTACACGGTGGCCGCCGCATGTGCGGTGTGGCTCGTCGCATCCTGACGGGGATGCGGTTCATGGACAGGGCTGTGGTGGATGCCCGGTTGCTGCTCCTGAGGGGGGGGGCGGTGGCCGATCAGGCGCGTGCATACAACCTTCCCTTTCATGTGTGCGGGCCTCGCTTCCCTGGTGACCTGGGGGCTGTCTTCCGGATGGCGCATTGGTTGAAGCGCTCGGGGATCGATGTGCTCCATACTCACACGATAAACGGTAATTTTTATGGACGTGTTGCGGCTCGTCTCGTTCCTCGCGTCACGCTTGTCAGTACCGTGCACACGTTTATCGATCAAGCCATGCGGGATACCTATCCCATCCCGGTGGTCCGTGCGGGGGTTGCTCGCCAGAACGCGTTGACCGGCAGGTGGGTCAGGTTATTCATCGCAACCTGTAGGGAGTTGGAGGAGGAACTGCGCGCCAGTGTGCATCCATCGGCGGGAATCCGATTGATCTACAATGGTCTGGATATGGCTGAATACCCCCGTCCCGATTCCAGTGAACGTGCCAGAGCGCGGGCTGCATTCGGAATCCCGGAGGGCATTCCATGCATTGGTGCTGTTGGCCGGCTGGTGGGTATCAAGCAGATTCCACTCTTACTTGAGGCCGTTGCCACAATTCAGGGAAAGGTGGGGGAATGTTGGCTGCTCGTCGCTGGAGATGGTCCCGAGCGCCAAGCACTGGAATGCCTTGCTGGGGAGTTGGGGCTGGCGGATAGGGTTGTTTTTGCTGGATGGGTAGACCGGGTGCGCGATGCGTATTGTGCGATGGATATCTACGCGATGCCATCGGCATCCGAAACGCTCTCCTACTCAACTATGGAGGCGATGGCGATGGGCGTTGTACCCGTCGTATTTGCTACAGGAGGGCTTCCAGACCTGGTGGTCCCGGAAACAGGCATTCTGGTAGAGGCTGGTAACCGGGCCGCATTTGCCGAGGCCCTTGGGCATCTGATTGCCGACGGCGCTTTGCGCAAGCGCATGGGAGCCGCAGGGCGCGTTCGCATAGAGACCCATTTCGAGGCTCGCCGTATGGCTGCGGAGTTGACGGCGGCCTACAGGTCCGTGACAAACCGCACGGTGCCGTGCGCGGGCGATTAGCGTCTCTGTCTACAAATACCCGAGCCCCTTGAGTCGCTCGAAGACCAGCGCTTGTTCGTCCTCATCCATGTCGCCCTGTTTCCCTTCTCGCTCGGAGCTTTCAGCGGTCCTATAGCTTGGTGGGTTCGCAGTCACAAACTCCTTGTCGAATACATCTAGTGGCAGTTTGCCGTCCAGGTTATCCGGTATGGCCATACCCAGTTGGTAGAGGATGCATGGCACGAGATCCGCTATGCTGGTGCGTATCCCGGACTGGGGCTTCACATTTGGGCCGTATGCGATGAACGTGCCGTCAAGCCTGTGCGTTCCGCGCCCGGTGGTCCAGGAGGTGGGGCCAAAGGGTTTCGGGTGCAGTTTGACATCGGCCAGATAGGCCCCGTCACGCAGGAAGAAGATAATGTCCGGGGATTCGCCGGCGTGCGGACCCGAATAGAGTTCATCCC
>Ga0100401_1003222_pt1 | contig 12502 bp, 12 predicted proteins | sample CryGeymeta201525_FD_80421 | JGI IMG/M metagenome (GOLD analysis project Ga0100401, IMG submission 80421) | Groundwater microbial communities from Crystal Geyser aquifers in Utah, USA - Crystal Geyser metaG 2015-25 | ecosystem: Environmental > Aquatic > Deep subsurface > Groundwater | place: USA...
TCGATAAACCACCACGGAAGGTAAGTTCCAAAAATCAGCGCGGTACCCTGTTCGCCCAGCAGAATTTTTATGATTTTGGGCAACTCACTATTCACTTTATCAATTTGTACAACATGTCTGAATTCGTGAATCGCAAGTTGCTCAATCCAATCCTGTGCATAAATTCCCTGGTGCGGAATGGTATAAAACTCTGAACGTTTTGGCGCCCAGGCAACCAAACCGTTCGATTTTACAGTTTGAGTGTGAAGAATAATTGATATTTTTTTAGGTTGATATTTTAAGGTTTGTCCCCCTTTTTTATAAACCATTTCCATAATTGAGGCCAGCTTTTGAGCCTGCTTTTCGTAATAATCAGGATAGATAATCTGAAAATTTTCAGTATTAATCTGGCGCCATTTCAGCGACCCTGGATCTTGTCCGGTTTGAAAATATTGTGCTTTGGAAAAATTAAGCAAACTGATAAAAATAATGAGCAGAAATAGTTTCTTCATCCCTAAAAATTAAGTTTTCCAAAATACGCAAATTGGGTATATAAAAACAAAAAGCCCGAAAAAATTTCCGGGCTTTTAAAATTTTCGAAATTGCTATCTTACTTCGTTTACTCCTAAAATCGGAATTGGATTATCGTCATCAGTCATATTCTGAACTGATAAGTACATGCTTGCAAAAGCAGCATGAATCCACATCAATGAGAAAATTACTCCAACAAAACAACATACCAAACCGGCAATAAAAATAAAAACAGAGATCACACCCATCCCAAAAATGGTCCATCCGTAACCGCGTGTCAAACGCCAGCTTTCTTCCATAGCTTTCATTGCTTCCATGTTTTTATCCATAACCAGGTATGAAACAAAAGCTAAACGACATGCAATAATAATTCCAGGAATTATTAACATCACAATACCAATCATTACCAGTGCCGCAACAATTAAGTTGGCCAGAACAATGTTTAAGTACTGGGTTTTAAATCCATCAAAAAGTGTTTTAATATCAGCTTCTTCGTCTCGCATGGCCTTGAGAAATAAATATTTCTCGCCAAATTTGATAATTGGTATAAACAGAAAGAAATATGCAAGACCTATTAAAATAAGTGGAAAGAACAACAGTAATGGACCAAATCCGTGGTGGCCATCCATTTTCCAATTTAAACCGGCACCTGGCCCGTTTAAAAGACCAACAATAATAACCGCCACCAGCAATGGCAAAAAAGCTTTTTCAAATATTTTTCGCCAGGCGTAACTAAAACTCCCTCCGGCAGAGGGAACCAAATCGAAGTGCTTCATAGTTTCCATTTTTCTGAGTTTTAAATTGTTTAAATGAACTTTATTGAGTCGAAAGTAGATCAAATCAAAAAAATATCCTTCCTACTTTGGTAGGATTTTGAATATTTACTACTTTGGTAGGTATCTCAAATACAGCACTCTTTGTATTTTTGAGCATCACTACTAAAGTTGAAAAATTAATGTGGATTGAAACTGTTGCTTATGTTATAACTTTTATTGTTTCTGCAGCGCTGGCGGTTATCGGGATTATGATTACATATCAGCTTTATCAAACCCACCAGAAACAGGTATTGCAAATTTTGCTTTATCAGCAGATCTTTTTGATTTCGTTTTTTGTTTATGGCATTTGGGGAAATATTGCTTTGCACGAAATTATTGCCGATTTAAGTCTTGGTGACGAATTGAAAACAAAACTCACCATTTTTATTCCTGTTTTGGGTATTCCTTTTTTGTTGGTTAGTTGGTTTATGCTGCTTCGGTTTGGTTTTATTTTGAATGGTTTTAAAGAATCGAAAAGATTTCCGTTATTCTATTTCCCATCGCTTTTTGTTGTCGTATTTATATTTTCAGTATTGATTCAAAAAGGAATTATTAATGTATCCGTTCACCCCGAACTCATTATCATCAGAGTAATTACGGGAATAAACCTGATTATTCATTTCATATTTATCATTCCGTTTTTGTCCGAAAAAAATAATAAACCATTAAAAAAAGAGATCAGGTTTATGAAAAAACATGCTATTCGTTATTTAGTTGGAGTCATCATATATTCAGGAGTTCTATTTTATTTCAATTATTTTGGTTCTGTATCAATCTGCATTTCAATACTTTTGCTGTTTGCAGTAAGTATTTCAATTCCGGTAATTTTAAAACTGAACGAAAAAACGCAAATTTTGCCCCAACCCTCTTCCAACATTAACTTTTCCGATTTCTGTAATTTGTACGAAATTTCGAAACGTGAGGCAGAGATTATTTTGGAAATTTGTACCGGAAAATCAAACAAAGACATTTCTGACAGGCTTTTTATAACACTGCAAACCGTTAAAGACCACAATTACAGAATATATTCGAAACTGGGTGTAAAAACCAGAGGTCAACTTACAAATCTGATACGTGAAAAAACAGGATTATAGAAGGATTATTCTTCAAAAAACAGATCTTCCTTTAATCGCGTAATCCGGTCGAGCGCGTAATTTACATTCCTGCCACTTTCACCGGCTTCCAACAAATAAATACGGTAATAATTGAGCGCCAGCGATTTATTCGAATTAAACTCCTCGTATGTTGTGGCTATTTCAAACAATGCTTCAACATTGGCAGGATCGAGTTCGTTGGATTTTTGAAGTGCAGCAATCGACTCCTTAAATTTGCGTTGTTGTCCGCAAATTTGGCCGAGATGGTGATACATTTCGGGCAAATAAGCGGGCGTGGCAGCTTCAATTGCCGCATTCATGTACTGTTCCGAAATTTCAAATTCATTTCGTTTTTTATGGCTTAAACTGAGGTAAAACAATACATAAGGGTCGTTAAGCACCTGGTCTGCACAAATTTCCAACATTGAAATGGCTTTATTTTCATCGCCCGAGAAATAAGATGAAATGCCATAATTCATTAGATTTTGGTATAGCGAATCTCCCCCCGCATTGAAATAATTTTGGTAATCTGATTTTGCAGCACCATAATTTTTGGTGTCAAAATAGAATTTTGCACGTTCACCATATAAACCTGCATCTCCCGGATAATTTTGAAACCCTGCATCAAACACAGCTAAAATAGCGTTTGCTTCTTTTTCTTTATCAAATAAGCGAATCAGATTAGAATAAGTGGAATAATCACGTGGATTTTGCTGCAAAACTTTTTCGTACAACTGTCTCGATTGCATTTTATTTCCTGTTCTGAATGCACAAAAAGCCAATTGTTTGTTCCAGTACACATTTGTAGAATCTGATTTATAAAGTTCTGAAAAACAATTGTATGCACATTTGTAATCTTTTAAATTAATGTAATTTCTACCTTGTTTTGCCAAAAGCGATAAATTATTAGGTTGAAATTTTGTAGCCTTTTGAAAGTAGAAGGCTGCATCCTGATAATTTCCCAAAACAGACAGTCCTTCAGCCATTTCCGATAAAATCTCAGGATTGAGAGGATGCAATTTCAAAGCTTCCGAAAAGGCTGAGACTGATTCCTGGTACTTCTGCAAATAGTTTAAAACCAATCCTTTTTTGTAATAAAGCTGTGCAGAAGCATTTTGCTGGATTTGGTTTTCAATTTGTGAAAGTGCTTCATCATATTTTTTATTCAGAATCAGCAAATCAATTTCGTCCTGAGAGTAAGAAACAGTCGAAATTCCTAAAATGATACTGAAAATGATAAAAAGTTTTACTGTTTTCATAGTCAATATATTTGGTTCAATTTATTTTTTGATTTACTGAGCGAAGAATATTATTATAAACAAAACAATACTTCAGTCGCCCAGTAAATTCAATATTTTTCACGTTTAATTACAAACTTAATTCTATTAACTGTTTTATTGAAGTACGAAATTAATAGGAACGGTATAACTTACATTTACTGCTTTTCCTTTTTGCTTCCCGGGCATCCATTTCGGAAGTGCATTTACCACGCGCAAAGCCTCAGCATCGAGCGAAGGATTTACACCACGGGCAATTTTTGCATCTGCAATACTTCCATCTTTCGAAACAACAAAAGTTACATACACTTTCCCCTGAATTCCTTTGTCCTGCGCATCAGTTGGATATTTGACGCTATTTGCAATAAATTTTCGCAACTCCATCTCTCCTCCCGGATACTCAGGCATTTCTTCAACAATAAAAAATATCTGTTCATCGGCGCTAAGCGATTTTGGCTGAACAATCTCTTTTTTTATCAGAAATGTATTTCCCAAACTATCTGAAATAAATTCGAACCCCGAATCGGAAAACAAAGCTTTGTACCTTACCAAATCCTCCTTGCTACCTTCAATTTTTATTTTACCGTTATCCTGAATGGTAGAAATAATAGTAATACCATCCTGTTGATCTGTTTTTATTTCAACCGACTCCTTTTGCTCACATGCAAAAGCAATTACTAATGCTACAGCGACTAAAACGCCAATCACAATTTTTGAAATGGCCAGTTTTGAAGATTTTATTTTTGACATCATTTTAATTCTTTTTTTAATTAATGAATAATTGAAATTGTTGGCGATAACCAATTGGTCACCAACGAATTGATTTAATAATAATAATTTGTATTCTCCACGACTTACACCTTTTGACAGCACGGCCTGATCAGCCAGAAACTCGTGGGTCTCGCGGATTGCACGGTTTAGCATCCACATAAACGGATTAAACCACTGAAAAACAGTTAACAACTCCAGAATAATTACATCGACTGAATGTCCTTGTTTTACGTGCTCCACCTCGTGTTCAATCATTTTATCGTACCCTTTTGATTTTATAAGTAACTGACTTATAAATACATAATTCATAAACGAATATGGACTTGTTTCATTCTCAAGCATTACCAGTTTAAAACCGTTGGCAGATTGAATCTCGTTTTTTCGAATTATCAAAATAATCTGGATTATTCTGAATAAAAATCTTCCAAGGAAAAACGCAACTCCCATCAAATAAATGTAAATCAATAAGTTTGCGGATAGAATTGCCTGTTCAACACTGCCCGAAAAACCGTGACTGTAAACAGTAATTACTTCAATCATGTTTCGGTATGGAGTTACGGTAACTTCAGCCAACACTATCGGTTGCGGACTAAAAATACGTAGTTTGATGATTGGCAGAATCACCGAAAAGAGAACAGACCCCAGCAAAAACCAACGGTTAATTCTAAAGAATGTTTCTTTTCGCAAAAACAATACATAAATGAGTGAAAGCAGTGCAAGGCTCACACCCGATTCGAGTATGAAATTTATCACGCTATTCATTTTCCCCAGGATTTTCGTTTTGTAAATCGCGTTTTACATCTTCAACCAGTTCATCCAAATCGGCCAGGCTCATTTTGTCTTCTTTGGCGAAAAAAGAAACCATTTCCTGGAACGAACCACTAAAATAATTCCTCATGAAATTCTTCATGTAAGTTCGCGTGTAATCTTTTCTATCGATTAAAGGGAAATATTCATGCGTCTTTCCGTATGCATTGTGCCCGATGAATCCTTTCTTTTCTAAAATACGAATGATTGTAGAAACAGTATTGTACGCGGGTTTTGGATTTGGCATCTGTTCAATAATGTCTTTTACAAATGCTTTTTTCTGCTCCCAAAGCAACTGCATTATTTGCTCTTCAGCTTTTGTTAATTCTTTCATTTTATTTAGATAAGAAGATTTTTAGAATCAAGTATCAAGACAACAAGAATTATACCTAAGTAATTAGTTTTACAACTATTTTCTTAGGTAGAATTAAATTTATTCTTTTTTATCCGGGTTACCATCCAGGGTGTAATTGATTGGAATTGTATAAGCAACTTTAACTGCTTCTCCCTTTTCTTTTCCGGTTTTCCAGGTTTTTAAACCGTTTACCACCCGCAGCGATTCAGCATCGAGCGCCGGATTTACTCCCCTTTCAATTTTCGCATTGGTTACTTTCCCTTGTTCGTCAACCACAAACGAAACAAACACTTTTCCCTGAATACCATTCTTTTTTGCTTCATCAGGATATTTAATACCCGAAGCGATTTCACTCATCAAGGCATTTATCCCTCCCGGATATTCCGGCATTTCTTCAACTTCGGTGTAAACACCATCTTTACTTTTGTTTTCCTGGGCTTTTACCTGCCAGGTTCCGGCTGAAAATAAAACAACAACCAGAAACATCAATTTAATTGTTTTCATGACTTTTAGTTTTTTTAAACTTTGAACATTAAATTTTGAACTTTGAACTCTCTTGGATATCCGGTTCAAATATACAACTAAGAATTTAGTTTGCAAACTAAATCTTTAGTTATTTTTAAAAATAATTTTCAATTAGTTGTATTACTGATATTTATATAACTAACAAATTAGTTATTAAAGATATACATTCTGTAAGAAGGAAGTTAAAAAATAAAAAAACCAGTTAATCGAGGAGTTGAAATTCATCCCTATCTGCCAGAAACGGGAATTTCTTTCTGTAATCGTGAAGCTCAATATATGAAATTTCGAAGGTTCGAACACTTTCCTTTTCACCCAGAAATTCGGTAAATCCTTTAGGAGAAACCAAACAGGAATCGCCCAGATATTTTAGTCCTGAACCATCAATTCCGGTGCGATTGACACCAATGCAATACGATTGATTCTCCACTGCGCGCGCTTCCAGCAGGGTTTTCCAGTGATGATGGCGAGGTGACGGCCAATTGGCCATATAAATCAAAACATCGTAATTTTCTGCGTTCCGACTCAAAACCGGGAAACGCAAATCGTAACAAATCAATGGACAAAACTTCCATCCACGAAATTCAACTACAGTTTTGACTTTTCCAGGTGAATAATGAAGGTGCTCCTGCCCCATTGTAAATAAATGTCGCTTATCGTAATACTTAATTCTTCCATCAGGAAATACCCAGATTGCACGGTTAAAAATTTTACCGTTATCTTCAATAATGAGGCTACCAACAACTGATGCGTCTTTTTCGTTTGCCATTTTTTTCATCCACTGAATTGAATTTCCATCCATTTTTTCTTTCAGAATTTCAGGATTCATTGAAAATCCGGTGGTAAACATTTCGGGCATTATGATTAAATCAGTTTGTTCAATTCCTGCAATTGTTGCTGAATATTTATCCAGATTAGCCTGAATATTTTCCCAGATGATATCGGGCTGAATGATCGTTATTTTAAGGTTTTCCATAGTTTCATAACTTATTAATTACCGTAACACCCACATTTGTAAATTTATCCATATTAATTAATGCTTCCGGGGCTTCTTCCAATGAAATTGTTTTTCCAACCAGCAATTCAGGTTTTAACTTTCCGGTTTTAATCATTTTAAACATTTCGGTGTAGCGGAAGGCCTGCATACCATGACTTCCGATTATTTCAAGTTCATTTGCAACTACTTTGTCCATCGGAATTTTTGGGTGTTTGTGGTCGCCGGTCATTAATCCAACCTGAATATGTTTTCCCCGTTTTCTCAAACATGAAATTGAATTAAAACAGGTTTCCTGACTACCCAGCGCATCGATTGAAATATGAGCGCCACGAACAGTTGTTCTTTTTACTTTTTCTGAAACATTTTCCACTTTCCTGGCATTGATTAAAATGTTAGCACCAACTTCTTTAGCCAGTTTCAGTTTTTCATCATCAATATCAACCGCAATAACATTTGCACCAGCCGCCGCAGCAATCATAATTGCAGAAAGCCCCACCCCGCCACAACCGTGCACCGCAACCCACTGTCCGGCAGTAACTTTTCCCTGATCGATTACCGTCCGGAACGAAGTAATAAAACGGCACCCCAAACTTGCAGCCGTTACAAAATCAATTTCTTCAGGAAGACGAACAAGATTAATATCGGCATATTTGATTTCGACAAATTCGGCAAACGAACCCCAGGCAGTAAAACCCGGCTGAAACTGGTGGTCGCAAACCTGGTGATTTCCAGAAACACACTCTGGGCAATGTCCGCAACCGCTCACAAACGGAACAGTTACGCGGTCGCCAACTTTAAAATTCCTGATTTCTGAACCAATTTCAACAATTCTTCCTGCAAGTTCATGACCCGGAACATGCGGCAAAACGATATCCGGATCGTGACCCATCCAGCCATGCCAGTCGCTGCGGCAAAGTCCGGTTGCTTCAACTTTAACAATTACAATGCCGGGCGAAACTTTTGGATTCGGAACTTCGCGGATTTCAACTGGTCCCTGAAATTGTTGGTAAAAAACAGCCCTCATTTTTGTATTTATTTTGAATTTCAAAAGTAATCAGAAACAGTAAAGTGGACTTTCTTAACTCTACTATTATTTTAGGAAAATCTGAAATAGCATTTCAAGTTCAACATCGAAAAGAATATTATGTTTGAAATTGCCGTTGGCTTTAGCCAACGGATCATAAAATCCCTGACTAAAAAGGCTTTAGCCACATTATTTTACAAATGTGGCTAAAGCCAGTAGTTACATAAACCACATTGTCCGTCTGTTAAAACTGACGGTAAAGAATAAAAGAAATACTATAATTCCTTAAAAAAATCATTTCCTTTATCATCAACAATAATAAAGGCCGGGAAATTCTCAACTGTAATTTTCCGAACAGCTTCCATTCCCAATTCCTCAAAATCCACAATTTCAACCGATTTGATACTGTTTTTGGCCAGAATTGCAGCGGGGCCACCAATAGAACCAAGGTAAAAACCACCATACTTTTTGCAGGCATCGGTAACTTGCTGCGAACGGTTTCCTTTGGCCAGCATGATCATTGAGCCGCCGTGGCTCATAAATTCATCCACATAAACATCCATCCGGCCGGCGGTTGTGGGGCCGAAACTTCCACTTGGCATTCCTTTTGGCGTTTTTGCCGGTCCTGCATAATAAACCGGATGATTTTTGAAATAATCGGGCATCGGTTTGCCTTCGTCGAGCATTTTTTTGATTTGGGCGTGGGCAATATCGCGGGCAACGATTAAAGTTCCGCTTAAATTCAAACGCGTTTTTGTTGGATATTTTGATAACTCTTTTAAAATTTCTTCCATAGGTCGATCCAAATCGATATCAACTGCCGCTGAAATGGAAGGCGCTTTCGATGGCAAAAATCTGGCAGGGTTCTTTTCCAATTCTTCCAGAAAAATTCCGTCTTTGGTAATTTTTGCTTTGATATTACGATCGGCACTGCAACTTACTCCCAGCCCAACCGGACAAGAAGCAGCGTGACGCGGTAAACGGATAACTTTTACATCATGCACAAAATATTTCCCGCCAAATTGCGCTCCAACCCCGCTTTCCTGACATATTTTTTCAACTTTGGCTTCCCATTCCAAATCGCGGAAAGCCTGGCCACCTTCGTTTCCTTCATTTGGCAGATGGTCGAAATAACCGGCTGATGCTTTTTTAACTACCGACAAAGTTGCTTCAGCAGAAGTGCCGCCAATTACCAGCGCTAAATGGTAAGGAGGACAGGCTGAAGTGCCCAAATCCATGATTCTGTCCTTCACGAATTTGGTCAGGTTTTCTTCATTCAATAAAGATTTGGTTTGCTGATACAAATAGGTTTTATTGGCCGAACCTCCACCTTTTGTGATAAATAAAAACGAATATTCATTTCCCTGTTCAGCATAAATATCAATCTGTGCCGGTAAATTCGTGCCGGTATTTTTTTCCTCCATCATTGTAAATGGCACCACCTGCGAGTAACGCAGGTTTCTTTCCTGGTAGGTATCGTAAATTCCTTTCGACAAATGTTTTGCATCGTTCGCCCCCGTAAAAACATTTTCGCCTTTTTTGGCCACTACAATTGCCGTTCCTGTGTCCTGACAGGTTGGAAGCTCACCTTCCGCTGATACTGCCTGGTTCATTAACATGGTGTGAGCCACAAATCGATCGTTGTCGGTTGCTTCCGGATCTTTGAGGATTTTTACCAGTTTTTCGAGATGAGCCGTGCGCAGGTAAAACGAAACATCGGTAAATGCTTCTTTGGCAAGCAATTCAAGACCTTCAGGTTCAACTTTTAAAATTTCACGACCTTCGAAATTGACGGTCGATACAAAATCTTTTGTAAGCAAACGATACTTTGTGTCGTCTTTTAAAATTGGAAATGGTTTTTGATATTTGAATGTCATCTTTAAAAGGATTAAAATTGTTGTTGCTTTCTAACTTCTCTCGATTTTTTTAAGCGCGATTTCTTTTCTTTATCTGTTTTAATAAATTCACTTATCATTTCTTTCTCTTTTGTTGTCAAGGGTTTAGGGTCGAAAAAGAAATCTACTTCTAACAGTTTTTTACTCGTTACCATTGTTTACTATTTAAAATATTTATCTATCAGCCTTAATGCTGATCCAGTGTTTATTACCATCAAATTTCCACCAATATTTATCGCTCCCAAAGTTTTTCGGTAATGTTCAATTAATTGCGATTTTGAGGTGAATGAAACATAACCCTCAAATCCGCGATGAAATGCCAGGCGGCAGGTAAAAGCTACCAAATTGCCGGGAACTCCTAAATACACCTTATTTTGCCCAAGATTAAATGGTGCACTTTCAATTAGATGCATATAAACATGATCTTTTCTTTCAGTAATACTTATCAATCCTTGAATTACTTCCGGATTTCCCTCAATTGTTAATTTATATACATCCCTGTCAGGAAGTTTAAATTCTGATTTCCAGTTAAACAGCCATCCATTTCTTTTAGTAACCGATTTCAAATCATGATTATCCAAAACAGAAACAACGGTCTGAAAATTATCTCCGGTGATAACATTTATAATTGAATTTGTCAATTTATCAATCTCAATGTCAATATATTGCGGATTATTTTTCATTTCACAAAAATACTAAAAATCATAACAAATGTTCTCGATTCCTGATTATTAAAACCATTCAATCATCTGTCAAAAATACAACTTATCTAATTTTAAACAGTTAGTTTTTTGAATTACCCGGAAATGTTAACTTATTAAAATCACCATCATTTATCTGTTATTATTTCCGATGTTTTCTATTTTTGATTTGTTATTTAAACCAACATCCTTAAAAATGAGAAAAATTACATTATTCTATCTGATTTTCAGTTTATTGTACATTTGTGAATCCATCGCACAAACCAGTACTTTACAAATTTCAACTACAGTTTCGATAGAAGTTTTAAAAGATTTTCAGTCAAAAGGAAGGATTTTTCTTTTTATTGCCGACGGAAACAGCCGTGAACCCCGGCTGAATACCTGGCCAAATAAATCGAACCGCATTTTTGCAACTAACCTTGAAAACTGGGAATCTGATAAAAGTTTCACTTTTAATGGCTCGGCGCAACTTATAAAATCGGTAGATGTTTCGCTCGATAATATTCCAAAAGGCAAATACAGTATTCAGGTTTTGTGGGATCAGGATACAAATGAATCGCGAATCAATGCTCCCGGAAATCTTTACAGCGAAGCAATTACTGTCGATTTAACTGAAAACAAGATAATTGAATTGCCGCTGATAAAAATTATTCAGCCTGTAAAATTAGCTGAACACAAATTATTAAAAGAAATTAATATCAATAGCGAAGTTCTTTCAGCGTGGTGGGGAAAGGAAATGCGGTTAAAAGCAGCAGTTATTCTCCCTCGCAACTACTTTGAACAACCTAATCAGAAATATGCAGTTCGTTATAATATTGCAGGTTACGGTGGGCGCTACACAAGAGCCAGCCGGTTTTTGAGAAACATGGATTGGTGGACATCGGAGGAAGCTCCGGAAATTCTGAACGTTTATCTCGATGGCGAAGGCCCGTTTGGCGATTGTTACCAGCTTGATTCGGAAAACAGCGGCCCTTATGGAACTGCACTTGTAAATGAACTAATTCCTTACATTGAAAAAGAGTTTCGTGGAATAGGAACTCCCGTATCTCGTTTTGTTGAAGGGTGCAGCACCGGCGGCTGGGTTTCGCTGGCATTGCAACTGTTTTATCCCGATTTTTTTGGAGGATGTTTTTCTTACAGTCCCGACCAGGTTGATTTCGAAAATTGTCAGCTCATCAACATTTATAAGGATGAAAACGCTTTTTACAATGAATTCGATTACCTGCGTCCGTTAGTTCGCGATATTTCAGGCGAGCCCATTTTATCGCAAAAAGATTTTATTCAGTTCGAAAATGTGTTGGGATATTCTGATACGTATGTCACATCGGGCGGGCAGTTCAGCGCTTTCACCGCGCTTTTCAGCCCGAAAGGTGATGATGGACTGCCAAAACCGATGTTCGACCCGATAACCGGAAAAATCGATCGTGAAGTGGCTGAATACTGGCGTAAACACGATTTAAAAAATTACGTGAAAACCAACTGGAAAACGCTCGGCCCAAAAATTCAGGATAAAATTTGGGCGTGGACTGGTGATATGGATAATTTTTATCTCAACCCTGCCCTGCGTGCATTCGACGAAATGTTAAAAACAATGGACAACCCAAAATCTGATGCTTCAATCAATTTCTCTCCAATGAAAGGTCATTGTAGTGAATACGACGAAATAAAAGTGATTCAGCAGATTGCGGAGAAATTAAAAATTAGAAATTAGAAATTAAAAATTAGAAATGATAA
>Ga0100401_1003229_pt1 | contig 12488 bp, 12 predicted proteins | sample CryGeymeta201525_FD_80421 | JGI IMG/M metagenome (GOLD analysis project Ga0100401, IMG submission 80421) | Groundwater microbial communities from Crystal Geyser aquifers in Utah, USA - Crystal Geyser metaG 2015-25 | ecosystem: Environmental > Aquatic > Deep subsurface > Groundwater | place: USA...
CGGTTAATCTTGAAGGTAATATTTTTCGGGCTTCAAACCGGTAAATTCCAACCATCACATTTTCCAGATAACTTCTGGAACTATCTGAATTGAAATCTGCCAGCCTGATTTCAATCTCATTAAAATTTACTTTTGTTTTGTTTTCTGAACCTTCAATAACAGATACGCAATGTAACTTAGTTTGAAATTTACCTGCCTCAATTTTACTTTTCCTGGTTTCAAATTTGTGCTGCTGAGACTTAATCCATCCCAGGTTTTTATCCACAAACTGCGAAACCTCGAACATTGTAACAAAGAACGGAAAAGAAACATGTACTGACTGGTCGGGTTTTACACGAATCTTTATATTTTTAGAGCGCCTGTTTTTTGTAAAATTAACCGGCCCGATTTGTTTAAATTGAACTACTTTAGCAGTCATACGTTTATTAAAAAAAAAATCAAAGATATTAATTATGGGAAACAACAAAAAAATGGAGGTATTTGTCAACCTCAGCAAAACAGATTCAGTAGTTGCCATCGAAGAAAAAGTGTTGCCCGGAAGCCTTGTTTTCGATTCGCTCAACCCATTTCCGGGTTACTATCACGAGTCTCCAACTAGTTCAAGACCAATATACATTTATATGGTTTTAGCCCGTCAATACCCGCTCGAACATATCATCAGGGCAACACAAAATATTGAAAAAGAGTACCAGTGGAATTTCGATGCCGGAAAAGGTTACATGACCATCGGATCAGAGTTTTTGAACGTGATTCGCGTACGTCATTTACCCGAACTGGATATGGTGGTTAAAATTCAGGAAGCATACGTAAAACAGGGAATTCAGTTTTTAATGAGCAAAAAGCTGAAAGGTAAACTTGAAGCAAACGTAAAAATTGTAAAATTTTTGGTGCTTGAAAATATTGACGAAGGAATATACTTGAATGCCGAAGATCCAACATTTGCCTATATTGAAATTCCAAAATACCTGCACCAGGAAGCATTTGTTAAAGTTACGATGGATGTTAAGTACAACTGGGACGGCCACGAATTTGACGCCGCCAGAAGTTCATTTTACTCCAACGGAAAATTGTATGAGACAGTTCGTATACGTTCAGATCAGATGGATTTGGAATACCTTTCTAACATCAAAAAATTATACACCGAAAAAATCCGGTAATCAACCTGGAAATAATCCTGGGGGGAAGGTGGCGCCAAGACAATAAAAGTCAAAAATGCATCACTTTTCCCCTAAATATATTGACTCATATTTTTCAAAGAACCTTAATTTTATGCCGGTTTTATTAACTTTGCTCCGTTCATAACCGGTGGCTTGCAAATTGCCATCATTGTAATTTATTAAAAACCAACTATTTTCTATGGGAACCAAAAAAAATTTAACCATAGCCGTTGTTGTCTTTACAGCAATAATTGCCATAAGCGCTATCGTTTATTTTTCAGGGCTACTTGCCCCAAATACCTTCAAATCCGGAAATTTTGAAAATGTAACGGTTAACAGGGGCGAGGTGATCTCAACCATGCAGGCCGCGGGTGTTGTTGAATCCGAAAATGAAGTAATAGTGCTCAGCCCGGCGGCCAGCATTGTTAAGAGCATTTTAAAAGAACCGGGCAGCCAGGTAAAGCCGGGAGAAATTATTTTGCAATTACAAACCGAAACGGTACAGGACGAAATTGACAGACTTAATGACCAGTTGGAGGTTAAAAGAAACAATCTCGAAAGAAACCAGTTAACAGCACAAAGTACAAAACTCGATTTGGATTATAACGAAGAGGTGAAACGACTCAAGGTAATTTCCTTGAAAGCACAGCTCTCCGACCAGGAACAATTACTTGAAGTAGGCGGGATTTCGCCTGCCCGGGTAGAAGAAACCAAACAGGAAATTACACTCGCCGAAAAAGATCTGGCTATGCTGATAGAAAAAAATTCGCTCAGGCTAAAACAACTGAAATCAGAAGACAGGGGATTACTGCTTCAGATACGCATGGATGAAAAGGCGCTGGAAGAAAAACTGGCATTGTTGTCGAAAATGAATGTCAGGGCGCCATCAGCAGGAATGATCCTGAATATCTCGGCCAGTGTCGGTGAAAAAGTTCCTGCCGATAAAATGCTGGTCCGCATGTCCGACTTAAGTTCATTTAAATTGATTGGGTCAATCAACGAACAGTTTGCAGGACAGATAAAAACTGGTTCACAGGTATTTGTAACCGTTGAAAATGAAATCCTGAGCGGGCTGATTGGGAATATCACCCCGCTGGTTGAAAATAACAAAGTACAGTTTAATGTTCATCTCAATGAGAGCAGCCACCCAAACCTGATTGCCAATCAGAATGTTCAGATTGAAATTCTGATTAATAAACAGGAAAATGCACTCAGAATTAAAAAATTACCCGGGTTTGAGAATGGTAAAAACCAAAAAGTTTATGTAATTGAAGGCGACAAAGCAATAAAAAGAGAAATTTTACTTGGGATTGTTGGAAATGAATATTGCGAAATTTTATCGGGGCTCATGGAGGGAGATGTCGTTATTGCGGAAGAAGCGGGTGGTTTCCGCAAATTAAATGAAATTGATATTAATAAGTAATCTGTTTATGAAACCATTTGTTTTTAGTGTTTTGAACCTTATTCTTGGAGCAAATATCCTTTCAGCACAAACCGATACCATAAAATATGTTTTAACCCTTGAGGATGTTATTGATATGTCAATAACAAAATCTTCGGCCATTAAATATGTTCAAAATACCAATGTAAATTATTACTGGCGTTATCGCAATTATAAATCCCAGTTCAGGCCGCAACTGGTTTTTAACAGCGATTTGCCCAACTACCGCCATACCACACAACCCATTACCCAACCCGATGGGAGCATCGAATTTAAGCAGGTTTCGAACCTTACAGCTTCGGCAAACCTGTCGCTAAACCAATCCATCCCGTTACTCGGCACCAATATTTATGCAAGTACTTCGGCTTATGGAATTCGGAACCTCAACATCAGCCAAACCAGTTACTCAGGTTCCCCTTTTGTTGTTGGGTTTACACAGCCGCTCTTTGGTTATAACTGGATGAAATGGTACAAAAAAACCGAACCAATGGTTTACGATGAGGCACAAAAACGATTTGTTGAAGACATTGAACGAATTTCGCTAAATGCAACCTATCGTTTCTTTACTTTTCTGTCGGTTCAAACCAACTATCTTCTGGCTGAAAATAACCTGAAAAACAGTCTCGACAATTTAAAAATATCGCAAACAAAAAGAGAACTGGGACAAATTTCAGAAAATGACTACTCGCGCATTGAACTCTCGGTTTTAAATGCTCAGAAATCTTTGAACCAGGCCAGTATGGAATTAAAGAATGCCGATTTTGAATTGCGATCCTACATTGGTCTAAAAGAAACAAATGTATTGGAATTAGTGATTCCGCTCAAAATGACACTTTTTGACATCGTTCCCGAACTGGCTTTGGCGAAAGCGAAAGAAAACCGAAAAGAAACAACTTATTACCAGCGAAGATTGATGAACGCCGACCGTGAACTTGCCCAGGCAAAAAGCAAAACAGGGGTCAGCGCGACACTTCGGGGCAGTTTTGGACTTTCGAACAGCGGGGAAACTTTTACCGATGTGTACGAAAATCCGCAGAAAGACCGCACCCTCAGAGTTTCGCTAACACTGCCAATTCTCGACTGGGGGAAATCAGCTTCATCGGTAAAACTGGCTGAAACAGAAAGGGAACTTACCATTTTCGATGTGAATAAAGATATTGAAGAATTTGACCGTGAAATTATTGTTCAGGTTGAGCAGTTTAGTTTGCTGAAAGACCAGTTGAAAACCGCACAGGAAGCAGACAGAGTTGCAGGAAACGGCTACCAGATTGCCCTTCGAAAATTTCAGAATGGCGAACTCAGTATTACCGACATGAATATTGCTCTACAGGAACGCGATAAAGCAAAGCGAGATTATATTTATTCCATTCGTTCATACTGGGTTGCATATTACCAACTCCGAATTTTTACTTTATACGACTTCGAAAGAAACAGCAACATCACTTATGGTAACCCAATGTTGTAAATTAATTGGCGATTTATTGAACTTGCCTTTTAATCGAAATTGATTCATTTATTACCATTGTTTAAATAAATCAGATTAACAGTAAACAAATATTTTTTTGCTGTGTTTTAATATTTGTATAATTTAGGAGTTAAACAAATTAATCATCAAACTGATTTCTTTAACACAGTCAAATGGATTCATTTAGTGAAGTAGCTTTTAAAACCAGTAAACTGGTAACAAAAACTTACAGTACGTCATTCTCAATCGCAGTAAGTATGCTTGGCGGCAAAATGAAAAATGCAATTTACAGCATTTACGGTTTTGTTCGTTTTGCCGATGAAATTGTGGATACTTTTCATCAAAATAATAAAAAGCATTTGCTCGATAAGTTTGAAAAAGACCTGAAAGATGCCCTCAACGAAGGAATCAGCCTGAATCCAATATTACATTCGTTTTCGTTAACTGTTAATACTTACAACATAGATATTGATTTAATTGACGCCTTTTTAAGCAGTATGAAAGCGGATTTGAACAAACAGAATTACAACAACCAGGGCGAACTGAACGAATACATTTACGGCTCGGCAGACGTGGTTGGATTGATGTGTTTAAAGGTTTTTGTAAACGGGAGCGATGAAATGTACACCGAATTAAAAACCCCGGCAGTAAAACTGGGCTCGGCATTTCAGAAAGTTAACTTTTTGCGCGACCTGAAAGCTGATACTGAAGGTTTAAACCGCAAATATTTTCCGCAGTTGAGTTCAGGAGATTTTAACGAAGCAGCCAAAAATGAAATCATTGCAAATATTGACAACGATTTTTCGGAAGCAAGAAAAGGAATTGAAAAGCTCCCGGGTAGATCGAAACTGGCGGTTTACGTTGCATTTTCGTATTATAAAACCCTGCTTGAAAAGCTAAAAAACACACCCGCCCAAAAAATTTCAGAAACACGGATCAGGGTTTCGGATCCAAAAAAAATCTTTTTACTGATGAATGCTTATCTGAAATTCAATTTCGGGTTAATTTAACTCTTTACTGACGAAAAATAAAAACATGGAAGAAGTTAAAGTTATTTTGGTTGACGAAAACGATAAAGAAACCGGTTTGATGGGTAAAACCGAAGCGCATAAAAAAGGGCTGTTGCACCGGGCGGTTTCGGTATTTATCATCAATTCGGAAGGCAAATGGCTTGTGCAACGCCGGGCACTGAATAAATATCACTCAGCGGGGCTTTTGACCAACACCTGCTGCAGCCACCCGTTACCGGGAGAAACCACCCAAAATGCCGCCAAACGCAGATTGTCCGAAGAAATGGGTATGGAATGTGATTTGGTTCCGTTGTTTAATTTTACTTACAGCGAAGTCCTTGAAAACGATTTGATTGAGCATGAACTGGATTATGTTTTTTTAGGCATTACCGATGATATTCCCGTAATTAACGATTCCGAAGTGTCAGATTTTAATTACCTGGGATTTCAGGAATTGGAAAATGACATCAAAACAAACCCCGAAAATTACACCGTTTGGTTTCGAAAAATTTTTAAACAGGTCAATCAGCACATTGGCAAACAAAAAGTTACAACAGAATGATAAACATTGCATTAATTCTTGTCGCTTTCAGTTTTATGGAGTTTGTAGCCTGGGTTAACCACAAATATGTAATGCACGGGTTCTTATGGAAATGGCATGTTGACCACCACCGCAAAGACCATCAGCAAACACTTCCTGAAAAAACAGAGGATAAACGGATAGAAAAAAACGATTTGTTTTTTCTGGTTTATGCTATCCCTGCCATTGTTTTACTGATAACCGGATTTTCAATTAGTTATTATCCAATTGTTTATATTGGTGTTGGAATAACTTTATATGGATTAACGTATTTTGTCATTCACGATGTCATTATTCATAAAAGGGTAAATGTTCCGTTTTTGCAGAAAAATCAACCTTCCTGGTTAAGAGCTGTCATTAATGCACACAAGGCACACCACTGGCCGAAAAGCAAAGATGATTTTCATAACTTTGGGCTGCTGGTATTCCCGCGCCGGTTTTTAAAAATGTAAATTATGTCGTTGTATTTTATACTGCTTCTTTCATCGGTTGCTGTACCGTTTATATTGAGTTTCGATAAAAAACTTCAATTCTGGCGCCAGTGGAAATACTTGTTTCCGGCAATATTCGTGGTAGCTGCTGTGTACATTTTTTTCGATGTTTTAATGACCAAAACTGGCGTTTGGGGATTTAACCCGCGTTATCACTCAAACCTTTTAATTTTTAAACTTCCTATCGAAGAGTGGCTTTTTTTTGTTGTAATTCCGTATGCCAGTATTTTTCTTCACGATGCTTTTGTACTGTATTTTCCTCAAATTAAGCTCAATAATCGGGTAAGCAAAATAATCACGGTTGCTCTGCTGAGTATTTTAATACTAATTGTATTGTTCAACCTGAATAAAACTTACACCGTTTACATTTATTCAACTCTAATTGTTGCGCTTGGAATTTATTGGTTTAGTAAGTCAAATATTATCAATCATTTTTACATCACTTTTTTGCTCATATTAATTCCGTTTTTAATTGTAAACGGCATACTTACCGGGAGTTTTATCGAAAGTGAAGTGGTTTGGTACAACAACGACGAAAATCTGGGAATCAGGTTTTTCACCATTCCAGTTGAAGATTTTGCTTACGGTTTTAGCATGATTTTTTTAAGTTTGATGCTTCGTGATAAACTAAAAAACTTGTTCTAAATAAAAATCAGCCGATGAACTTATTCAGTACTGTTCAAAATATTGCTTTTAAGAAAAGCCGGGAGATAAAAATCTTCTACGCCATTTTTTACGTGGTTGGCGTTTTAGGCCTTTCTTTCTCCGAAAGCAGGCCGCTTTTCATCAGGTTGGTGCCTTTTGCTTTAATACTTGGGTTTGTTGGGGTTTTGCTGTTTCACGAAGCAAAATGGGATATCAACACTTTAATCGTTTTTGTTTCTGTTTTCACTGCAGGATTTTTTATTGAAAGTATTGGCGTAACTACCGGATTTATTTTTGGCGAATATAGTTATGGTGGAACGCTTGGTTTTCAGATTTTTGAAACGCCCGTGATTATTGGCATGAACTGGCTTTTCCTGGTTTACGTTACCTCGTCGTTAACCGAAAAAATAAGTTCCGGCAAATTCATTTCGCTGTTGCTGCCACCTGTTTTAATGGTTATTTATGATTTGGTTCTCGAGCAGGTTGCACCCGTTTTGGGAATGTGGAACTGGAAAGGCGACTCGGTACCCATTCAAAATTACATTGCGTGGTTTGTTATCGCGTTATTGTTTGTTCTGGTTTTCAGGCTGTTCAACATTAAAACCAGCAACAAAATTGCACCGTTGATTTTTATTCTGCAGTTTTTATTTTTTATGGCGTTATTCATCCTAAATATTTCATTCAGTTGATTTTAAAAGCAAAACATAACATTTTTATTCATGCTTTTTTCAGTTGGTACACCCGCTGGAAAATCAGTAACAATTTCAAACCAATTAAAATAGTTGGAGAAGTTACGGGCAAAAACCTGCCTGTTTTGCTCATTACCAACCACAACAGTTGGTGGGATGGCTTTTGGGTGAAATATGTAAATCTGGAAATTTTTAAACGCAAATTTCATTTTATGATGCTCGAAGAGCAGTTGCGTAAGTTTTGGTTTTTAAATTATACCGGTGGTTTTTCGGTAAAAAAGAATTCAAAAAGCATCATCGAAACCATCGACTACACGCGGCAGTTGCTATCCAATAAAAACAATTTGGTGCTAATGTACCCGCAAGGTAAAATCCAGTCGATGCACAATCCTGATTTTACGTTTGAACGTGGAATAGAACATATTCTGAAGAAAATGAAAAATCCCGTTCAGCTTATTTTCATGGTTTCGCTGGTCGATTATTTTTCGAACGATAAACCCGGTTTGTTTTTATATCTTCAGGAATATGTCGGAAATGACTTTAAAACTGAAGCCATTCAACTGGAATTCAGCAGATATTATAACCTTTGTGTCGAAAAACAAAAACTGGAAGCCAAATGACAACACTGGCCTGGTTCATATTTGCTTTTAGTTTAATGCAGTTTGCAGTGGCGCTGGTAAACCTGATTTTTTCTCAAAAATTGACAGTATCGGATACCGGTTTTAACAACCTGGTTTCGATATTAATTCCAGCGCGAAATGAAGAAAAAAATATTGGTCAACTTTTAACTGATTTGGTTGAAAACGACTTTCAAAACACTGAAATACTGGTTTTTAACGACCAGTCAACCGATAAAACCGTCGAAATTGTCAGCCGAATTTCTCAGAAAGATAAACGGGTAAAACTCATCCATTCCGAAGGATTGCCCAAAGGCTGGCTGGGAAAAAATCATGCTTGTCACTCACTTTCAAAACTTGCAAAAGGGAACTATCTTTTATTCCTCGATTCCGATGTGCGGATCGGAAACGGAATAATCCGTCAAACCTGCGCATTTTCTGACAAACACAAATTGGGATTGTTGTCGATTTTTCCGCGTCAAATCATGGTTTCGGCAGGCGAAAAAGCCACCGTTCCGCTAATGCATTACATTTTGCTGACATTGCTTCCGCTAATTTTTGTGCGTAAAACATGGTTTTCATCGCTGGCCGCAGCCAACGGGCAGTTTATGCTTTTCAATGCTGAAACATACCAGAAAACACTTCCTCACGAAAAGATGAAAAATGACAAGGTGGAAGACATCAAAATTGCGAGGTATTATAAAAACGAAAGAATAAAAATCGCCTGTATTACCGGCAAAAAATCAGTTAGTTGCCGCATGTACAGTGGTTTTTCGGAAGCTATTCATGGATTTTCGAAAAATGTAACCCAGTTTTTTGGAAACAGTTTTTCCCTGGCAATCCTTTTTTGGTTGGTCACCACATTCGGTTTTATCATTGTTTTATTAACTCTTCCGAAAACCATTTTTATTTCATACCTCAGTATTTTCATCTTAACACGAATAATTGTTTCAATTGTTGCCAAACAAAATGGTTTAATGAATCTCATTTTTCTGGTTCCACAACAACTTGCGCTGGGTTTATTTGTTCTGAAAGCAGCCGTTAACCGATATAAAAAACAATACGAATGGAAAGGCAGAAATATATCGTAGTACTGATTTTGCTGATTTTTAGCTGGGTGGGAGCAGAGGCATCATACAAAACCGAAATTTATCAGGCTTACATCAGCAACAATATGAAACAATGGAAATCGGTGATGGACAAAATGAACCGGGAAACAAACCGAAATAACGATTTTCTGCTTGAACTAATTAATTATCAATATGGCTACATTGGCTGGTGCGTTGCAAATAAACAAAATAAACAAGCAAAAGAGGTTTTGGCACTGGCAGAAAAAAACATTGAAATTCTCGAAAAAAGCAATTATAAACCATCAATGCTGAATGCGTACAATTCAGCATTTTACGGCTACAAAATCGGACTAAACAAACTACTTGCGCCGTTTATCGGGCCAAAAAGTGTTGACAGTGCAAAAAAAGCAATTCAGTTGGATGAAAATAATCCTCACGGATACATTCAAACTGGTAATTCAGAATTTTTCAGGCCTCCGGCTTTTGGAGGGTCAAAAAGTGTGGCGCTCGAAAATTATAAAAAAGCAGAGGCGCTGATGGAAAGAAAACCGGAAATGATTAAAAATGATTGGAACTATCTGAGTTTGCTTGCACTGATTGTGATGAGCTACAGAGAGTTAAAACAATATGAACAGGCCAGGTTTTATTGCGAAAAAGCTTTAAAAACAGAGACTGAATTTTTGTGGGTGAAATTGGATTTGTATCCTGAAATAAAAAATTTAATAAAAGATAAAAAATGAGCAGAAAGGTATTGGTTGCAGGTGCAGGAATTGGCGGATTAGCCACTGCTTTACGATTGGCAAAAAAAGGTTACCAGGTTGAAATGATCGAAAAAAACAACCAGGCTGGTGGCCGTCTAAACCAGATTAAAAAAGATGGCTTTACTTTCGATACCGGCCCCAGTTTTTTTAGCATGTCGTTTGAATTTGAGGAATTTGCCAAAGATTGCGGAATTAAACTTCCTTTTAAATATTACGAACTTGACCCGCTTTACACGGTTAATTTCAGCGACAATCCGAAAACATTTTCGTTGTTTAAGGATTTGGATAAACTGGCCGCACAATTCGAAGATATTGAGCCGGGGTTCAAACAGAAAATGGAAAAATATCTCGAAAAATCGGGACGCCTTTTTCACGACACTGTCGATTTGGTCATTAAACACAATTTCGATTCGTATTTCGAATACATCATCACTTTAATGAAAGTAAATCCCGTGCATATTCCGGTGTTGTTCCGCAGTTTTTGGAAACAGGTAAACATGCACTTTACCTCGAAAGAAGCGCGGCAGATTATTTCGCTGGTGGCATTTTTCCTGGGCCGCACGCCGTTTGATACCATGGCCATTTACACGCTGCTTTCATACACCGAATTCAAACACGACGGATACTACAACGTGGAAGGCGGAATGTACCAGATTATTGAAGGGTTGGTTTCGGAACTAAAAAAAGAGAACGTAAAAATCACTTACAACACCGAAATCGAAAGTTATTCGGAATCGAATGGAAAACTGGAATATTTAATTGACAAGAACGGGAAAAAGTGGAGTGCCGACTCATTTTTGGTAAATGCCGATGCCGCTGTGTTCAGAAACCGGGTTTTTAAACGCGAAAAATATTCCGACGAAAAAATGGCCAAAATGAACTGGACGATGGGTTATCTCACCTTTTACATCGGTATTAAATGCAAACTGCCGCAGATAAAGCACCACAATTATTATCTGGGCTCAAATTACGAGGAATATTCAAACAACATCCTGCAAAACCCCAACACGCTTGAAAAGCCCTACTATTATGTGAATGTGCTATCTAAAAACAATCCGCAGTGTGCGCCCGAAGGTTGCGAAACCCTGTTTTTTGTTTGCCCGGTTCCCAACCTGCTTTTCAAAACCGACTGGAACGACAAGGATATGATTGTAAACAGCATTATTTCAGACTTTTCAAAACGAATCGGGAAAGACATCTCAACTGAAATTATATCGAAAACCATTTACACTCCCGAAGACTGGCAAAACCAGTTTAACCTTTACAAAGGCAGCGGACTTGGATTATCGCATACCATGAAACAAATTGGCGCTTTCCGCCCTGCAAATTTCGATGAGAAATATAAAAATGTGTTTTATGTTGGCGCCTCAACCCTGCCCGGCGCGGGTTTGCCAATGGCCATTATCAGTTCGAAACTGGCGTTTGAAAGGATTGAGAAGTTTATGAGAAAATTATAAATATTTATTGAAATAGCTAATACGTTTTGGAATCTGTTCCGAACTATTTAATCTCAAACGGATTCTTCCCGTTCCATTTTCCGCCACCAGAAAGAATAGTGTAAAGTGCATCGTAATGCATGGTTTCAAAAATGGTGAATTCTGTAAATGAAATTATGGCACGGTCGTCGGTAAACTGACGTTCTTTGGGCAATTCGTTTATGATTGGAACCGATTTGGCATTGCTTCTCCTTCCAACCACGCCCGGCCCAAAAGCTGTTATTCCCGGTTTTGAGCCCCAGCCCAAACTTTCGGTGTAAGCGCTTTCGCGGTCGTGGATGTTGTGTACCTGGTGAAATCCAAGCGCTGTGATGTAGCTGATTCCAATGGGATTCAATCCGGTTTTGTAGTCCATTAATTCAGATGCTCCATCAAAATATTTCTGTTCTTTCGTCAGTTTCCATTGCAGCAAAGGTAAAGCTGCATATTGTGGCTGCCTTACATTGTGCCCCCAGCCGCCCTGAGCGGGATTGTTCCCCACCGGGAATGCACGGTTTTCAAGTTCAGCAAGATTTTTATCAGCTCCATTTTTTATGGCTTTTTTGAAATACTCCACAATTACAGGATCGGTTGGAACATCTTTGGCAAGAATGTATGATAAAATGTACGCCGGATTATCGAATCGTTTGTCATTGAGCGAATAACCCGGTGTGATAAAAAGATTATTCTGCATCGAATCGGTAATGGTATAAAGTTCTTTAATCTTTTGGTGGTCTTCTTTACTTTTGGTTAACAGATAATGTTGAACGTGATAATATAACCGTTCGGGGTCGGCCATTTTTTCCGAACTGTTTTTCATGGCCAATTCACCACGTTTAATAAGTTCGGCAGCCCTTTCCGGTTTATAAGGTTGAATAATTCTGGCCAGGTGAAGAAATAATCCGGCGCCGGTGCAGGTTGCGCGGTCGTCAACTTTTACAGTTCCGTATTTTTTGTTGTCCAAATCGAGGGGCGCTGCAAACGGGTCGGGATAACCGCGTGTTTCCGTGCCAAACTGAATACTTCCATCTTCGTTTTGCAAATATTCCCAAGCCAAAGTTCCCCATTCGGCTTCATCAATAATATC